>VFQQ010004034.1_pt1 | contig 13400 bp, 25 predicted proteins | sample 3512341 | NCBI WGS metagenome assembly VFQQ01 (sample SAMN10412373, study PRJNA504923) | tailings metagenome | isolation source: Relicate 2 Philex TSF1 revegetated site | place: Philippines: Tuba, Benguet | collected 2017-08-29 | reverse complement strand
GCATGGCATGGCATGGCATGGCATGGCATGGCATGGCATGGCATGGCATGGCGTGACTGGGCATGGCTGGTCTGGATGTGGCATGGCATGGCGTTGCTGGGCATGGCATGGCATGGCATGGCGTGACTGGGCATGGCTGGTCTGGATGTGGCATGGCATGGCGTTGCTGGGCATGGCATGGCATGGCATGGCGTGACTGGGCATGGCTGGTCTGGATGTGGCATGGCATGGCGTTGCTGGGCATGGCATGGCATGGCATGGCGTGACTGGGCATGGCTGGTCTGGATGTGGCATGGCATGGCGTTGCTGGGCATGGCATGGCATGGCATGGCGTGACTGGGCATGGCTGGTCTGGATGTGGCATGGCATGGCGTTGCTGGGCATGGCATGGCATGGCATGGCGTGACTGGGCATGGCTGGTCTGGATGTGGCATGGCATGGCGTTGCTGGGCATGGCATGGCATGGCATGGCATGGCATGGCTGGGCATTGCGTGACTGGACATGCCATGGCATGGCATGGGTGGTCTGGATGCGCCATGGCATGACGTGGCATGGCATGGCATGGCGCTGCACAGCATGGCAGCGACTTGGCCTGCCCAGCCATCAGCTGCACATTCCCTGGCGGCATGCACGTCGAATGCTCAGGCATGCCCACCATGTCAAGTTGAGCCGCTACCTGCAGGACGCCTGCCCGCGCCCGCATCGTGGACTTTGTGCGCCCGTACTACTACAGCAGCGGTGAGGTAGACTGCATGCTGCGCACTGAGTTGTTTGGCCGCGAAGCGTTCAGACAGTCTGATCATTCAGTTGCATTCAATCCTCCATCTGCAACGTGTGCCGCTGCTGGCTTCCCCCATTGCCACCGCCTTCCCCGCTGTGTCTGTACACTGCAGGCGCCATGCTGTTTGCTCCGGGCGGCAAGGCCCCCGCGGGGATCGACAGCTGGGAGAGCCTCCAGGGCAAGAAGATCGCAGCGCTTACTGGGTGAGCCTCCTTCCTGGCCAGCTTAGCAGCAGTGGTGCTCATGAATGCGCATGAATGTCCACAGCTGGGCAGTTCTCAGCGGCTGGTGCCCATCTACATGCTAGCAATCGTCGACAGCATGTGACTTTGCTGACCTGCCACCGCAAGCGCCTCCCCTGCCGCAGCTACTACGCCAACCACGTGCTGTCCAACAATTTTGGAGCCGACCTGGTGCTGGCAACCAATCAGACGGGTGAGCACACATGTGCATGCATGCACTCATTGAACATGCGTGTCGCTGCTGTTTGTCATCTGCCATACTGCGCCGGGAGTGACCCGACTGCTGCCGCTGCCTTTGCACACTGCTGCTGCTCATGCCCGCCTGGTGTTCAGACAGCGCCAACACAACCTGAAGTGCATTTTTGTCCCTTCCCCCCTGCAGAGGCCGCCAAGTTGGTCGACTCGGGCGCGGCAGTCGCCTACGTTGATGACAGCGCCAACCTGAAGCCAGCGGGCGACCTGGCCCAGATCCCCGGCATCCCCGTGCTGCTGCCCACCCCTTGTGAGGGAACAGGAGTTTGTGGGATCAATGCAGGCTTGTGGTAGAGGGATGTGGCATGTCGGATCAACAGCTGCGCTGGCACCCATGTCAACCCCGCCCAGCAAAGCTGCTGCACATGCACCTGCGCCCCTCCTGCAGACGGCATCGCAGTGAAGAAGGGCAACCGTGCGCTAGTTGACAGGTGCGTAGCAGGAGGGAGTCAGGTGTTAAGGTACCTGCAGCAGCACGCTTCACTGTGGCCTGCACGTGGGTTGCTGTGCAAGATGCCAGTGAAAGCTGCAGCCACTCAACAGCCACAACATAGCGGAGGCCGCTGGGATGGATCCTGCCGCCCGTCTGCCACGAGCCCTCGCCCTTCCTCCACTCTGTCCCACAGGCTGTCCCCTGCGCTGCGCCAGATGGCCACTGGAGGCGCACAGAGCGACCTGGCGCGCTTTGAGCAGCAGTGGTTCATTGCAAACGGAGCCCCGCCCAACGGTGCGTACTGGAATGCTGAGCGAGGGATGGGATGAGCGACATAGTCAGCTGGGGCTGTGATTGGCAGCGGGGGTGCACGGTCAGGACCAGCTTGCTTACTAACCTGCCCTGGACTTGACCACTCGCTGCTGCAGCCAACCGAGCTGCCCTGCTGCCCAGCCCCAGCCGCATAGTCACAAGTCACCCAAACTGCCCTGCTGCTCAGTGTGCAGCTAAGGCAAAGCTGGCTTGCTGCTCTTCTCAACTAAGGCTCGCTGCCCCGCTGCTCCCCCCTCTGCCCCTGCAGCCGACCTGGCAGCCCTGTTGCTCAACCCAGACTCCACCCGCGTGTCCCTCAATGCCGAGCGCGTGGCCACTGCTGGCTAAAGGAGCAGCTACATGTCAAAATGGCCAGCAGGAAAGTTGATGCTGCCGGAAGGGCAGCGCTGAGTGTGTGTGCCGCACAAGCCGCAGCAAGCGCAGATGTGGCGGCAGCTCAACCCCAGGAACCTTGTGTGCCACCCGTTTTGTTGATGCTTGTATGCGTGTATGCGTCTATGCATGCGTACGTATGCATGGAAACTCGTGTTTGATGCATTTTTAATGCATAGTTACAGTGGGTGTTTAACAGGCCTAGGCTGCAGCGAGCCGGAGCAGGTTTGCGAGCCTCTGGGCTGAGCCCAAGCTGGGCAGGCAAGGACAGGTTTGGGCAGGCTCTGGGTTGGCAGCGGCAGCGGCAACGGCGCCAGCATGCTCCAAGTGTGTCTCATATTACAGCGTCGCTCGCTGCAGATGCTTTAAGCGGGACATGGGCAGCCCTCTGCTTCAGCCGCTCGGGTGATGCTACGGGTAACCGGCACTTGGCGCCAGATCTGGGAGGCGCTGCCTGCTGCAGGTGAGGCCGAGTGGCCGGGAGGTGGCAGGCCAGCGGTGGCACAAGGCGGTAAAACGGTGTTGATCGGAGACGAGTTTGCAATGGCGAGGTTGCAGGCACACAGGCATCCTGCCTTGTTGGTTATCAGGGCATCGTGCGGCCATCACGGCTGCGGCGGCATGCGCATGCACTGCGAGGCACCGCCACCTGGGCCATTGTGGTTGCACCCTGGCTGTGGCAGCTTGATCAGCAAGCGCCTGTAGCTTCTTTGTCCCTTGCACCAGCCGCGTTGAGGGTGTTCGTGCGCGCAGTCGTGCAGCTCCCGTTGCTGCCTCCGCCTGCCGCGGGAGAGCGTGGTCCATCCTCCTGCCGCGCGAAAAACATATGTGAGCGTCTTGTCGCTTGCGAGGCGCTTGGGGTTTAGGGCACCGTTCTGCTGTCGAGTCGCGGGGCCTAGAGGCACATCAGCATCGAGGATTAGCAGCGTGAATGACTCAGGCATGTGGGACAGCGGGCAGGCCTGCACTCCGGCTAAACCAGATGCTCACCGCCGCCCTTCCAAGCGTCCCTGCTGCAGAGGCCACGTTGGGAGCTTAGACCAGTGCTTTGAGAGCTCGCCTTGAGCACCGCCTTGAGCACCGCCGTTAGGGTACAAGGCGGCTCTGGCAAAGGTGCGGTATGTGCCTGTGCCGCAGTGCACTTTGGCAGGGTGGCTGTTGTTGTAGGGCCTGCCTGCGCTATGCATGCCATCTCCGATGCACCCAGCCGTGCAAAGATCTCATGCACCATCTGCTCCTTTGACCCCCCCTGCAGGGCTCTCTCCACAGTGGTCAGGGCAGCCATGCCATCTGCCAGCGACATTCCGGCGCTGGTGCGGCAGCTCAGCAGCTGGAGCAACTCAGCACAGGCGCAGGCGCAGGCAGCTTGGGCGCTGGGAGACCTTGCAGCGAACAATCCCAGCAACAAAGCAGCCATCAATTCAGCTGGCGCCATCCAGCTGCTAGTGCGCTGCCTGGACAGCCCTGATGAAGATGTTGTCACAGCATCAGCACGCGTGCTGCGCAACCTGTCCAGCGGCGGCACGGCATATGAGGCAGCCATTGCTGAAGCAGGCGGCCTCCCGGCGCTGATAGAGCTGCTGGGCAGTGGCAATGCTGCGGCGACCGAGCATGCTGAGGTAGCGCTGCGCAAAATCACAAGCAGCGACGCAACCGTCCAGGCAGCGGCAACAGGCAGCATCCCGGCACTGGTGGCGCTGCTGGACAGCTTCGAAACAGCGGCAGTGGAGGAGGCGGCAGCAAGCGCACTAGCCAACTTGACCTGCCAACACCCTGGCAACGAGGCAGCAGTTGCGGAGGCAGGCGGCATTGAGGCGCTTGTGGCTGTGCTCGACAGTGCTGACCACGCCTTGTACGCCAGCAGCAGCCGGAAAGCATGCATGCATGCAGTTATCGCGCTGCGCAACCTGTCCAGCGGCGGCACAGCATTCGAGGCGGCGATTGTCGCTGCGGGAGGTCTGCCATGGTTGATAACATTGCTGGGCAGCGGCAACGCTGCGGGGTACAAGGAGGCTAAGGAGGCGCTGTGCAACCTCACAACCACCAACCCAGCCGTCCAGGCAGCGGCAGCCAACAGCATTCCAGCACTGGTGGGCCTGCTGGCCTGCAGCAATTCGGCTGTCCTGCAGCATGCAGCAAGCGAGTTGCGATATTTAGCAAGCAACCACCCTGGAAACAAGGCAGCCATTGCGTCAGCAGGTGGTGTCTCAGCTCTGTTGCGGCTGTTGCGGCATCACAGCATAGAAGTGCAGGCGGGCGCAGCTGGCACGCTGTGGAACCTGGCCAGCGAGACCAGCTTGGAGGCAGCCATTGCGAGGGAGAATGGCGTGAAAGAACTTGTGCGGCTGCTTGCCAGCAGCACCAGCGAGCTTGTGCTGGAGCCAGCTACAGGCGCGACCCGCAGGCTGGCATGCGGCACTGCAAGGAGCCAGGCAGCCATCAAGGACGCAGGCGGCATTGCAGCGCTGGTCCGGCTTGTTCACAGCGCCATGGCGTGTCCGGACAGTGCTGGAGCATGCAGTGTGCGCACTGCTCGGCCTCACAGCTGGCAGTGCTGGCATCCAGGCAGCGATCCTTGAAGCTGGCGGCTGGGAGGCGCTCGTCCCACGTACGAGCGACAGCAGCGTGGGAAGGTTTGCAGCCAGAGCGGTGCTCAACCTGCTGGACGGCACTCGGCGTGACTTTCACGTGTTTCTGGCCTTTCGGCTTGGGCCAGGCCGCGTGCAGCTGCTAGAGGAACAGCTGAAGCGCTCTGACCCGGCGGAAGGTGCAGCGCTGCAGCGCAGCCTGCAGGCCGTCAGCGCCAGGCGGCCAGAGGACAGCGGCTACGAGGGTGCACATGGTGCAGCACGGGAGGGCATGGCGCAGCTCAACACGGGCGCGGCAGCGCAGCGTGCTGCGCCAGCCGCCCCGGCGCATGCCGTGCCCACAGCGGGGGAGATCCAATGGCGGGACATCGCTGAGCAGGAGAAGCTGGGAGAAGGGAGCTTTGGCGAGGTGGGTTGGGGGATATGTGCAGTTTTCATTTGGTCACAGCCTTGACAGTGCATTTACAACCAGCCGCCAGCTGTATCTCACTGCCCTGGCCGTGCCTACTCCAAACACTGGAAATGATTCTTCTGCCCGCTGCAGGTGTGGCGCGCCACCTACTGCAGCACTCCCGTGGCAGTGAAAAAGTTGCGGGATGCGGCTGGCGTTCACGGCCTGCCGTCAGACGTGCACAAGGTGTGTTGCATGAAGCATTGTGCGCTGCTCCTGGGTTGCAGCAGAGGGACAGTTTGTTTGATCCCTTGGTACCTTGCATTGGTGCATGATACCTTTGCATTCATGCGTGCATTGCTAATGCGCACCCGCCTGCAACTTTTACCCCCACCACGGCAGGAGGCGATGCTGATGGCACGGCTGCGCCACCCTCAAGTGGTGACCCTGATGGGGGTCTGCCAGTCGCCGCCGGCGCTGGTGATGGAATTGTGCGACACCTCGCTGTGTGACCTGCTGCACCGCGCCAGGCGCGACGCCCGCCATGGAGACAGGCTGACGTGGCCGCGGCGCGTCAGCATGGTGAGCGGAGTGGCGCCGATGCAGGGCATTGCTGAGTTGCTTGCCAAGCAGTGCGGGGCCAGCACGCTGCTGGGGTGCATGCTGCAAAGTTTGAAGCTCACAGTTGACCTCCACAACAGTCGCTGCTGTGCCTCCTTTGCCGTGGTTGCAGCTGCTGGATGCTGCACGTGGCATGGTGTTCCTGCACCACCACTCTGTGCTGCACCGTGATTTCAAGAGCCCCAACCTGCTGGTGGCGGCTGCGGACTCGGACAGACCGCGTGTCAAGGTGAGGTGTAGCGTGCATTGAGCTGGGCAGCTGTGCCTTTCTAGATTTGCTGGATGGGTTGCATGGGGCACGCGCACAGTGGACACTGCCCGTCTACAGCACCCAGATGGTTCAGACTGCTACTATGGCACCAGCACTGCCTAAAGCCAGCAACCGGCTGCCCCTCTTCCCTTTTCCGCGCTTGGCAGGTGACCGACTTTGGGCTCAGCAAGCTGGCGGAGATCAATGCAGCCTCGATCTCGCGCCTGTCCACTGCTTACAACCCGAAGCTGATCAACGCGCGCTGGCTGGTGGGTTACTGCTGTGTGTGTTCAGAGAGGCAGCGATGGCGCGTTTCGCTTGAAGCCGCTAGCCATGATCGAACACACGGAAAGGGGGGGACCCAACACTTGTTACCCCCTGCTGCATGCAGGCACCTGAGCTGGTACTGGTGAAAGGGGCACGTGCCAGCAAGGCCAGCGACGTGTTTGCCTTTGGGCTGGTCATGTGGGAGGTGCTGACCTGGGAGCTCCCCTGGCCAGATGAAGATCACAACCAGGTGGGCAGCTGGCAGGGGGAACACGTTGCACTGCTGCTGATACAGCTGTGGGAACTGACTGCTGCAGATGCTTGGAGACTGACGCTCGGAGCCTGAGCATTCGGGTGGCTTGTACGTGAGTTGCCTGAACCTTAAGCCCTGCCCTCCTGGTTGGCAGATCGTGGCCGCTCTAACGCTGCGGCACCGGCCGGCCATCCCCTGCCGCGCCGCCCTGCCCGGCCGGCGCAGCGGCGAGTGGGCACGCCTGAATGACTACACTGCGCTGATGAAGCGCTGCTGGGCACAGGAGCCGTCCCAGCGCCCGCCGTTCACTGAGGTGGTGATGGCGCTGGAGGCCCTGCAGGACTGAGGAGGCCAGCAATGGTGGCGGCCGCCGGCGGCGGCAGGAGGGCTGCGGATGCGGTGATGCAGCCTCGGCCTGCCTGTTGCCCCTGCCCACCACTCATGAAGCCATCTCCCCTGCAACAAACTTTCCAAACATCTCTGAATCTGAGTTAGTTGCTTACTACACGTGCACACTGGTGCTTACATCACCCTGCGACACTTTTGCTGATACCATCCTCCATCCCTGCATCCGCATGTGTCCCATTGCCCTCCACCCCACTGTTGTGCCTCCATCTCAAACAAGCCATGCCTGGATGCACCAAGTGCTCCACTCCTGCACATGCACACTATTCACGGGGGCCACTGCATCCTCTCCCATTTCCCCCTGCTGCCCGGTCCGTCCCCTTGTACAGCCTAGCAGCAGCCGGCAGCTCAGCCAAGCGCACTTGGTGCTGCCTCCATCCCTTCACCTTTCGACTTGTCACACGCGTGCCGATTTTCATGGACGCATATGAGGCGAACGGGCTGGCAGGAGCAGCAGAAGCGGTGGCCAAAGCCGCAGCGCAAGCGCACGCGGCAGCGTACGCCCGCCGCCGCTGCCCATCAGCCCCGCGCATTCCCCTTGCGGGCCAGCGCATTGATCACCAGCTCTTGCAAGCTCGTCAATCCCATCCAGCCGCTGCCAGGCAGAGCGCGCGGCCCAGCAGTCCCACCACCACCACACTATGGCCTCCCGCGCGTGCCAAAGTCTTTGCTGCGCAGCACAGCGCACAGCAGGAGCGCTGCACCACGCGGCGCAGCTGGCGGCAGCGCCACCGCCGCCGCCGCTGCGCACCGCCGTCGCCGCCGCCCGGCCGCGCCGCTCGGTCGCTGTGGCGGCAGCCGACAACAGCGACGCTGAGGTGGCGGTGTTCCGCTTCACGCTGGGCAGCGATGCGGCGGATGCACTGGTGCCACGGGTGGTGGGCGGCGTGGGCGCTGCCCTGCTGCTGCTCAACCACCTGCTGGGCGACCAGCCCTCAGACGCCCAGGCAAGCTGGCATTGTGCCTCTCTCGTTTTCCCCGCCCCTCTGCTCTCTTTGCCCTTGCTTTGCTCAGGACTGATGCTGCGGGTGTGTACACTCTGCCTGCTGCTCTGCAGCAACAGCCCACTGCGTGCTATGGTGCAAACGGCTACACAAGTTGCCTCAGCATTCTGTGCCCCCTCCGCGCTGCTCGCTCCCCTGCAGCTGCGTGCCGAGGCGCTGGGCGCCGTCCTGGCGGCTGTGGCTTTTGCCACCCCCACCATTGAGCAGCGGCTCAAGGAGCTTCAGCCGGGGCGGGGCCGGCAGGCGGCCGCCGCCAGCGTGGCGGGCGCAGCCAGCGTGTTTGCCCTGCAGCCCGGCCTTCCCGACAGCCTGAAGCAGGTGGGCAGAGGTTGGGCAGAGGTGTGGTGCAGGATTGCATGCAAGGCTATGCCGCTGCCCACTGCCATCCACTCCCCACATGCCAGCCTCCATTCCAGCAGTGCCCATCGCTGCTGCATGCATTTGCCACCCACCGTTGCTCCCTCGCACAAACCTCCCTCCCTCCCTCCCACGCAGGAGCTGGCCTGGGCCTCGTACGCCCTGCTGCTCAACACCAACATCTGCGGCCTGGCTGTCTACTGGGACGGCCGTGCGGTGCTGGCCCGTGGGCAGCTGGGCGCAGCCGCCCTGGGCGGCGCAGCTGCAGGCGGCTCCAAATCCGACCCCAGCGCCGTACTGGATGCGCTGAGCGTGGCGGAACCAGCAGCAGCCAGCCGCGGCTGGCGCCAGGGGCCGCTGTACTGCCCAGACAAGGCAGCCATTGCCAAGGCGGGCGCCGGCGGCTGGCCGTGTGTGCCTGCTGGTGCAGAGTCGCTGCTGGTGCAGCCGCTGCTGCCCTTCAGCAGGGCCAGCGGCAGCAGCAGTGGTAGCGGCAGCAGCGCCGGCGGAGCCACCCCCCAGGGCTTCATGCTGCTGCTGTCTGAGCGGCCCCGGGCGCTGAGCGGAAAGGAGCGCGCTTGGGCGGCTGCAGTGGCGGCAAAGCTGCATGACGCGCTGCAGCAGGGCTGAGGCGGTTTCCTGTGGCGCATGCCTTGCAACTCTGCAGCAAGTGCTGCTGCTTACTGCTGTAACACCAAGTGCTACCTAAGTGCTCATTTCAAAAGAATTGGGTGACACAAAAGGAAGAGGTCATGCCCATGTCACAGGCGGCTATCGCTGCTCGCTTTACCGCTGTTGCTTGGCTGCCACGCTGCTCCTGCTGCCTTTGTCAATGCCGCGGGGGGCGCAGCAGGAGACTGCAGCTCCAAGCCTGTCGCAGGTCAGCGTCACTTGGGCACGCACAGCAGCGCCGCATGCTGGCCGCCAAACTCCAGCTGCACGAAGGGACCAGCAAAAAGACTGGTTAGAGCAGCCCCCCAACCGCAACCAGCGATCTCTGCCTGGCGCGGCAAAGCACTGCCTGCGAGCCTGCCGCCCTGCGCACTAGGCACGCCGCCTGCTGATTTGCAGGAGCTTGGCCTTCGGCGCAGCTGCCCGGCACGCAATGCTCAGCACCCGACCAAGAAGCAGATAATTATTCTACCGATTCCTGCAACCAGTACACGCAGGCGCACCTGGACGATTTTCTGGCCCGCAAACTTCTTGGTCTCTGCGAGCTTCTTGGGCACCACCTCGTCTGCAGACAGCGGGAGAAGGAGGCATCTCGAAACCATTCCTCAGTCAAATGAAACATGGTTGATGGCAGGATCCATGCAAGCCAGCTTGTTGGGCACCACCTCGTCTGCAGACAGCAAGGCAGATGAAGAGTTGAAGCATTATACATAAAGATATACTGAGGAACAGAAATGGAGCCGATTCCCCAACTCTCGCTTGCAAACTCAAAATGACAGCCCCGAAAGCTCACCCTCGTCGTCGTCGCCCTTGCCCAGCTGGTTGCTGGTGCCCCAGCGCTCACTGCCAAACTCTCCTTACCACTCTCCAATCGAGCAATCAGAACTCACCCTCATCATCATCGCCCTTGCCCAGCTGGTTGCTGGTGCCAAAGCCCCACAGCCAGCCGTCGCCGTCCTCGCCGAAGCAGCCTGCGGGGCGGGCAGCGGGGTGGAGCACTGGTAAGATGTGTGGCAGAGTTCGTGGGGTGCGTGGGCTTAGGGGCAGTAGGGCGGGCGGGTGAGGAGGCAGGCAAGGGGCATGGGGAGCAGGCAGTTGCGTGCATGCAGTCACGCGGGTCTAGAGAGCGGTGTTGACAAGCGAACCGCTGAAGTTGCAGTGCACCTGAGACCGCCAGCCCTGCTGCTGCGCCCGCCACCTTCACTCCCTCCAGTCCATCCACTGTCTTGGGCTCGGGGCAGGCTGCAAGTGGGAGGGGGACAGAATGCAGTGGATGAGGTGGCATTCTGTTGGCTGCTGGCTGCTGGCTGATGGCCACTGAAATCACTCCAGTCCGTCTGCTGCCTTGGGCTTGGGGCAGGCTGCAAGGGATTAACGTACACGTGAGTTTAGGGCGCCAGTCAGGTTCCTGCACTTGTTCGCAAGCAGCCCCTGCCACATTTGGCTACAGCATCCAGGGAAACAGGGCAGTCCGCTCGTGTTGCTGGTTGCCTGCGCACAGGGCACGTAGCGCATCAGCCCGCTGCCCCAGCCTGCCTACCTGCATCGGCTGCCACATCAGCGTCCTTCTGGCCCAGCCTGCCATACGTGGGGCGGCCAAACGACAGCAGCGTGCCTGCAGCCAGGGCAGCGGCAGTCAGGTTTACATGCAAACTATTTGCCCGTCTGACATATGGCATGCCTGGTCCCATCAGCCCATCTGCAACTGCCATGCCAAAGGAACTTCATCGCTGCATGCCTGCAAGTCTCCCTGCTGCAAATGGCAGCAAACATAGCCCAGCCGAGCGCCCTACAATCATACCAGGCTGCCAACCACAGCAGCCGCAATCCAGTCACGCTCCCTAGCCGGGCCTCACCCGCGTGCGTGAGCGCCAGCGTGTGGTGCTGCCCGCCGCCGAAACTCACAGCTGCCACAACCCAGCCGAGCACCCTACCATAACCGCCCTGCTGAACCGCACCCGCATGCGTGAGCGCCAGCGTGTGGTGCTGCCCGCTGCGGATGCGTGCCACGTCCTTGCCCTCCAGCGCCTTGACCAGGGTGGGGGCGTACACGGGGGCCAGGCCTGGGGAGGACAAGTGAAGATGGGCGGTGTCATTGCTCTCTACACGCTCTAAGGCACAGTGCAGCGTGTTGCCCTGTGCTGTGATGAGGGTGGGGGCGTGCACAGGGGGCCAAGCCTGGAGAGGGAACAGCGCATGGCACCGATTGTGATGTTGAGCAAGTGGGTTGTGTGCAGAAATGCACAATCGCCACTGCAAGCCAGCCTTCCCTGCTGTGCCTGCTGTGGCTGCTCACCCGGCAGCGCCAGCTGGCCATAGTTGTTCAGTCCAAAGGCGAACACGTGGCCGTCGGCGGTGGTGGCAAACGTGGCGTATGTTCCGCAGTTGACGTCCACAATTTTGCCGCTCACGCCGCTGCAGGCAAGTTGTAGGTGTGAATGAAGGGTGAGATAGGCGCACGATACAGCAAACAAAATCGAAGTTTACGCGCCAGAAGACACTGGACACCCGCTCGGACACACTCGCTGCACAGGCTTGAAGGGCACGGGGTGCGGCTATCGCAAACCCACAAGACACGTGGCATGACAGAGTGGGCAACCTCCCAGCAAAGCAACTCACCGCACGCGTTTGAAGGGCACGGGGTGCGGCGCCAGCAGCGTCTCCATCTTCACTCGATCGCTCAGCCGCTCGCCCACCCGCCCCAGCTGCCCCTGCTGCCCATTGCCCCACGTCAGTAGCGCGCCGCCGGCGGTGACGCCCGCCGTGTGGTCCGCGCCTGTGGAGGAGGGGTGGCAACTTTTTAGCAGACGCAGGGCAGAGCAGTGAGGAGCTGTCCCGCCGCCGCGTGCAACTGCGCGCCAGCCAGACCACATCTGTGTGTGTTCGCAAAGCAGCGTCCTGTGCCCATCTGTGCAGGCCAAGGCCAGGGCATCAAGCATGCAGGTGCGTGCATGCACCTGACGCGATCCGCAGGATTTGGTCCTCTGGCCGCTTGGGCTCGTAGACGCAGGTGGGGGTCAGCTGCGGCGCAAGGAACAACAGTGAGGGGCTTGATGAGCGCAGGCGACGTGGTTCGGCACAGGGATGGGCGATGCGCTGGCGGGGTGAGGGGTGCACATACAGCATGCTAGGCTTGCTGCACCAAATTGCTGGACTGCACAACAACCAAATATAAACACCACTGCGCACCTGGATGCGTGTGTGCTTGCTGAAGCCCATCACGCCGCTGGCGTCCCGGTACGTGCCCCATGCCCACACTGCGCCCAGCTCCGTCAGCACGCATGTGTGGCTGTCGCCTGCATGGAAACGACCAGCAATGGCGGCAGATGTTGTGAGCGGCTGGACAAATGCGCACCCAGCATGCCTGTGTGGCCAGGGCTATGTGTGTGGCTGTCGCCCGTTTGGGAAATGTGGGTGGTAAACCGCAGGCTGCACCACCCTGCCCGCCTGTTTCGGCCTGCACAGCTGAACTGTTCAGCAGCTTGCAAGTTCTTTCTCAAGAAACACGGCCAGCAAAGCGCACCTATGGACAGCTGCTCCCCACGCTGATCAAAGCAGTGAAACACAACCAACAGCGCACCTGTGGACAGCTGCACCACCTTGCCCGCCTCCTTGGGCATAGCCACCAGGCCCGGTGTGTAGGCATCGCCCGGCTTGCCGCCCGCCTGCCCCGACTTCTCCCACAGCTCGCCCGCTGCAGAAGAGGTGCATTTGCAGCGGCACGCTGTGACAACAAGCTCAGGGCAGCCGGCATGCACTGGCAGTGAGTGACGTCAGCCACAGCTTGCCCGCTGCACAGCAGGATCTGTCTCACGCATTGCGGGGGGATCACCGACAGCTGAGCATTTGCGGGGAGCGTGTTCAACACGTCCATCCGCAGGCATCCACCATCAGGCCAGCTGCAGTGAGCGGTAAGAATGCCATGCTCGGGTGGCCATCCACAGCTGCAACCCATAGCTGAGCGCATTGCCGGCAGACAACGGGCAGCAGAAGCGACAGACAGCAGCAGGTGGCAGCTGACAGCAGCCAGCGGCAGCGGCCTGCAGCAGAAGCATCAGCTGCGTACCCGTCTCGCGGCCCAGCGCGCCCTCGTCGTTCACGCCCCACGAAAAAATGCGGCGGTCCTCAGTCAGCGCCACCGTGTGCATGCCGCCGCAAGCGATCTGCAGCACCTGCTT
>VFQQ010004033.1_pt1 | contig 13401 bp, 11 predicted proteins | sample 3512341 | NCBI WGS metagenome assembly VFQQ01 (sample SAMN10412373, study PRJNA504923) | tailings metagenome | isolation source: Relicate 2 Philex TSF1 revegetated site | place: Philippines: Tuba, Benguet | collected 2017-08-29 | reverse complement strand
TCTTATTCAAAATATGTTCGGTTTTTAAGTTGGGTGTCCCTGTGCGGAAAACAGGGCGGGTGCAGTGCTTCGTATGACAGTTTTGTGGCAGGTTCAAGTGCAGTGCTTCTATTGAACTTCTGTGCTAAAAATCCGCCACTACGCCAAGCCGCAAAACGTTATGCACAAGTTTAAAAAGACAGCGACAATGAAAAATATAACGACACTAATAATTGGATTGTGTTTCACAATCACAGCTTACTTTCAAGACGGAGAATTTAAAGTTTACCCTAACGGCTTAATTTATAGCGAACAAACAATGGGCAAATTAAGCCAAATTGTGGACTCATTGAACTTGAAATTTAAGACTTGTAATTTCAATACTGTATTTTATTCTAAAAGTCAGGCAATCGGACACATAATAAAAGTTGACAAAGGGAGCATTAAAGACGCAAAAAAAGATATGGAAAATCAAATTTCTTTTGACGACTTTCTTAAGAAATATCCGAAAGCGACTGTTCAACGGAATGTTTTAATCTTAAAGAGTAAATACAAAAACTATAAAAAACAAGACATAGTAGAAATTGAACATTTTGACTTAAAAAGTGACTATGGATTTAGTATTGAATACGAAGACGTTTCGCTTTACCAAAAAGACTTTTCCAACAAATGGATATTTAAACACAGTAAAAAAACAAGCTACTCTGACGAATCTTTATCAGCTTTTTATTTTCCAAATAATTTCAGTTCAGTTCCTATTCCGCAAAAATATTCCCAAATGATAGGGTATTCCGATTGTTTAATAGACACCACAACGACAAAGTTTAAGGATAACTTAGAAAGCGGTTGGGTTGAGCTTCCTGAAAATTGGACTGCATTACCCGAAAATGAAAAAGCCAAACTTCTTGACAAAATGAGAAGCACAAGAGTAGTTGGTGGTTGCAGTATGGACAGCAGACCCAGAGAACACGCTATAAACATTGCCTTACTTTCAGCGGAAACATTTAATTGGGAAGTTTTTTTAAAATCACATTTAGATATAATGAATGACCGTTTTGAAAGAATGTCTGACGGTAGCTATGCTTGGGGTCAAAGGAATACTTATATTAAAGAACTTGAAGAACTCAACATAAATGTTCCTGACCTTATATTAGGCATATCATTCAGAATTGAAAATCCTGCGTTAAATCATTATTATGGAAGTATTGGGAGAGTTGGACGAGCATTGTCTGAGACAAAGAATAGAAATGAAATTGAACAAGCAATGCTATCTATTATTTCTGACAAGGAGTTGGACACCTTTAACAGACTTTTGTTTTATTTCCTATTCAAAAATTACAACCACTACATAAAAGACGAAACTGTAAAAAAAGATAATAACGTCAAGTTAGCAACAGCGACAAAGACACTTCCAGACTTTGTTAGCGAAAGGCTGACAGGAAAATGAAGAAAAAACCTGTGCATAACACGGGTGCGTGTTGCACAACTAAGATAAATGTTCCTGGGTTTGTTTTTTGCTTGTACGAATGGCTTTAGATTTGAAAATAAACAAGCTAAAGAATATTAGTTCATAAATATTAAATTCTAAGGGCTTCAAATTTGCAAAAAGAGCGGTAGTGACTTAGCAAACATGTTGTGTGTTTACCCCATTTTTAGTTTAATTCAAAAGTTTAATAATTTATTTTCGGTAATGTTGCAAAAAACATTACAATTAAAAAACCGGCTGCTATTATAAATTTTTGCTGGCTTTATGAGCAATTTTTAAAAACCTTTATTGCCATAGCAAGTTTTCTATTGCTTGTTTTTCAAAGCTTTGTTGCGTTCAACCCGTTTGGCTACAACTATACTTAATTCGTATAAGCCATACAAAGGTAAGGCCATCATTATTTGACTGGCCATATCCGGAGATGGTGTAAGTAATCCGGCTAAAATTAAAATTACTACCAAGGCATAACGTCGGTATTTACGCATTAAGGTTGAACCTAAAATGCCGATTTTGGCTAAAAAATAAACCAATATGGGTAATTCAAAAATTAATCCGGTTGCAAAGGTTATGGTTGCAATAAACGATACATACGATTGCAGGTTAATTTCGTTGCTAACCATATCGCTTACCCGGTAGCTGCCCAGAAATTTAATTGATAAAGGCGAGAGAATATAATACCCAAAAGCAACTCCAATAAAAAACAATAAAGAGCTGGTGCTAACCAAACCGCGGGCATAACTTATTTCTTTGCGGTTTAGTGCCGGTTTTATAAACAACCACAATTGCCATAAAACAAATGGAAATGCCACAATAAAACCACCAATAAACGATATAAACAAGTGCTGTGTAAACTGGCCGGTAATATCTATGTTAGAAAGTACAAAGCCCATTTCTTTTACGCAGTACTCATCTGTGTTGGTTAACCAATAAGACAATTTGCAAAACTGCTCGTAGGTCCAAAAATCGGTATGCACCGGACCAAATAATACCGTATCAAACACAAAGCTTTTATTAATAAACAAAGCAATGGCGCAAACAAAAATGGCAATAACAGCGCGTACAATGTGCTTTCTAAGCTCATCAACGTGCTCAAAAAAGCTCATTTCTTTTGGTTCAATTATATCGTTGGGTTGGTCTAACGGCACTTTATTATGCTAATTTTTCTGCAAGGGCATTGTTATATATATGGCTATAATCTTGTGTTGAACCAAAATCTACACCATTAATCATAATATTACCTGCTGTAACAAAACCTAACTTTTCAAACGAAATATTGTTTTCTTTAAGCAAACTTTCGAATGCATTAATTTTTGTTGGTTCAACACTAACCACAATGCGACCTTGTGCTTCGCCAAACAAAAACGAATCGTTTCGCAAATCACAGTTTTTATGTCCTATATTAAAGCCTAGTTTATTTGGCATGGCACTTTCAAGCAAAGTAATAAAAAAGCCACCTTCGCTAATATCGTGTGCACTTTGAATAAGGTGGTTGTTTATTAATTTTAAAACCGCTTGTTGTGTTTCAAACTCTTCATCTAAATTAAAGTATGGCACCGGCGATTGTTTTACACCTCTGTAGTGCACCAAATACTGCGACGAACTAATATCGTTAATGCATTTACCTAACATGTACACCACATCGCCTTCGTTTTTAAAATTTAAACTCATGGGTGTAGTACCTTCTTTAACCAAACCTATCATACCTATGGTTGGGGTTGGAAAAACGGCATCGTTATCGCTGCTTTGGTTATAAAAACTAACATTACCACCCGTTACAGGCGTATCGAATTTTTTACAGGCATCGCCCATTCCTTTAATGGCATGCACAAACTGATAATAAACTTCTTTATTGTAAGGGTTACCAAAGTTTAAGCAATTGGTTATTGCAGCGGGCTCGGCACCGGTACAAACCAGGTTGCGTGCGGCTTCGGCAACAGCAATCATACCACCCACATAAGGGTTGGCATATACAAACCGGCTGTTGCAATCTACCGTCATTGCAATAGATTTGCCCGTTTCTTTTATTTTTACTACAGCTGCATCGCTGGGCAAGTTGGTACTTTTATTAATGGTACCCACCATGCTATCGTATTGGTTGTAAACCCAGCGTTTGCTGGCAATATTAGGCAGGGCTGCCATGTGTTTTGCAATATCAACCGCTTCTTCCATGCTGCAATCGGCAACATCGTTTATGTTAAATTTTGCTATTTCGTTAAAGTAAGATGGCTCGGTATATTCTCTGTGGTAAACGGGCGCACCGCCACCAAGTACCAAACTTTCGGCCGGAATATCGGCACGTAATTCGTTATTCATAAAATAGCGCACTTTGCCGGTATTTGTAACCACACCTATTTGCGCAAAAGTTAAATCCCACTTTTCAAAAACCTTTTCGGCAATTTTTTCATTGCCTTTTTCAACCACCACCAACATGCGCTCTTGGCTTTCGCTAAGCAAAATTTCCCAGTCTTTCATTTCGGCTTGGCGCAATGGCACTTTATCTAACCAAACATCCATACCGGTTTCGCTTTTAGCACTCATTTCGCTGGTAGAGCAAGTAATACCTGCTGCACCCATATCTTGCATGCCCACAACCACACCGGTTTCTATTAATTCCATGGTGGCTTCTAAAATTAGCTTTTCCCAAAAAGGATCGCCAACTTGCACACTAGGCAAATCTTTGGCAGAATCTTCGGTAATATCTTTACTGGCAAATGCTGCACCATGAATACCATCTTTACCTGTTGCCGAACCAAAAATATACACAGGATTTCCAACACCATCAGCTACGGCAGAAACCGTTTTACCTACTTTTGCAATACCAACACTCATGGCATTAACCAAAGGATTAATTTGGTAGCAATCGTCAAAATAAACCTCGCCACCAACGGTAGGAATACCAAAAGCATTGCCATAATTGCCTATGCCTTTAACTACACCTTTAACCAACCACTTGGTACGTTCGTGGTTAATATTTCCAAACCTTAAGCTATTTAATTGAGCAATTGGGCGCGCGCCCATGCTAAAAATATCGCGGTTTATGCCACCTACGCCCGTTGCTGCACCTTGATAAGGCTCCAGGGCACTTGGGTGGTTATGACTTTCAATTTTAAAACAGCAAGCCAATCCATCGCCAATGTCTATTAATCCGGCATTTTCTTCTCCGGCTTTGGCCAACATTTTAGCACCTTCTTTGGGCAAGGTTTTAAGCCATACAATGCTGTTTTTGTAAGAGCAATGTTCGCTCCACATTACACTGTAAATACTTAACTCGGTAAAATTGGGCGTACGTCCAAGAATGCTGGTAATTTTTTCAAATTCTTCGGGTAATAAACCCAATTGTTTGGCCTGTTCTAAGGTTGCCGTTGTGCCGGCAGGAATGGTTTGGCTCATGTATATTACAATTGTAGCGTGAGAAAATTTTAAGGGTGCAAATTTGCAAATTAAAAGGCGTATGCACAAAAAAGAATACAATTAAAAAACCGGCCGCTACAAGCCGCTGAAAAACAACAGCATACTACTTTACAAGCAACAAACTGCAAGCATTCGACTTTAAAATGCGTGTTTTAGAGCCGGTATTGTACATAAGTTGCATGCTGTAATTGGTGTTTTGATGCGAAAAAACCAGGGTATTGCTATTGCTTTGCCACTCGTAAGGAATGCTAACAGGATTTTGACTATCTAGTATAACAATTTCTTTTCGGGTAATCTTTACTTTTAAATTTTTAATGGTTAACGACCGGTTATCGGGCGATAGCTCGGTTGGACAAAAACTACAAATGGTTACGCTATTGTCGGCTGTTTTTTCGGTTGGACAAAAAACGGTCCATTTGCCATATAAATCTTTTTGTGCATTGGCATTGCCTGTAAAACAAAACACTGCTGCGGTTAACAGGCCAAGTTTAAAAATTAGTTTAATCATAGTTTTCAAATTTAATATGTTCTTTGGTGTATCCCATCAGTGCCAGTCTTTCTCTGGCTTCTTTTAACATAGCTGTCCAACCACACAAATAAAAATGTGCTTCGCGTTTGTTTTGAAATATTTCTTCGTAAACGGCATGCACATAGCCTGTTTTACCATTCCAGGTTTCGGGTGTTTCGCGACTAAGCACAGGTATGTAATGGAAGTCGTGATGTGCAGCCTGCAAAGCTTCTAACTCTTGTTGGTAAAGCAAATCTTCTTTTTTGCGTGAACCAAAAATAAAGTAAATTCTATGGTGATGCATGTTGGTATTATAAATATGGTGTAACATGCTGCGCAGCGGCGCAATGCCGGTTCCGGTGCTAATAAAGCAAATATCGTGTTTAATGGTTTCGGGCAAAGTAAATTTACCTATTGGCCCTGCCACTTGTATGGTTGAACCAACACTAAAATTGTCCCACATAAACGGTGTACCCAAACCGGGTGGATTTAGTACAATAATTAATTCAAACACATTGGTGCCATTTGGCGCAGAAGCAATGGAATAACTTCTGTAGCTAATTTTGCTTTCAATGGGCAAGTTAATCATTACAAATTGGCCCGGTTTAAAATCAAAGCTTGTTACATGCGGAACTTTAATGAAAAACCTTTTCACAGCATTGCTTACATCAACAATGTCTATAATCTCTGCATCGTAAAATTGTTGCTTCATACGCTTTACAATTGGTTTGGTTTAAAAATGTCATTAAAGCATATTTGTTTTGCCTAATTCAAATAGGTTTAAACGTAATGCTTTTGTCAAATGTAAAATATTTTAGTTGAGATTGTTGCATGCAACCATTATTTTGCCAAACTTATCTTTACTTAAGTTAACCATAGAACATGAGAAAACAAATACTAATTTTAGCTTTACTGTTGGTTCAAACCACATTATTTGCGCAGCAACACAACCACCGCAGCAATTGTGCTGCCGGGCCCGATATGGTAAAAATTACCCAACCAGATGGATCGGAAATTGCCTATTACACTATAGGAAACGAAGCAGTACATTATTTTAAAACCCAGGACGACTTTACCTTATTGCCAAACAAATCGGGCATTTTTGAATATGCAGTAATAAATGCAAGCGGCAATTTGGTACCAAGCGGGGTAAAAGCATACAGTAAAATGCCGGCCACCCTTTTAAAAAGAGGTTTTGAGAAAAACTTAACCTACAGCAGCACCCAAATTATGCAATTGCAAAGCGAATTTTTTGCGCAAAGTGCTTTACCGGTTAGTTTACAAAAAAATTTGGGCGAGTTTCCTAGTTTAGGTACTAGAAAAATTTGTGTTATTCTGGTTGATTTTGCCGATGAGCAAGCCCCCTATCCAATTGGAAATTTTGATAATTTAATGAACCAAACACGCTACCAAAATACAGGCAGCTTTAAAGATGCCTTTATTGAATACAGTAATGGACAATTTACTCCGGTTAGCGATGTTTACGGCTGGTTTAGGGTAAGTTTACCCAGAGCTAGTTATGCCAGAAATAATGCAGATGGATCTAACAACCCCAGTTACATGACCAATGTTAGGGCACTGGTATTAGAGGCTATTAATAAAGCCGATAGTGCCGGTGTTGATTTTTCGCAATACGATAATGATAATGATGGTGATGTAGATGGTTTAATTATTTTTCATGCCGGTTTTGGTGCCGAGCAAGGCTTAAACGGTTATATATGGAGCCATAGAAGCAGCATTTCGCCGGTTGTTAGAGATGGAAAAACCATTAGAAATTACTGTATTAACCCTGCTAAAAGAAATTGGGGCGGACAAACCAGCATGGTTGGTATAGGAGTGGTTAGTCATGAATTTGGTCATATTTTAGGTTTACCCGATTTGTATGATACCGGCAACAACTCGTCTGGCACAGGCAACTGGGGCTTAATGGGTGGTGGACCATGGTTAAACCAAGAGCGCACACCTTGCCATTTTGAGCCTTGGTGCAAAATGCAATTGCAATGGTTAACACCAACAGTAATTAATCAAACAGGTACTTATACTTTAAAAAACTCGGTTGATTCTAATGTTGTTTACCGTGTAAACACTCCTAATCCTAACGAATATTTTATTTTAGAAAACAAGCAACGCAGGGGTTTTGATGCCTTTACGCCCGGGCGCGGCCTTGCCATTTGGCACATGAATACGGCACGTACCAACTTATACCCGGGAAGCAATACGGTTAACACAGATACATCGAGATACGGTGTAGGTTTAAAACAAGCCGATGGATTACGCGAATTGGAAAGAAATATGGGCAGAGGCAATGCCGGCGATTTATACCCGGGCACTACCAATAACCGAAACTTTACACCCAACAGCAATCCGGCTTCTACTTTACATCCCAATGCACAAGGACAGCGCAACCCATCTAATGTAAGTGTTACCAATATAACGCAAAATGCCGATAGCACCATTACGTTTACGTTAGGAAATAGAGCGGTTGCAGCTTTTTCGCTTAACGCCATTTCGGGTTGTGCGCCGTTTACGGTTAACATAAATAATATCTCTACATTTGCCAATAGCTTTGTGTGGAGTTTTGGTAACGGACAAACCAGCAATAGCGGAACACCACCTGCAGTAGTTTATACACAAAGTGGCAACTACACCATAAAACTTACGGTTTATGATTCGGCAGGTGTTGCCGTAGATTCGTCTGAACAAACCATAACCGTACAAAATTCGCCAACGGCAAGGTTTACTACCGAACGTGGAGATAGCAATACCTTTACATTGCGAAACCAAAGCGAAGGCGCACAATTTATTGTTTGGCGCATTGGCGAAAACCAAAGCAGCACTGCACAAAATCCTGTTATTAGGCTTACCGGTAATACTAGCTTACCCATTAGGCTAATTGCATACAGCCCTGAGCAATGTACCGATACCGCATTTAATGTACTTGAGTTTTGGCCGGTTGGCATTAACGAAAGCAACACATTGCAACAGGTAAACGCATTTCCAAATCCTTTTAACAAAGAATTATCGATTATATTTAATAGCAGCAGCAACCAACCTGTTAGTTATACAATAACTAATACCATTGGCCAGGTATTATTGCATGGCACAACCGAGGCAATGGTTGGTTCAAACCAAATACATATAGCAACAAACGAATTGCCGGGTGGTATTTTTATAGTTGCATTAAAACAAGGAAATTACAGCAAAACCTTAAAAGTAGCTTCTGAAAAATAAATATGCTTAACAGCCTGTTAAACCTACTCTACCCCGAGTTGTGCCTAACATGCAGACAGCCTTTAGTAAAACACGAAAAGCACATCTGTCTGCTTTGCGAAAGCAAACTGCCGTTTACGGGATTTCATTTACAGCGTAATAATCCGCTTGAAAAAACATTTTGGGGAAGGCTGCCTTTTGAGGCAGCTTTTTCGATGTTATATTTTAACAACAAAGGGTTGGCTCAAAAATTATTGCACCAATTAAAATACGATGGCAATAAAGAATTGGGTGCGCATTTGGGTTTAATGTACGCACTGCAATTAAAAAACAGCGATACAATTAAAAATCTGGCCGGTGTAGTGGCTGTACCCTTGCATATTAGCAAGTTTAGGCAGCGCGGTTACAACCAAAGCGAGTGGTTTGCAAACGGATTAAGTGAGGGTTTAAACATACCCAATTTAAGCTATGCCATAAAACGAAGCATTGCAACCGAAACACAAACCAAAAAAACCAGGTTGGAGCGCTGGCAAAACGTTTCGTCGATTTTTACAATAGCTGATGCCGATGCCATTAGCAACAAACATATTTTATTGGTTGATGATGTAATAACAACAGGAGCAACTTTAGAAGCATGTGCTTTCAGTTTATTGCAAGTATCGGGGGTTAAAATAAGTTTGGCATCTGTGGCTGCGGTTTTGTGAAACTGGCAATTTTCTTTGTGAAACCCATAAAATATTTTTTAAAAGATATTTTACATTCTGTTTACATTTGCACCGCTTGAGACCTGTTTCGTTTTTTAGAAAAAGCTTTTTTGCCCTGATTTTATGTCTGGCGTATCTGGCTATTACACCCGCTTGGGGGCAATTTCAAAGCGGTATTTTTAGCAGTAATTATTCGGGCGTAATGGGTGTGCACATAAACCCGGCAGGCACCAGTTGGCTTAGCGATGGGGCCGACTTTTTACCCGGTGCGGCAAGCTTTGAAGCAACCAACAGCAATTTTTACATTCCGGCAAAGCCCATTTATCAAACAATAAATAGCCAGCTGTTTAGGGTGGTTTCCGACACCAATTCCGACAATTTAATTACCTATCTGATAAACAATTACAACTTAAAAAAAGATATTCAACCCGATGGCTATGCACATATTAATGGTGCTGTTTACGGTCCATCATTATTAATAAACTACCGAAAAAGATCGTTTGGTTTAATTACATCATTTAAAACCTTTTCAAGCGCAATTAATTTGCCACCCGAGTTGGCCCAATTTTTATTTAATGGTGCAAAAGCATCGGGTAATATATTAGATAGACCTTTTAGTACATCGGGTTTAAATTTAACATCGGCTAGTTTCTTAGATATTGGCTATACCAACTCAAATATTGTGGTTGACAGAGCTGCCGACCAGTGGCGAGTGGGCTTTAATATTAGGGCATTGGTTGGTATAAATGCATTTTTCTTTAACGATTTGGGGTCTGAATACAACGTAAAAAACGATTCTGATTTTTTTATAAACAACGCTTCATTTTCTTATGGGTTTGCTGCACACAATAAATCTATGGGGCAAACAGCCATTACACCACGCGGTGGTGGTGCAGCGCTGGATTTAGGTATTTTGTACGTTCGTAAAGACCACCCTTCGCCAACTCGTGTAAAAAAGAAATGCCCAAATGTTTATGGCTTTTACCGCGATTACCAAACGTATAAATGGCGATTGGGGGCATCGGTTACCGATATAGGTGGTTTATGGTTTTTTAACCAAAGCTACTTTAGGCGCTTTGATGATATAAACTATAATTATGCATATATTGACTCGCTGGTAATGGGCGGAGTTTTTAGCTTTGACCGGAAAGTTAAAAACAGGTTAGAAAACGATGCCGGCGAAACCGGTACCTACCGAAACAGTTTCTTTTTACTTATGCCTACGCGTTTAAACATTCAATTTGATGCGCATATTAACGGCAATTGGTATGCCGGATTTTTATTGTCGCAACGCCTTAGCATACCCGGCACTTTAGGTATACGATCGGCCAATATTGCAACACTTACTTTGCGTTACGAGCGCCAATTTTTTGAATGTGCCCTGCCGGTAAGTGTAATTAACTACAGTTACCCAACCGCAGGAGCATTTGTAAGACTAGGCTTTTTGTTTTTTGGCACCAATACTTTACCCGAAATTATTGGCGTAAGAAATGTTAGAAATATTGATTTTTATGCAGGCATAAAAATTAATATTGGATTTGTTGGAAGCAGGTTTGGTATGGGTTTTTAATCTACTTTACCAATTTATTAATTTTAAAGTTTTCCGGTAATTTCTTCGCTAAGTGGCTTTACACTGCTTGGAAAATATTCTATCCAATTGCCGGTTTCATCAACCAAAAATTTATTAAAATTCCATTTTACACTGGCATCAGAAACGCCATTTAATGCCTTTTTGGTTAGCCATTGGTAAACCGCATGCTGCTTATCGCCTTTAACATCAATTTTCTCGGTTAGTAAAAACGTAACACCATAATTTTTTTCGCAAAATGCAGCAATATCTTTAGAAGCTCCGGGCTCCTGACCGCCAAATTGGTTACACGGAAAACCAATTACAACCAATTTATCTTTGTATTGATTGTGCAAAGCCTGTAATTCTTTATATTGTGGTGTATAACCACACTCGCTGGCAACATTTACCAATAATACTTTTTTGCCTTTAAACTGGTTAAAGTTAATGGTTTTTGAACCATCGAGCGCTTTAATGCTTAAGCTGTAAAAATCTTTGTTTTGAACCGACATTGTTTCGCTCATTTTTCTGTTTTTAACTTCTACAAAACTGTAAATAAATATGCCTGCAAAAGCAAGCAACAAAATGGTATAAAAGTATTTTCTCATGGTTTGTTTTGTAATAATATTACCTCGCTAGTTACGCAATTGTTTTAAAAAGACATTAACAAAAAGGCCAACAGGCTTTAAATACACTGACTGTGAAATTATTAAATTGAAAGCAAATAAGCTTTAACCTCTTCCATTTGCCATTGTGGTGTACTGGTTGCTCCGCAAATACCAATCGATTGGCCTGCAGTAAACCAGTTTTTGTCTATTTCTTCTTTGCTGCTTACAAAATAAGTATTGGGGTTATTGTCTTTGCAAACATCGTAAAGTACTTTTCCATTACTCGATTTTTTTCCGGCAACAAAAACAACCACATCAAATTTTTTGGCAAAATCGCGCAACTGAACATCGCGGTTGCTAACTTGCCTGCAAAGCGTGTCGTTAAAATCTACTTCAATGCCACGGTCTTCTAATTCCTTTTTTAGCCCAAACAGCTTTTTAGTGCTTTTTGTAGTTTGACTAAACAACTGCACTTTATTGTTAAAATGGTGTTTATCTAATTCACTAAAATCTTCAATTACTATGGCCTCACCATTTGTTTGACCAACCAGGCCTTTTACTTCTGCATGGCCATGTTTTCCTAAAATAACAATTTGTTCATCGTCGTTGTAAGCATCTCTAACACGGTTTTGTAGTTTTAGTACTACCGGGCAACTGGCATCAACCAGTTCAATTTGGTTATCTAATGCCAATTTATAGGTTTCGGGCGGTTCGCCATGGGCTCTAATTAAAACCTGTTCGTTTCTAATATCTTTTAAATCGTCGTGGTTAATTATTTTAAGGCCTTTGGCTTTTAAACGTGCCACTTCCTCATCGTTGTGAACAATATCGCCAAGGCAGTATAAATGACCTTTTTCGTCTAAAATATCCTCGGCCATTTGAATGGCAAATACTACGCCAAAGCAAAATCCCGAGTTATCGTCTATGGTTATGTTTAAATCCATGTTGTTTTTAGGGTTAACTAAACATGCAAATTAAGTGGTTTAATTTTATTTACGCACGTATTAAATTTAAACGGATTTGTAAGCCATTTGTTTAACGCAAAAAATTATGTTGGTTCAAACACATGTAAAAACAATGCTATTCAGGGCTTGCAGATTAATGCTGAAACCATTAAAATAATGGCAAAAATGTTTCTTCAATTAGCAATAAAAACAATTCTATCGGGCTTAAGTTATTTTTGCTATGCAGAAGTTTTTTGTTTTTGCTAATTCAGCGCTACATCATCTTATTCTTAAAAGCCTCAACAGCTGTACTGCAGTGTTATCCGCCAAACTTTTCCTGGAATCTAATGCAGATATGAATTTAACAACAAGCCCAATTTATAATTAAACAAGCAGCAATTTTTAGGTATATTTGCTTTTAATTAAACAAATTCGGTGTTTTTAAGTTAAAGTTTGTAATGAACCAACCCGACAATAACAATTATGATGAAGATGGCAGCTATGTTGGACCTGCCAGTTTAAGTCCTATTCCACTCACACTTGGATCGCCGGTTATTAAGGCCGAAGACAAAAATAAAATAAAGGCCAATGCGGTTGAGGCCATGCATTATTACGCAAACCAGGAAATGGCTATGCTTAAAAAGCAAGCCGATTTAATAATGGAGCAGGTTAGAGATATTGAAAATAGGCTTAAAATTAGCGAAAAAATATACGAAAGCGACTTGCGTTTTACGCCTGTTATTGGTCAGGTATATCATTTATACGAAGCTGATAATGGGTATAAACTTAGTATGATAGGGCCTGAAGAATGGGGAAGAAGCAAACCTTTTGGCAAATACCTTGCTAGTGTTAAACTTTTAGGCGACCATAGTTGGGATATAGTTAAAAAGGCAGAAGCAAATTAGTGGCTTAACACTATATTTTGCTATTATTGTGGCCAGTTTTTTAATTGTAAACCATTGCAACAGCATGTTTTTGCCATAT
>VFQQ010004032.1_pt1 | contig 13401 bp, 14 predicted proteins | sample 3512341 | NCBI WGS metagenome assembly VFQQ01 (sample SAMN10412373, study PRJNA504923) | tailings metagenome | isolation source: Relicate 2 Philex TSF1 revegetated site | place: Philippines: Tuba, Benguet | collected 2017-08-29 | reverse complement strand
CCACCGCCGTCGGCCTGATCGCCGCCATCCCGGCGGTGGTGATCTACAACGTCTTCGCCCGCTCCATCACTGGTTATCGCCAGGGGCTTGCCGATGCTGCTGCCGGTGTGCAGCGCCTTGTCAGCCGTGACCTCGATCGTGTTTCTTCGGTCCATGCCACGGCGCGTTCGCATGCCACCGCTACTGCCAGGCCCACAAATGGCCATCAGGCACCCGCGGTAGCCGTCTAGGAGAAGCGCGATGGCCGGCGGCATCAAGCAATCGTTCGACGACGACGATATGCAGGAGAACCACGAGATCAACGTGACGCCGTTCATCGACGTCATGCTGGTCCTGCTCATCATCTTCATGGTCGCGGCACCGCTGGCGACCGTTGATATCAACGTAGACCTGCCGGCTTCCACTGCGACGCCGGCACCGCGGCCGGAAGAGCCGCTCTACGTCACGCTGAAGGATGACCTCAGTCTGGCGATCGGCCAGCAGACCGTGGACCGGAACGCCTTCCAGCAGCAACTGGACACGATCGCCAAGGGAGACAAGCAGAAGCGCATCTTCCTGCGCGCCGACCGTGGCGTCGCCTATGGCGAGCTGATGGAGGTGATGAACCTGATGCGCGGCGTGGGCTACCTCAAGGTCGCGCTGGTCGGGCTGGAAACGGTGCCAACGACAACGCCTGCGGCGGGAGCGGCGCAGTGACAGCCGTCACGGCACAAGGCGGCCTGTTCGGTGGCTTCAGCCGCCGCGAACTGGCGCTGTGGTCGGGCGCTGCACTTATCGTTGCTTCTCTTCACGCCGGCGGTGGCTGGTATCTGGGCAGGGGGGGATCGGAAAGCACTCCGCCACCTGCGGCCCCTCCCGCCATCATGCTCGACCTGCCACCGATGATCATCAATGCCGAGACGCCGCCGATTGATAGCGCGGATATCGTCGACAACGAAGCTTCTTTGAAACCGCAAGAGGTCACGGAAGAGATCAAACCTATCGAGGAAGAGGTCGAGAAGCCTGTCGAGGAGGTAACGGAACCGGAGCCGGAGGTGGAGGCGCCGAAGCCTGAAGTCGCCGAAGAGGTCGTTCCGGACCTCGTTGAAGCGCCACTGCCCGAAGTCGCGATGGCTATTCCCGAACCACGCCCCGAGACCGAGAAGCCGAAACCGGCGGTGAAGCCGGTTGAGAAGAAGAAGCCGCTCGAAAAGAAGAAGCCCGAGCCGGTCAAGGAAGCCAAAACCGAGAAGCCCGAGAAAGTCGAAAAGAAGAAGCCGGTCAATTCGCTCGCGCAACAGAAAGCCGCCCGGGACGGTACCAACATCCCGAAGGCAGGTGGCAGCAGCGGCACCACAGGCAGTTCAGTCACGCCATCGCAGTGGACCAGCAAAGTTGGCGCACATATCCTGCGCTACAGGCGTTCAGTAAGCTTGGGCCGGCGTGGGGGCGGCGATGCCACGGTACGGTTTACCTTCGATTCCAATGGCACAATCCTGTCTGTTGCCCTTACCCGATCCTCGGGAGACAAGGCTCTCGATGATGCGGCAGTCACAATGATCAGACGGGCATCGCCGATTCCCACACCTCCACCTTCGGTTACAACCCGGTTCCTCGTTCTCCCGGTCGGCTCGCGCTGACAGATCGGCATCTTCCCGGAAATGAAGACGGCGCGGATTTGAATCCGCGCCGATTTCGTTTTCAGAGCTGTTCTAACGGTAAAATCGGATCTCGCTGCGATCTCAAGCTTTTGCCGTCTTCGGTCCGAGCAGGAAAGCCGTCACTGCCGCCAGCAACGTCGCGATGCCCGCATAGGCGAAGGCGCTGGCAACACCGATGTTGTCGACCAGAAGACCGCCAACGACAGCGCCTGTCGCAATCGCCACCTGGAAGGCCGTGACCATGAGGCCACCAGCACTTTCAGCCTGGTCGGGCGCGGCGCGCAGCATCCAGGTCTGCACCGAAACCGGGATGGCGCCGAAGGCGAAACCCCATGCCGTGACGGCGATGGCCGAGGTCATCGGCGAGGCACCGAAGACAAGCAGAGCCAGCGTCGAGATCGCGATCAGCAAGGGCGACAGGCCGGCGGCAAGCTTCAGGCTGCGCTCGACAATGAAGCCACCGACGAGATTGCCGATGAAGCCACCGATGCCGAAGGCAAGCAGCACCAGCGAGATGTTCTCGACAGTCAGCACCGGCACCTGCTCGAGAAAAGCGCGGACATAGGTGAAGCCGGCGAAATGACCGGACGCGATGAACAGGATGAAGAGCAGGCCGACAAGGATGGCCGGGCGCCTGGCGACATCCACCAGGGTGCGCAGGCTGGCGATGCCGGCGGGCGGCAGACTGGGCAACGTGGCAACCTGTGCCAGCAATGTCACGGCGCCGACGATGGCGGCGATCAGGAAAGCGGTGCGCCAGCCCCAGACATCGCCAACATAGGCACCGACCGGTGCGGCACAGACGGTGGCCACTGAAACGCCGCCGAGAATGATCGACATGGCGCGGGGCAGCAACCGCACGGGCACGAGGCGCATGGTCATGGCGCCCGACATCGCCCAGAAACCGCCGAGCGCGACACCGAGGACGACACGCGCTGCCAACAGCATGCCCAACGAAGACGCGAAGGCCGCGATGAGGCTCGAGACGATGAGCAGGAAGGTCAGCACCCACATCAGGATCTTGCGGTCGAGACGGCGGGTGATGATCGCCATGGTGGGCGCAGCGATGGCACCGACGATCGCGGTGGCGGTAACGGCCTGACCGGCCGCACCTTCACTGACACCGAGGTCATGCGCCATCGGGGTGAGCAGGCTGGCCGGGAGGAATTCAGCAGTCACAAGTCCGAACACGCCGAGCGCCAGCGAGACGACGGCACCCCAGGCCGGGTCGGCGCGCTCCTCGACAGAAGACAATACGGGCGCGTCCAGCGCCGCTGTCGCGGGGTCGGTCATGGTCAGTCTCCGAATTGGTTGCAGTGCAACAAATGGAGGTGACCGCCTGGAGTTTCCATGTTAGAAACACCATTATGCTTGATCGTTCGTCCAAAACTTCGTCACCGTCGGTCTCTCCGACCGGAGATCCGCTGACCGACATCCTGCGCGGACTGCGCCTCGACGGCGTGCAGTACGGCCGCTGCGAGATGAAGGAGCCGTGGGGACTGGAGTTCCCGGCACAGGACGCTGCCCGCTTTTATTTCGTCGGCCAGAAGGCTTGCTGGATGCGCATGCCCAATGGCGACTGGTTCGAGATGAAGGCCGGCGATGCCGTGCTGGTGCCACGCGGCGCGCCACACGCGCTGGCCAGTTCGCCGGACGTGCCGACCACGCAGTTCAAAGGCTATGAAGTCACCGAGATCTGCAAGAACGTCTACTGCATGAGGACGGAGACAGAGGCAGAAAGCTGCGTACCGGGCACGCTGCTGTTCTGTGGCACCATGTACTTCAACCTCGACAGCCTGCACCCGCTGCTCGGCATGATGCCGGATGTGATGCGCACGCACGGATTGGAAGAACACGAGCCAAGCATCCCGCACCTGCTGGAAGCGATGGCGCGCGAGATCAAGATGGAACGCGTCGGCTCAGCCGGCATCGTCGCCCGGCTGGCGGACGTGCTGGCCGCCTCGATCATCCGCTCGTGGGTGGAGCGCGGCTGCGGTGATTCCAAGGGCTGGATCGCTGCGGTCCGCGATCGCGAGCTGGGCAAGGTGCTTGCTGCAATTCATCTCGAACCGAACCGCGACTGGAGCGTCGAGACGCTTGCACGCAGCATGGGCGCCTCGCGCTCGGGCTTTGCCGAACGGTTCGCTTCGACCGTCGGCGAGACGCCGGCCAGGTACGTCACCCAGGTTCGCATGCACCAGGCCAGGCAATGGCTGACGCATGACCGGCTGAGGATCGCGGTCGTCGCCAACCGGCTCGGCTACGAATCGGAAGCCGCCTTCAGCCGCGCCTTCAAGCGGGTGATCGGCGCGCCGCCGAGCCATTTCCGCGGCGAGGACCACATCGAAGTCCCGAACATCTGACATTGGAGCGTTTCCGTTTTTCACGGAAACGCGGACACGAACCAAGCTTTGAATTTGCGTATGACCGGCGGCGAATGCCGCCCAGTTAGGAGCGCTGGCGCGCCGCTGCTGTCAGCCGACAGCGCCGCCCTGTGCATCCAGCATGCGCCGTGCGCTTTCCTCGTCGGTGATCAGCACCGTCGGCTTGACGAGATGCATGGCGCCGAGCAGCGCCTCGATCTTCTCCTGTCCACCCGAGGTGAGGATGCGCAGGGGCGCCCGGCGCAGGCGATCGACTTCCACCGACATCACACGATCATTGACCGGATGCTCGACGAGATCGCCATTGCGGTTGAAGAAATGGAACAGCAGATCGCCGACGGCGCCGCGTGCGACGAGCGCTTCGCGGTCTGCTTCCTTCAGGAACCCTCCGCGATAGAAGGTCGTTGCTGAAGCGATGCCGCCGATCGACAAAAGCACGGCATCCAGCGCATCGGCCATCTCGAAGATCTCTTCCAGACCGCAGCGCTCCACCAGCGCCACCTTGGTCTCGACGCTGTCGACCACGGCAGGCGCCGGAATCAGATAGCCGTCGCCCTGGAATACCTGGGCGAAGCGCCAGGCGAATTCGGCCGGATTGTAGCGGCGCGCGACACCGACGCCGCCGAGCAGCGAGATGACCTTGAAGTCGTTCAGCGATTTGGCGCCGATAAAGGGCAAGGTCGAGAACAGCGTGCGGCCCCAGCCGACGCCGACACGCATGCCGGATCGCATCGCTTCCGAAAGATATGCGCCCGTCTTGGCGGCGATACCGGGGATCGGGTCGGAATCCGCGCTGGAGAGCGGTGCGACGAGTGCCTGTTCCAGGCCAAAGGTCCTTTCCAGGGCCCGCTCCAGCCGCACGATCTCGGACAGTTCGCTTTCGATGGCGATCTTGACCTCGTTACGGGCGCGCGCCTCGGCCAGCATCCGCACGACGGTGACGCGGCCGACACCAAGCACGTCGGCGATCTCGTTCTGGGTCATCTGTTCGATGAAATACATCCAGGCGGCCCGGATACGCAGGCGATCGGCCTTGCTTTCCGCAGCGACCGTCCCGTTCTCACCGGCTCCGCCCTCCGCTGTCCCCGCCTGCCGCTGCGGCTTTCTTGCCACTGCATCCCTCCCCGTAAGCACTGCAACCGAACCGTTCCCGATTCGTCATATGGCCACTATCGTCTTTTGACCGGTCCTGCACGATATAAACAATTGGCTGATACGGCCATGCCGCCTATACCCGGCAGATAGGAAGCAGAGAACAGACGATGCTGCGTGAAATCTCCGAAGAGGTCCGCGTCAACCTGAAGGACCGTTTGCGCGACGTTCGCCACGTCATCCGCAGGCACCGGCACGACAGCCCAGCCCAGCAGGCGCGGCAGGGCGAAGAGGCTCGTCCGTCGTCGTTTCCGATCCGCGAGATCGAGGGACTGCTCGGTCACGCGGCAAGTGCTTTCGACGACATGATGTCGGTGGCAGAAACGCTGGTGCCGCGCGAGCGCAGCGGCCGCATGAGCGGGCTGACGCCAAAGCCGCTTGGTGTGTATTTCGCGTCCGGCGATGCAGCGCTGGCCGGCGAACGCGCCTTCCGGCGCGACATGTATGCGCTGGCCAAGGCCGTACTCGCCGAACGGAAAGCGGATGGCGTGCGGGTGCGCGAGGCGAACTTCACGGCTGTGCACACGGCGGTCGAGCGGCAGCATGCCGAGCTCCTTCAGAGGCTGACCCGCGAAGGCGACTGGGCTGGGCGCGTCGCATTGGTCGCGGCGCTGAGCGCGGCACTGGTGGTGGAGTTCCTCAACCACGACCCGTTGCGGCAAGGCGAGACAGCGGCAACGGCTGTCCGTTCGGGCCGCACATTCGCGATCTCCTGCCTGGCGCCTGTCGCGCTTGCGGTCGGACTTGCCAGCGTCGACACCAGCTCGAAACCCGAACCAGACCTGCTCGAGATCGCCTTGCTCGCCACCGACGCCAGGTTCGACCGCATCCTGGCGGCGTGCAACGGCAACGATCCGCTGGACGAGCTGACGACGGTGTTTGCCACGCTGCTGGCACATCTGCTGTAGGATCTCTTCCTTCACCCCGTTTACGGGGAGAAGGTGGCCCGAAGGGTCGGATAAGGGGCAGCACGAAGCAGACAAATGGCTCCGCCCCTTACTGTCCTGCCGGACCTCTCTCCCCGTATACGGGGAGAGAAAAGCAGCTTCGATGCGGCTGCTCGACAGTTCAGTGTTTATTGTTTGCCCAACTCGACGATGCGCTTCTTGGCGCGCGAGATCGAGGCCGGGCTCATCGACAGTTCGGTCAGCCCCATACGCAGGAATTCCGCAATCAGATCCGGACGAGCGGCAGCCTCGCCGCACATGCCGACCATGATGCCGGCTTCGACGCCGGCCTTCGCGGTCATCTCGATCGCCGCCATCACCGCCGGATTGGCGACATCGTTCAAGGCGGCCACCGTCGGGTTGAGGCGGTCGGCAGCCATGACATATTGGGTGAGGTCGTTGGTGCCGATCGAGAAGAAGGAAACTTCCTTCGCCAGCAGCGGAGCTATCAGCACAGCCGCCGGCGTCTCGATCATCACACCCAGCTGGAAGTGGGCATAGGGCACGCCGTCACGCTGCAATTCGGCGGCGCATTCGTCGACCAGCGCCCTCGCCCGCCGCACCTCATTAAGATCCGACACCATCGGCAGCATCACCTTGACGTTGCCGTGCACGGCTGCACGCAGCAGCGCCTTGAGCTGCGGCTTGAAGATGTCCGGCCGGTCGAGGCACATGCGGATGCCGCGCCAGCCGAGGAACGGGTTTTCCTCCTCCGGGAACTCGATGCCGGCCACCGGCTTGTCGCCACCGATGTCGAGCGTGCGCACGATGACCGGGTGAGGCGCAAACGCTCGCGCCAGTGCCGCATAGGTCTCGGCCTGCATGTCTTCTGACGGCAGGTGCATGTGGCGCATGAAGAGAAGTTCCGTGCGGAACAGGCCGACACCCATGGCTCCTGCAGCCTGCGCGGCTTCGATCTCCTCGAGCGAGCCGATATTGGCAGCCACTTCGATGATGGTTCCGTCGGCACGCTTCGGCACCACATCCTTGAACACGTCGAGCGCATGGCGCTCCCTGGCGGCTTCCTCGATGCGACGGACATGGTCGGCCTTCACGTCCGCGACCGGATCGGCGACAACCAGGCCGCTGTTGCCGTCGAGCGCGACTTCCTTCGCATCCCGCAGGTCCGAAACCCGGGCGCCAAGGCCCAGCACCGCCGGAATGCCATGCGAGCGAGCAATGATGGCGATGTGCGAGGTGGCACCGCCATGACCGCAGACGATGCCACCAATGCGCTTCAGCGGCGCACGCGACAGGTCCCATGCACCAATGTCGTCGGCAATCAGGATGGCTCCCTGCGGAATATCCTCCAGGCTGATATCGTCCTGGCCGAGCAAGGCGAGGCAGATCTGGCGCCCGACCGCCTGGACGTCGTCGGCGCGGGCATTGAGATATGGGTCTTCGACAGAACCGAACTCGGCGGCAAGCCTGGCGGCGGTGGCGATGACGGAGGCGACCGCATCGGTACCGGCCCGGATCATCGCTTCGGCTTCACCGATCAACGTGTCGTCGGCGGCGAGATCACGCAGGGCAGCGACGATGCCACGATCACCGCCGGCCAGGCTTTCGCTGGCCAGCGCCTTGTCCATGCGGGCCTGCACGGCAGCGACGGCATGACCGAAACGCACGATCTCGGCCTCGGCTTCCTCGGCGGTCAGCGTGCGCGCCTGCGGGCGGATTTCTGGCGGGAAATGCGCGAAGGCAGGACCGACGGCAACGCCCTCGCTGGCCGCGATACCACGCAGACCACCTGATGACGCGGCCTCCGGGGCAAGGGTTACCGCGACTGGCTTGGGGGCCTCGCCATTGGTTTCCTTGTGCTCACCAGTGGCATCGTCTTCCTCGAGCCCGGCGCGCGGATTCTCCAGATAGCCGATCAGCGCCTCGACTGCTTCGGCAGCGTCGGCGCCATTGGCACGCACAGTGACTTCCTGGTTCTCCTTGACGCCCAGGAGCATCAGCTTGACCGAGCTCTTGGCGCTCACCGACTTGCCCGCCTTCACGATTTCGACTTCGGACTCGAAACTCTTGGCGAGCCGCACGAAGCGGGTCGCGGGGCGGGCGTGCAAACCTTCATGCACTCTGACGATGGTCGAGCGTTCCATACAGGCAATCCTATCAGATATTCCGGCCGATCCCGGAAGGGGCGCAATCGAAAAGAAAGCGCCGTGGCCTTGCGCAGAGGCCGCGGCGCCAGGGATTTCAGGCGGCGATGGTGATCAATGCGTCCAGCCTGAGGGCCTGGACGAGGTCACCTGTGTCGACGGCGCTGGCGCAGATTTCGCCAGGACGCTCCGCTTCCGTCGCCCCGTTGAACGAGATGACGACATGGCCGATCTCGCGCACCTTGCTCCACGCGCTGGAGCCGATTGCGGTGATCGTTGCCGACACCGCGCCGATGGCGATCGACGCGCCGACTTGCGGCGCGCCGTCGCTGGGGCCCTGTACGGCCTTGTGCATCACCGAAACCTCGGCGAGTTCCGGCGGTGAGCCATCCGCGAACAGGATGACCACACCGCCCTCGGCGAGATCCGCCACTTCGGGTCCAACTGCGGTTACCCGCGTTTCCAACAGAACCGTCATGATGCGGCGAATCTCCTTCTTGTCGTTACAGGACCAGCAGACTGACTACCCATGCGAGAAGCACGGACACGGGACCCATGATCTGGCGGCTGATGAGCACCGCCGGCACACCGATCTCGATCGTCTTGGGCTTGGCTTCGCCAAGCGCCAGACCGACCGGGACGAAGTCGCAGCCGACCTGGGTGTTGTAGGCAAACAGCGCCGGCAGAGCCATCGCCGGCGAGATGGTGCCGTTGGCGATCTGCGGGCCGATGATGGCGACACCGATGACCTGGGCGATGACCGCGCCCGGCCCGAGGATGGGCGAGAGGAACGGCAGGCCACAGATCGCCGAGATGATCAGCAGGCCGACGATGTTGTTGGCCAGCGGGCCCATCGGCTGCGCCAACACGTCGCCGATGCCGGTGTAGAGGATCAGGCCGATCAGCATGGTCACGAAGGCCATGAAGGGCAGAACGTTGCGGATCACCTGGTCGATGGTGCGGCGGCCGGCGTTGAAGAAGATGCCGACGACACGACCCATGACGCGGCCGATCGACGAAATCAGCCCGATCATGCCGCCCTCGCTCGGCAGCGGCTGGGCCGGCGCCGACGGCGAATTGCTGTTGCTTGAACTCATTGCCGCTGCTCCCCCCGCAGTGGTTACCGTCTCCGAGCCGTCGGCCATGACGATGTTGGCCGGCTTGACGCCCGAAACATAGATGTCTTCCAGGATGAACTGGGCGAGAGGCCCGGACTGGCCGACCGGCGTGACGTTGACGGTCGGGATGCGCTTGCGGGGATAGACGCCGCAACGTGCGGTGCCGCCGCAGTCGACGACGACGACCGCCATTTCGCCTTCGATGGGCGGCGACTTGAAGCCATCGACGGCTTCAGCCCCGGTCATCTCGGCGATCTGCTGTGCGATCGGGTGAATGCCGCCGCCGGTGACGGAGACCACCTTGTTGCGCTGCGCGGTCGGCTCGATGACGAGCGGGCCGCCCCAGCCCCCGGAGCCCTTGGAGATTTTTACGGCCTTGTAGGTCTTTGCCATGATGTTTCCCGCCCCTTACAGCTCGACGCCCTGGCGGCGCGCCATGATGGCGGTGATGCGCTCGGTCAGCATGCCCTTGAGCAGGATCACGACGAGACCGACGATGGCGTACCAGATGGCCACCTTGATGTGGTAGCCGGCAACGACCACGCCCTTCTTCTCCAGCTCGAGCAGCGCGACCAGCACGCCACCCCAGACGAAATATTCGCCGGGATTGATGTGCGGGAAGAGGCCGAGCGGCGGATGCACGTAGGATACGGCCGCGTCATAGAAAGCCGGCTTGTGCTTCTCTTCGAGGAAGGAACCGAAGGTATAGGCCATCGGGTTGGTGAGGAAGAAGACGGCGAGCAGCGGCAGCACCGTATAGCGGGTGAGTGCGATGCGGCCGGCGCCGCGGGCAAGGCCATGCACGCGCTCCTCACCGACCAGTTCCGTGATGGCGTAGAACGCCGTCATCAGCACCACCAATGTCGGGATGATGCCAGTGACGAAGCCGGCGAAGACCTCGCCGCCCTTCTGGAAGATGCCGATGAAATACTTGCCGATGGCGGTCAGCCAGCCGAGCTGCTCTTCCTTGGCAACCTCGTTCAGCTTCTCCTTGAACTGTTCGACGGTGATCGGGCCGCTGTCGGCCTGCGCCAGAACGACAAGATTGTCGCTGGCATGTGAGACGGCAAGCTTGCCGTGTAACGCAGCATCCTGGACGACCGCGCCTGCTGCGTGCAGGTGCTGAACGGCCATGTCGGCGTGCTGCGCCAACAATGAAATTACAGACATATCTCCTCCTTGGGCCGTCCGCCGTCTGTCCCCTACGGCAGCGGCGTTTGTTTTATGCGCTGACTGTCTTCAAGCCGGTCAGACCCGGCTTCTTTCCCGGCTCCAGCCGTGCCCGGTCGATCTGTTCGATCGCCCGCTTCACGGCCTCGGCCACACCGGGTTCCCCCTCCCCCATGATCGCAGGATTGGACCGGATACGATCGAGGGCAACGCCCTCGAATTCTTCAAGTCGCCTGAACTTGGCGAACACCGAACGGCCGCTCATGACAAGCAGGCGGCGCACGACGAGATCAGGCGTCACCACCACCAGGACGATGATGCCCTTGGCAAAGCGGCCGCGATAATTTCCGGCACCGACGAAGCCGTCGGCGTATTTGTTGGTGATGCCTTTGAAGACGTCGGAATAGTGCCGCATCTGCAGCCAGACGCCGAGGGACTGCAGTCCCCAGACGAGCGCAAGCGCGAGCAGTGCCCACTGCCAGATTGCCATCAGGATATCTCCTCCCAAGCCCCTGGCGCCGCCATGACTTCATGACAGTACCAAGACGAAAGTTAGAGAACATTTGTTTTCTTGGATGTCAATATGTATGATTTTCAGACGAACCTTGGAAACGATTGATCCACCGCATTTGGTGGTGACGACGCCTGTGCTCGCGGTTCCAGGAGTGGGCGGCGCTTTTCCTGGAACTGCGTAAAACAAAATGAGAGCGTTTCCGCGAAAACGGAAACGCTTTAAAGTCGGCTTCAAAGGAAGTGTCATGGATCTGCGATTCAAAGACGAACTGGCCCTGATGCCGGATCTTGGCCACCAGCTGCGGCGCCTGCGGTGGTTCAGGGCAACATTCCGCGCGAGCGCACGATCCGTGGAGGCGACCTACGGTCTTCGGTTCGACATCGACGAAACACGGCTGACCAGGGCTTTCCTCGACTGGATCGAGATCATGGAAGCGCAGAAGCGTTTTGCCGAGGTCAACCGCGCCGATTTCATCATCTTCGCCGCCGGCCTCGTGCTGCGCGAACTGATCCGTCAGGAGCCGGTCAAGGCGATGGGCACCGGGCCGCGCCCGGACCTGCCGCCCGCCGAGGCCGGCATGGCCGAGATCGTGCAATTTTGGCCGGAAGGTTTTCTCTATACCAACTACTGCGTATCGGCGATCGCGGCCGTATACGAACAGGAGTTCGGTCATGCGCCGACCATCGACCAGTGCGCCGACGACCTGCGCACCTGGTGGTCCTACCGTGAGAACGTCACCGAGATGCCCGCCTATGCGGTGGCTTTCCTCGACCGCTTCCTGGGCGCCGAGCCGAACTGGATCGTGCCCGACAGCGCACAGTCGAGACAGGCGATGCAGGACGCGCTTGAAACGACAGACCAGCGGAAAGTTGGGCATCAGGCCTGATCGCCTTCTTGAACATTCGTCTCTTTGCCGATAGCGATGTGCCGAAAATTATCGGACATTCGGGGCATGGCGTGGCGGCACAACAGTTGATCATCTTCGATTGCGACGGCGTCCTGGTGGACAGCGAGCCGCTGGCCGCGGAAGCCTATGAGCGCGTCTACGAAAAACACGGCATGAGCGGCGTCGGTGCGGACATCATCGCCCAATGCGTCGGCATGAAGCAGGCCGACATCATCATCCGGATCAAGGAGCTGACCGGCCATCACCTGCAACCCGAGCAGGAGGGCGATTTGTGGACGGTGACCCGCGACCTGTTCAGCGAGAAGCTCAATCCGACCACCGGTATCGGGTCATTTCTGCGCACGCTGGAGGCGGGTCGCTGCGTTGCCTCGTCATCGTCGCTGCAACGCATCCACCACAGCCTCGACGTCACCGGCCTCGCACCACATTTCGGCGACGCGATCTTCTCTTCCTCCATGGTGAAGCGCGGCAAACCGGCTCCGGACATCTTCCTCTACGCTGCTGAGAAGATGGGCGTGGATCCCGTGAATTGCGTGGTGATCGAGGACTCGCCTTTCGGCGTCGAGGGCGCCGTTGCCGCCGGCATGACGGCGATCGGCTACACGGGAGGCGGCCACACCTATGCCGGCCATGGCGAGCGGCTGAAGGCGAAAGGCGCCCACGCTGCCTGCGCGAACTGGCGGGAGATCTCCGACAGGCTGAGCGGGCTCGGCTTCCGACTCTAAAGAGCGATCCGGCATCGATACTCGGGCCGGCTAGACATCCGGCGCGTTGCCGATAATCGTCTTGAGTTCGATAGCCCAGGCGCGACCCTCGTCGCCACCCCACAACAACCACGCCACATAGCCGGCGGAGGGATTGTCCTCATTGCCGAAGTTCCTGGCGCGCTTGTCGACTTCATGGCGGGCGAAGAAACTCACCATGCGCCGGATGGTCGAAGGCTGCAGTGCCCGGCGGCCGACCAGTTCGCGCGCACGGCCGACGCCGATCTCGGTACCGCCACGCCCGAACCTTTCGCGCAGGCGCAGGCCTTTGGCGGCATTTTCAGCAACACCCTGCGGGGGAACGAGCGAGATTTCAGGCGGATTGGTCACGGCATATCCCGGCGCATTGTTGACGCTCGGGCCAGCTAGCGCGATTCCCAGCCGGTCCGCCATTTGGAACTGTCCGCGCAATGACCCAGAGCATTTTGTAGCCAAGTGGAATCACTTGGCGTTACAAAAATGCGGTGAAAACAAAAGCTTAGAGCATTTCCGCGTTTCCGTGAAAAACGGAAACGCTCTAGGCACCAGCAGCCATGGTCTATCGCCGCCTCCCCTACTCTTTGATGCATGATCTTGGTCCGAAAAGTCTGCAACTTTTCGGGATCATGCTCGAAGGGAGACGGCGCCCCCGCCGGGAGGAATTCTAGACCAGCATGGTCATCGGGTTTTCGATGATGCGCTTGAAGGCGCCGAGCAGTTC
>VFQQ010004031.1_pt1 | contig 13403 bp, 9 predicted proteins | sample 3512341 | NCBI WGS metagenome assembly VFQQ01 (sample SAMN10412373, study PRJNA504923) | tailings metagenome | isolation source: Relicate 2 Philex TSF1 revegetated site | place: Philippines: Tuba, Benguet | collected 2017-08-29 | reverse complement strand
GAGCACCTCATTCGTAATGAGGGGGTCGGGGGTTCGAGTCCCTTCCGCGGCACCATTCTGACAGACGCGTATCGCGCTATCATGATCCAGCGCCCGCTCGCTCACGTATGTGTTGGCGCGGATCCCGGATGGCATCCTGGACGTACAGAACAGGATTGCGCCCTCGCTTTTCTTGCGTCCGAGCGGGAACTTTGCGGACCGCGATCAAACTTCGTCGTGCCGCCGCACCACTCACAACGTGGAAGGTGGGGGTCTGTCGAACGGCCGAGTTGCGGTAATAGGATCCTTGCGGAATCCCATTGACCATGGGTGACTCATGGGTCCGAATAGCGCCGCTTGAGGTCCGTTCGGCTGGAGGGGGAATGAGCACGCGAAATCTGGTCCTGCTTTGTGCACTTTTGGCGAGCTTTCTCGCTTTGCCGGCGCGGGCTCAGGAGCAGGGCGGCCGCGTGGCGCTCGTCATCGGCAATGGAAGCTATGCGGAGGCCGATCCGGCGCTCTCCGCCGCGACCGGTGATGCCAAGCTGGTTGCGGAGGAATTCCGCCGCTTCAATTTCGATGTCGACCTGAAGGAAAACCTCGGCGTTTCGGACATGAAGCGCACGGTGGACGCCTTCCTCGGCAAACTGCGCGATGGGTCGACAGCCCTGTTCTATTTCAGTGGCTACGGCATGCAGGTCGGTGGTCAGACCTATCTCATTCCGGTGGGGGCGCAGATCACCAGCGAGGACTCCGCGAAGCAGGACGGCATCAGCCTCGATACGATGCTGGCCGACATGCATCGCCGCAAGGCCAAGGTGAAGATCGTCATCGTGGATGCGGCGCGGCAGAGCCCGTTCGAGACCAAATTCCGCAGAAATCCGGCAGGCCTGTCCGCGATCAAGTCACCGGAAGGGACGCTTGCCATCTATTCGACGGCGCTCGGGAAGCTCGTTCCGCGCGTGGCCGGAACGCCGAGCGTGTTCGCGCGCGAACTCGTGCGCGAACTCAAGATTCAGAACCGCGGGCTGGAAGATGTTTTTGCCAGCACGAAGGGTGCGGTGTCGCGCGCCACCAACTACGAGCAGGTCCCGTGGACCGCGACATCGTTGTTCGATCAGATCTACCTCGACCAGGCTTCGCCCGCTCCGGCCGCGGTGACGCAGAAGCAGACGCCGCCAGCGCCAGCGGAAACAAAGGCGCCGGCCGCGACGACAACGCCGTCGAGTACAACGACGACGGCTCCAACGACGACGCCGTCGACGACCACGACTCCTGCACCGTCCACGACAACAACAACGACAACAACGACGGCTGCGGCTCCGGCGACGTCCGCGTCATCCAGTGCCTCGACGCCGAGCAGCTCGACGTCCAGCGCTTCCACGAGCTCATCGAGCAGCTCGACCTCCAGCGCTTCCACATCGAGCAGCTCCACGACTCCCTCGACCTCGTCGCCACCGCCTTCGGCGTCGACCAAGCAGGCTGCGATCCCGCCGCAGCCCGCGGTGGTGCAGGTCGATGATGTCAACGATCCCGCCATCCGGGACCTCGAGGCGCGGATCAAGAAAAACCCGAAGGACGTGGCGGCGTACTACCGGCGCGGGCAGCTCTACGCGCACCACAAGGCTTACCGCCGCGCCATCGCGGACTTCGATTCGGTGCTCAAGTCGAATCCGAAGGATCCGGAGGCGCTGAACAATCGTTGCTGGATTCGTGCGGTGATCGGCGAATTGCAGGCCGCGCTCAAGGACTGCGACGCCGCGATCCAGAACCGGGACCGCTACGGCGATGCATACGACAGCCGCGGGTTCGTGCATCTCAAGCTCGGGCAAAACGCCGAGGCGATTTCGAACTACGATGCGGCGCTGCGGATCAACCAGCGCCATGCGTCGGCGTTCTATGGCCGCGGCCTTGCCCGCATTCGCGCTGGCAACCAGTATGCTGGAGACAGCGACATTGCGGCCGCCAAAGCGCTCCAGGCCAACATCGTGGAAGAATTCGCCAGCTATGGCGTGCGCTGAAACACCGATGCCTTAAGGAGGAGGACACATGTCGAAAACATCCACGCGTCTCGTCAAATTCTCCGCTCTTGTTGTCGCCGCCGGCCTGGCATTTTCCGGCGCAGCGGTCGCGCAGGAGCGTTCGCAGAACCAGATCATCGATGCGCTGAAGCCGAAGCCAAAGTTGACGCGCAGCCTCACCGCAACGCCGCCGGTCGACGTCGCCAAGAAGGCCGAAGAGGCGAAGTTCGTCGACTCGCTCCGCCGGCGCCAGACGCGTTCGCTGACCATGGATGAGCGCGACAAGATTGCGTCAATCTCGAAGGAGAAGCCGAGCATCGATCTGGAGATCAATTTCGAGTTCAACTCCGACCGAATCTCTTCAGTCGCCATGTCGCAGGTCGTTGCGCTCGGGCAGGCGTTGTCGAGCGCGGACCTCAAGGGCAGCACGTTCGTCGTTGCCGGGCACACGGACGCCAAGGGCGGCGATGCGCTCAACCAGTCGCTCTCGGAGCGGCGGGCGGACGCGGTGAAGCGCTTCCTGGTCGAGAAGTACAAGATCCAGGACGGCAATCTGGTGACGGTCGGTTACGGCAAGGCGCAGCTGAAGAACCAGTCGAACCCGTTATCGGGCGAGAACCGGCGCGTCCAGGTCGTCAACATGGAGAACTGAGAGCGACGGCTTTCTCTTCGAAGCACGAGGGTACCAGAACGTGAGAATGAGACGAACTGGGCTTTGGCTGATTGCGGCCGGTTCGCTGATGGCCGCTGGCGCCTTGCCGGCAAGCGCGCAGGACGCCGCCTATGTCGAGTCGGTGACCGGGCGCGCGCTGGCCTTCGTGGGCGGCAAGCCTGCTCTTCTGGGCGAACTCGATACGATCGGCAGCGGGACGCGCGTCGACCTGCTGGCCGATAGCGAGCTTCAGGTTTGTCACTACCAGCAGCAGCGGATTGTCACGCTCAAGGGTCCGCTGCGCGCCTCCGTCGCCCAGGCGGGGATCGCCACGGATGGCGGCAAACCTGTCGCGGCATCGGCGGAGAAATGCGCCAAGCCCGCAACGTCGACGTTCCAGGGGGGCGTGCTGGTGCGCGCGACCGTCCCGAAAGCCACCAATGTCGCGCTGCAGCCGACGCTAAAGGTCGTCAATCGCGGCGCGAAGGGCATTCGCAATGTTGCGCTATGGGACGCCGAGCAGAAGAACGTCGTGGCGAACTTCCAGAAGAACGTGGCACGGCCCGGTCTCTCCGAGGGCGCGACCTATCATCTCGTCGTTCAACGCGAGGACGGCAGCGAGATGAAGATGCTGCTGCGGGCGAGTGCTTCGACCGAGACCAAGCCGCTGATTCTGGTTGTGCCATAAGGCGATCCTCGTGAGCGTCCGCGACTGGAAGCGCTGGCATCGAAAAGCGGTCCCGGCGCTCTTCTCGCTTGTGTTCGCCGGGCTCGCTGGCGCGGCCGGCTTGCTGACCGACTACAACGGCGTGCTCCCGGCGCTCGGCGGTCCGAACGGTATTCTCTATGACCTGACGCTGAAGCTCTCGCAGCCCTGGCGCCGCGGGGCCGAGACCGTGCCCGCGGTATTCGTCGCGGTCGACGAGGCCTCGCTCGCGAGTCCGGAGCTGACGGCACTGCCGCGTGCGATGTTCCAGCCCGTGTGGTCGCGGCTCATCGACGGCGTGCTCGATGCGGGTGCGCGGCGCATCGCATTTGATGTCGTCTTTGCATATGCGGGATCGGACTTTCGCGTCGGCTCATATGCGCTGCCTGATTACGACAAGAGCCTTGTCGAGAGCCTCACCAAGAACCGCGACCGCGTCGTGATCGGGCGCTTCCCCGATGTCGCTCCGGCAACAATGTTCGCTCAGGCAGTCGGCGCGGCGCGGGTCGCTGTTCTCGATCTGCAGGTCGAGGGCGATGGCCGGGCACGCAGCGCCATTCCGCTGGTGCAGGTTACGGATGGCCGCATCGCGCCGGGCTTTGCGGCAATTGCGGCAGGGCTGAACCTGCGGCAGGCACGCGCGCTGCCGCGCATTCTGATTACCCCAAGCGCGCCGCTGAACGACACGCCGACATACAGTCTCGCGACGTTGCTCGACTGTCTCGCCTCACCGCAGGACGCGGGGCGCCTGCGTGAGGCTTTTTCCGGTCGCATCGTCGTGGTTGGGACAACAGTTCCCGGCGAGGACGAACATCGCGGGCCGACGCGCTTCATCGGCCATGCCGATCCGGTTGTGGCTGCCGATCGTTGCGCGCCGCAGCGCGGCGTGATCCGGCGCAGTCTGCCGGACAATGTGCCCGGCGCGCTGATCCAGATCGCCGCCATCCAGTCAGCCGCGAGCCCCAATACGGTGACGCTGGCAGCGCCGTGGCTGCGCTTCTCGGCGGGGGCGATCCTCGCGCTCATCTTCGCGGCGTTCGCGTTCCGTGACGAAAGCGCGCTCACGGTCGGCGAGAGCGACGTGGCGGGCCGCTTTGCGGTGTTCGCGAACCTGTCGCGCTCGTTTCTCACCGGGATCGTGGGGCCTGTGGCTCTCGGCATCGCGGCATGCGTGATCGCGCTGGTCGCCGCCAATGTGTGGCTCCCGATCGGATCGCCGATCGTCGCGACAGTGCTGATCTTCCTCGCCATCGTCGGTGTGCGGTCCGCGCAGCATCGCGCGCTGTTCAAGCGGCTTTATCGGACGGCGGGGCGGTACCTCCCGCCGGCTCAACTCGTGATGCTGGCACGCAGCGGCTTTGCCGAGCCGCCGCAAGGCGAGGAGCGCGAAGTCTCGATCCTGATCGTCGATATCGTCGGCTTCACAACGTTCTCGAACCAGCCCGGACGCACGCCGGGCGACGTCGTGCGCATGGCCAATCAGTACTTCACGCTGATGCAGGAGGTGATCGACCGGCACGGCGGATGCAGCGACAAGTTCCTTGGCGATGCGGTGCTGGCCTTCTGGAACGGTATCTCGGACGAGCCGGAGCATGCCGCGAAAGCACTGTTGACCGCGCAAGAGATCGTCAACGCGGTGAACCGCGCCGACAGTTCGATCGAGCATGGCCTCTCGGTGCGTGCGGTGGTGTGCACCGGGCGCGTCTACGTCGGCGATCTTGGCGCCAGGCAGCGCAGCAATTTCACGATCATCGGATCGGCGGTGAACGAAACGTTCCGCCTCGAGCGCGCGCCCGACATGTTCGGGCTGCCGCTCGCAATGGCGGGCGCGACCGCGGACGCCATCACGGCGGCGCCGTCCGGTCCAGCATCCGCACAGGTGCTGGCGAACGGCGTGCTGGTGCGGCTCGATGACATCGAGCTGAAAGGCTTTAAGGACGCGCGCTGGGTCTACGCCTACGTTCCGCACGACGATCCGGGCCGCTCGGCGTTCGAGGCCGGACGCGCGGCGCTCGATCAGCACCAGACGGACGACGCGCTCAGGCTGCTCGACAGCGTGAAAGAGGGCGCACTGCGTCACGCCGCGCAAGTCGTCGCGTCGCGCCACCGGCCGGCGTCGTAATCGCTATCGAGACGTCGTGCGGCACGAGCGCCGCAGGTTCTTCGCCGCCATGTCGTCGCCGAGGCCCGCGCCCTCGCGCCAGTATTCGCAGGCCTTGCGGCTGTCGCGCGGAACGCCGCGCCCCGCATAATAGAGCACGCCGAGATTGGTGAAGGCGCCCGGCGTCTTCGCGTCGGCGGCGCGTTGGTAATATTCGATCGCCTTGCGGTAATCCTGACGCGTGCCCTTGCCGTCGGAATACATCGCCCCGAGCTGCACCAGCGACTCGGTCAGTCCGGTGGCGGCCGCCTTCTCGTACAGCGCCATCGCGAGGCCCGGATCGCGCTTGATGCCGCGGCCACCATTGCGCACCAGCCCCGCCATGTCGTGCATCGCGCCGGCATGACCGAGCTCGACGGCCTTCTGATAGAAGGTCAGCGCGTCGGCCAGGTTGCCGCTCTTGTTCATGGCGCGGGCAAGCTGGAAGAACACGCGGCGCGGCGCGCCCTGCACGTCGACCGCGCGGCGGCACGCGCGGATCGCCGCCGATGCATCGACCGATGTGTAGGTGACGCCCGGTACTTCCGGCGGCTTCTCGCGATCCGCTGGCGCGGCGGCGGCGCGGTCGCACGCGTCGATGTCGGGCGACTTCACGCTATCGGCGGAGCGAACCGGCGGGGCCGCGGGCGGCGGCGCCGATTGTGCAGTCGGCGCAGGCTGTGCGGCGGGAGCCGGCGAGGGCGTGGCGGCGCTGCCCTTGAGCGTATTGATCTTGATTTCGGCGAGCGACTTGTAGGTGCCGGGAAAGCGTCCGCTGTTCACCTGATCGAGATAGGCCTGAAACATCGCCGGATCGGTGCTGTTCTGGATCGTCTGCCAGAAGATATCTTCGGCGGAGAGCTGTGCTTGCGCGAACTGGATGGTGCTGGCGCGGTTGGTGTCGTCCGCTGCTCTGGCCGACAGCGAAGCGAGACCGCATCCCACGGCAGCAGCGAGAACGAAGGTCCGTTGCAGCACCATCCTCATGTCTCAGGCTTCCTCACAAAAATGAAATGCGGCATCGGCTTGCCGATGCTTGCGCGTTGATCCGATCAGGATTTGCAGAAGGACGTGACGTGCTGGGCCGCGGCGCGATTGCCGAGCGCCGCGCCCTGTTCGAACAGGTCGCACGCCTTGCGCTTGTCACGCGTGACGCCGCGCCCGTGCAGATACAGCAGGCCGAGATCCGGATAGACGCTCGGCTCCTTGTGTTTCAGCGCCATGTTGAAGATCGCGACAGCCTTCACGTAGTCGCGCTCGGCGCCGTTCCCGCTGGCGTACATCCCGCCGACCTTGACGATCGCGGCTTTCACGCCGGCATCGCCCGCGCGATAGAACATCGACATCGCCTTGGCGGGATCGCGCGGCACGCCGCGCCCGGCAAGATGGCGATCCGCCATCGCGAACAGCGCCATCGGATGACCGAGATCGGCCGCCTTGCGGAGGCTGTCGAGGGCGTTGAGCTGGCTGCCCGTCGCTTCGTAAGCGCGCGCGAGCTGATAGAACACGCGGCGCGGCGCGTTGGCGGCGCCTGCCGCCTTGCTGCATGCGGAGACGGCCGCGACGGCGGAGCGGACACCCATCTCGACGCCCGCGATGTCCGCGGGCTTGTCGGGATCAGCGGGATCGGACGCCTCCCGGTCGCAGGCGGCGACATCCGGCGATACAGGGACATCGGCGGGTGGCGCTTTTGGAAGCGTCGTGGCGATGGAGGCTTGCTGGTTCGGCGGCGGTGTGGCGGGCGTCGGCGTTGCGGGGACTGACGATGACGGCGCGCCGGATCGCAACGCGGCGAGCTTCTGCTGGGCGGAGCGCGTGTACGTCCCGGCGAAGACCTTCTTCTCCACCTGCGCCAGATACGCCTCGAACATCGCGGGCTGGTTGCTGTCCTCGATCGAGCGCCAGAAGGTCTGCTCGGCGGCGAGGTTCTGCACCGGTGCGGCGGCAGCAACCTGCTGCGGCGCGGGCGCCGCGACGGGGGCGCCGGTGAGGGTCACGCGGCCGACGATGCCGTCGTAGTACGCCGGGATCTGCTCATGGCCGACGCTGCGCGCGAGCTCGCGCACCTTGTGTTGCGTTTCCTTGGCGATGTCGATGAGCGACAGGTCCGGCCGCCCGAGCAGCGGCAGGAACGAGCGAACGAAGACGGACGTCTCGGCCGGATCGTTCGGTGACAGGCGGTCGAGCGCCTCCTGCTTCTGGCCGGCCGAAAACATGATGAAGACGCCGCCGGACGCATCCATGCTGGCGAGACCCCGCGAACCCGCGAGGGCACGCGTGCCCTGCTGGGCGAATGGATTGTTGCGGCAGGCATCGAGGATCGCCACGACGGTGCCGGCGCCGCGTGCGCGAAAGCGGTCCACCACATCGGCGGCGTTGAACGAGCCATCCTTGACCAGTCCGGCTTCGCCGACGCGTGCGGCAGGCACATCGACCGGCAGCAGCCAGTTCTGCCCGTCGATCTCGAAGCCGTGCCCGGAGAAATGAAACACCACCGTGTCGCCCGGCTCGATCTGGCCTTCGACCCGCGCGAGCGCACGGCTCATCTCGCGCTTGGTGCCGTTTTCGACCAGCTCCACCCTGAAGCCGACGCGCTGCAGGCCATTCGCCATGGCGCGGGCATCGTTGACGCCGGCCGAGAGCGGCGTGATTTCCTGATAGGTGTTGTTGCCGACGACGATGGCAACCTGCTTGGCGGTTGCCTCGGACACAAACGCGGCGAACATGCTGACGAGAACGATAGCCACCGCACGCAATCGCATTCCCAGCCATGCCCGTCTGATTGCCGATGGTCTCGACACTAGGTCAGAATCATCGGTGCTCAAAGCACGCGCAAAGTTCCATCGCTGCCAATGCATCGCGCTGCAAGCATGAGGTGCAGGGCAACGCGCAAATTGCAGATTGTTTGATGGAACCCGTTTCGTAGCGGAGAAGCTCTATCTACACGCGGGAAATGGCTTAGCTTACGCAGCGATATCCGGAATCGACAGGCCGCTGCCGCCATGCTTGTTTGTGCCGGGGAATTGGGGATTAGGGCTGGGAACTCGATGAGAATGGCAATCGCGCGCGTCGCTTTCGTGTTCGCAGGCATCCTCGCGGTCACGAGTGCCGCAGACGCCCAACGAAGCCGTGGCGGAGGCTGCGCGATCGGCCCCGCGAAGAGCAACTCGGAGTTCGAGGACCGGGTCGCCGCCTGCACGATCACGATCGATCAGGGCGGCAATCCGCAGCGGGTGGCGATCGCGCTGCTCAATCGCGCGCAGAACCTGTTCAACCTGAAAAAGTGCGACCAGGGCATCGACGACATCAATCGTGCCAAGGCGATGTCGCCGCGCAAGAACGCCGACTACTACAACATGCTCATCTGGGAGTCGTTCTACTGGCAGCATTGCCGCGGCGACTTCGATCGCGGCATCGCCGCGATGGACGAGGCGATGCAGATTCTTCCGCGCGATCCCGCCGCCTACAATCAGCGCTCAAACCTGCGGCGCGACAAGGGCGACTTCGCCGGCGCGATGGCCGACCTCAACCGCTCGATCTCGCTCATCAACAACGATCCCTATCGTGCGTCGGCCTATAACAATCGCGCCCTGTTGTGGAAGGCGATGGGCGAATACGAGCGCGCCGTCGCGGATTTCGCGGTCGCCATCAAGCTACAGCCGAAGCGTTCGAAGTACTACGCCAACCGCGGCGAGGCCTATCGCTGGCAGGGGCAGCTCGAGCGCGCGCTGCAGGACCAGAACCGCTCGATCGAGATGTTCGGCGACGAACCCGGCATCGCGCTGGCGCGGCAGATCCGCGGCGACACGCTGCGTTACATGGGCGAATACGAACGCGCGCATGCCGACTACAACGCTTCGATCAGCCTCGAGCCGGATTTCGCGCCAGCCTATGTGGGCCGTGGCCTGACCTTCGAGAGGCAGGGCAACTACGAGAAGGCCAAGGCGGACTTTCAGACGGCGCTGCGCGTCAGCGAGCGGACAGGCCGCGGCGACAATTCCAAGTCGGCGCGCGAGACGGCGGAAGCGCGGCTCGCCGCGCTCGAGTCGGGCATCACGCAGCCGACGTTCGCGGCCGCGCCGCCGCGCGTCACATCGGCAACATCGGTGCCGACCATTGCGGTCGCAACTCCTGTGGTCGCACCCGCCCGTGTGCAGGCGACAGTCGCGAAAGCAGGCCGCCGGGTCGCGCTGGTGATCGGAAACTCGGCCTACAAGTCCGTCTCGGTGCTTCCCAATCCGCAGCGCGATGCTGAGAAAGTGTCGGCGACCTTGCGCGCCATCGGCTTCGACACCGTCACGGTCGCGGCCGATGCGACGCGCGAGGCGCTGATGGCGGGGCTGAAGACATTCTCGGCGGCGGCGAAGTCCGCCGACTGGGCCATGGTCTACTATGCGGGCCATGGCATCGAGGTCGCGGGCGTCAACTACCTGGTTCCGATCGACGCGAAGCTGTCGTCGGATCGCGACGTGTCGCAGCAGGCGGTGGCGCTCGACCATGTGATGGAAGCGATCGACGGCGCGCGGAAGCTCAAGCTGGTCGTGCTCGACGCCTGCCGCGACAATCCGTTCGCCGATCTCGCGCCGCCTCCGGTGGCGGCCGCGCCGGCCCCGCAGGCGATTCCGGTGTCGGCCTCGGCCGCCAGCAGCCGCAGCGCAACACGCTCGGCCGGCAAGGGTCTCGGCGAGATCAAGGTGTCCGGTGCCTCGCTGGTGGTCTACGCCGCCAAGCACGGCCAGACCGCACTCGACGGCGACGGCGAGAACTCGCCGTTCGCGATTGCGCTGGTGCAGCGCCTCGCGACCCCGGGAGTCGAGATCAACAAGGTCTTCCGGCTGGTGCGCGACGACGTGATGGAGACGACCGCCGGCCGGCAGGAGCCGTACATGTACGGCTCGCTCCCCGGCGAGGATTTCTTCTTCGTCGCAAGGTGAGGGCGGGGAAGCAGACCCGCGAATTTGGGCTATAGTGCACGCGGATCATGTGCCCCCGATGAAGTCGCAGGAGGACACGTCATGTTTCGCGCCGGCCTCTTCGCGCTCGTGGCCGCAATCGCCCTTGTGACGGGCGGCCCGGCCGTGGCCGAAAAGCGGGTTGCCCTCGTGATCGGCAACTCGGCCTACAAGAATGTCTCGCCGCTGGTGAATCCCAAGCCCGACGCCATGATGATGGCGAAGACGCTCGGCGACCTTGGATTTACGCTGGTCGGGGACGGCCCGGCGCTCGATCTCACCAAGCCGGATCTCGACCGTGTGGTGCAGCAATTCGGGCAGCAGGCGCAGGGCGCGGACGTGGCGTTGTTCTATTACGCCGGCCATGGCGTGCAGGTGCGCGGCGCGAACTTCCTGGTTCCTGTGAGCGCCAACGCGACACGCGAAGCCGATATCGATTTCCACATGCTGGACGTCAACATCGTGCTGCGCCAGATGCAGGCGGCGTCGACCAAGCTCAACATCGTCATTCTCGACGCGTGCCGCAACAATCCGTTCGGTGGCGCCGGGACCCGGTCCGGCGAAGGCGGCCTCGCGCAGATGCGCGCGCCCGAGGGGACGCTGATCTCCTACGCCACGCAGCCCGGCAGCGTTGCGCTCGACGGCGACGACGGCAACAGCCCGTATACCCGCGCGCTGTCGGCCACGCTGGGGCAGGGGCTCGACCTGTTCCAGACCTTCAATCAGGTCGGGCTCGCGGTGAAGCGCGCGACCGGCGGGCAGCAGCAGCCGTGGGTGTCGTCCTCGCCGATCGACGGCGTGTTTTATTTCGCGCAACCGAAGACGCCGGGCACGCAGACCGCGGCGGTGCAGGATACTCCTCCGGTGCGGGCGCCAGCCGCCGACCCATTCCGCATCCCGCTGCAGAGCAACGCGCAACTGGCGGAGTTGAGCGACCGGCTCTACGAGCGCAACTTCGACACCGAGAGCCCGGACGGCAAGCGCAACATCCGCGTCGCGATCACACAGTTTCAGGAGAGGATCGGTCTCTCGCCCAACGGCGAAGCCACCGAAGGCGTCCTCGCGCGCCTGCGCTCGCTCGACGATCTCAAGCCGTGGGGGTCGATCGTCTACGGGCCGGACACGAACAAGTGGGGCATGGCCTGGGATCATGGCACGCGCAAGAAGTCCGTCGAGGATGCGCGCGCGCAGTGCGGCGCGGGACAATGCCCGATCGAGCTGAGTTTCTACGGCGGAAGCTGCGGAGCTTTCGCGATCTCCGACCGCTCATGGTCGCTGGTGCAGCGCGACTCCGTCAGGGCGGCGCAAACTGCCGCACTTGACGAGTGTGGCAAGGCTGGAAAATCCTGCCGCATCATCGGCGCGGTTTGCGCGAACGGGTCCGGCCGTTCGCCCTCCGTGGCGCGCTGATCTGGAGCGAGGACACTGATGCGGCAGAATATTCGCGTTCGGTTTGCGGCGCTCGTGCTGTGTGGCCTGTTTGCGCTGACAGTCGGCGCGTTCACCGCGATTGCACAACCCGGAAGCGCGGGCGGCACTATCGGCAATAGCGAGAAATCGATCTCCGGGACGCGCGCTGTTCCTCCGCCCGACGCAACGCAAGCGCCGGCCGCCGAGCCTCCCGCGGCGCGAGCCCGCCCGCCGAAGGCGCCTGCGGCAGCGCGCCGGCCGCCGCCGAAGCGGGATCGCGCGATGTCGGCGAAGACGAGCAAGGATGCGTGCGAGCGCCGCTGCCTTCAGGTGCGTCAGGTGTGCAACAAGACGAAGGGCGGCTACTTCAACGGCTGCGGCATCGACGCGGCCGCCTGCATCACGCGCTGCTAGAGCAGGTTTGCTTTTCTTCGAATCGCAAACCGGCTCTAGATTCTTGAATTGACGCGTTTTCTTGACGCCAACCGGTATCCACTTCGCTCGAAAACGCTCTAGCGTCCCTCAGCTAACGGGCATTCTTCAGCCGCGCGAGCGCCTGCTGGGCGATCTGGTCGCCGTAAGTGGCGCCGACCTCGTAGAGAATACGAGCCTTGGCGATGTCGCGCGGCACGCCTTCGCCAAGCTCGTACTGTGAGGCGAGGTTCGCGGGCGCGCTGTCGTCGCCGCCAAGCATCGCCTGCTCGAACAGCCGCACGGCCTTCACGTGATCCTTCGGGACGCCGTTCCCCTGCGAATAGAGAACGCCGAGATTATTCATGATCACCGGATGGTCCGGCGCCATCGCGTAGTACTTGAGCGCGCGGGATGCGTCCGCCTTCACGCCGCGGCCGACCTGATACATGAAGCCGAGGTTTTTGATCGCGCTGGCGTCGCCTTCGTTGGCGGCCTTCTCGAACGTCTTGAGGGCTTTTGCAAAGCTTTGCGGTCCGCCGTGGCCGAAGAAGTCCATGCGGCCAAGCTCGGTCAGCGCCTCGGTCGCCCCTAAGGCGTAGGCGCCGGTGAACATGGCGCGCGCCTTGGCGTAGTCGCCCGCGCCGTAATACAGCGCACGGCCGAGCTGATATTGCATGCGGCCGTTGTTCTGGTCGGCGACCACGGCCTTTGCGCAGGCCTGCACGGAGGCTTTCGTGACCTTCTTGTAGTGGACGCCGCGCACGTTCGCGGGCTTGTTCTTCGAGTAGGGGTCGGCGGCGAGTCGGTCGCACTCTCCCGCGATCTGCTCGGCTTCGGGGATCGTGGCGCGAATGCCGTCTTGCGCGAGCTGTTCGAGCATGCTGCCGGGTTTGGCGTTGCCCTGCGGCGCCAAAACGACATCGCTGCGCAGCGAGGAGTGATCCCACGGCACCTGCTGCTGTTTGGTCGCGGTGACGACATCAGTGCGCACGCGCTTGAGCACGCTGGAAATCTCCAGCCCCGGCGTCTGGATATGCTTGAGCAGCGCGGTGGTGAACGGGCTGTTGCGGCCGTCGCCGTCGAGCGCGACCTTGTCGGGCTCGGTGGCGAAGGCGATCAGCGTGTCGAT
>VFQQ010004030.1_pt1 | contig 13405 bp, 6 predicted proteins | sample 3512341 | NCBI WGS metagenome assembly VFQQ01 (sample SAMN10412373, study PRJNA504923) | tailings metagenome | isolation source: Relicate 2 Philex TSF1 revegetated site | place: Philippines: Tuba, Benguet | collected 2017-08-29 | reverse complement strand
GACGCCGCGCGGACCGGGCGATTACCGCCGCCTGGCGCTTTCGGCGCCGGCCTTCTTCGATCATCGCCCGTTCGTCTCGATCGAGCGCGTCTTCGCCCTGGAAGCCCCGGCGGGCGAGACGCGCACGTTCTACGTCCGCGTGCACACGCTGGGCACCATGGCCCTGTCGCTGACCCTGCGGTCGGCCGCGGCGCAGGCCGCCCACGCCTTGCGCGTCGCGCTGCTCGACGGCGCCTACCAGGGCATGGTCTGGGTGCTGGTGCTGGCCAATCTCCTGTTCTTCCTGGCGGTGCGCACGCCGCTCTACCTGAACTACGCGCTGTTCCTGGCCTCGATCGCCTGCTTCCACTTCGTCACCAACGGCCTCGCCCGCTTCGTCTTTCCCGAGCTGACGCCGGCCGCGCTGCAATTTGCGATCTGGACGAGTTGGTGCGCGCAGAGCATCTTCGGCCCGCTGTTCTTCCGCGAGGTGCTGGCCTTCAACGGCCGGCTGCCCTGGGTCGACCGGGTCTGCCTTGCCGTCGCCGCGATCTCGACCCTGTGCCTGATCCTGAACTTCCTGGGCATGCTGCGACCGTTCGCCCCGGCCCTGGTCGTGGTCCAGCTCGGTTTCCTCTCGTTCTGCCTGGGCACGGTGACGGTCAACGTGATCCGCCGCCCCTCGGCCTATGCGGTCTGGGTGTTCATCGCCTTCACCCCGCAATATATCGGGGCGCCGCTGTCCTTGTTGCGCGCCATCGGCGTCATCCCGCAGTCCGAGCTGTCCGATGCCGCCTACCAGGCCGCGACGCTCGCCCATGTCGTCTTGATGAACATCGTGCTGGGCGGCCGGGTGAAGTTGTCCCAGGCCGTGGCGATGGAGGCGGCGCGCGCCTCGGAGCTGCGCGCCCAGACCCTGGCCGAGGAACGCACCCGGGCGCTGGCCGCCGCCAAGATCCGCGCCGAGGAGGCGCTGGCGGCCGAGCAGGAAGCCCAGGCCGAGCAGGTCCGGCTGGTCGACATGATCTCCCACCAGTACCGCACGCCGCTCTCGACCATCCGCAATTCGGCCGACAGCATCGCGCTGGCGCTGCCGCCCGGGGACGGCGACAACCGCGGCCGGCTGGAACGCATCGGCCGCGCGGTCACGCGGCTGTCGGAAATCCTCGACGTCACGCTGCACCCCAGCCGCATCGAGAATGTCGCGACCGACCTGAACCGCCAGGACCTGGCGCTGGCGCCGTTCCTGGCGGCGGCGGCGCAACGGGCGCGCGACAGCCATCCCGGCCGCCGCATCCTGGTCGATATCGCGCCCGCGGCGGCGGGCGCGGTCATCCCGGCCGATGCCGCGCTGCTCGACATCGCGCTGGCCAACCTGATCGAGAACGCGCTGAAATTCTCACACAGCGACCGGCCGGTGACGCTGTCGGCCGAACGCGACGGGGCGCTGATCCGCCTGACCGTCGCCGATCGCGGCATCGGCATCCCGGGGGCTGAGATCGGGCTGATCTTCCGCAAGTATTACCGCGCCGCCAATGCGACGAACCATGCCGGCATGGGGGTGGGCCTGCGCCTGGTCCGCCAGATCGTCCTGGCCCATGGCGGCCGCGTCGATGTCGACAGCCGCGAGGACCACGGCACCGCCGTGACGATAGAACTGCCCGCGGCGAGCTGATCCGCGGTAAAAGCGCTGTCGTAGAGGGTCGTACCGCCCGCATAAGCTATGATATCTGCTCACATAACGGTATGTTGAGCAGCCGACTGCGGGTGCTACGAAATCGGGGGCAGAGGGAACTCTCGGGCAATGGCAACGTCTCGGACAAAAGCAACCTGGCTGATCACAGGCGGCGCCGGTTTCATCGGATCTCATCTGGCCGAGCGGCTGATCGGGCGCGGCGATGCCGTGCGCATCCTGGACGACCTGTCGACCGGCAAGCCCGACAACCTGCCGGCCGGGGCCGAGCTGACGGTCGGCGACGCCGCCGACCTCGGCCTGGTCGAGCGGCTGATGGCCGGGGCCGACGGCTGCTTCCACCTCGCCGCCATCGCCTCGGTCCAGCGGTCGACCGAAGACTGGCTCGGCACCCACCGCGCCAATCTGACCGCGACCATCACGGTATTCGATGCCGCGCGCCGCGCCCGCCCGGACAACCCGCCGCCGGTGGTCTATGCCTCGTCGGCGGCGATCTACGGCGACAACCCGGCCCTGCCGCTGGCCGAGACCGCGATCCCTTCGCCGCTGACCGCCTACGGCGCCGACAAGCTCGGCTCCGAGCAGCATGCCCGCGTCGGCTGGCTGGTCCATCGCGTGCCCTCGACCGGCTTCCGCTTCTTCAACGTCTACGGACCGCGCCAGGACCCCAAGTCGCCCTATTCCGGCGTCATCGCGATCTTCGCCGGGCGGGTTGCCGCCGGCCAGGCGATCAACATCAACGGCGACGGGCTGCAGACCCGCGATTTCGTCTATGTCGGCGACGTCGTCGACCATCTGGTCGCGGCGATGGACCGGCCGGCGGCCGACGCCCGCGTCTTCAACGTCTGCACCGGCCGGACCACCACCGTGCTGCGGCTGGCCGAGATCGTCGCCGGCATCGCCGGCCAGGCCGCGCAGATCACCCACGGCGCGGCCCGCGCCGGCGACATCAGGGAATCGCTCGGCAATCCGGCCGCCGCCACCGCGGCCCTCGGCGTCGCCGCGACCACCCCGATCGAGGAGGGGCTGACCGCCACGCTGAAGGCGGTGGCCGGACCGGGACGATGAACCGCCTGTCCCGCAGCCTGGCTACCCTGGCGATGGCCGCAGGCCTCTACGCCGGGCCGGCGGCCGCGGCCGATCCGCCCTGGATCGTCTATTACGGCGATACCGCGCCGGTGACCGCCTTCGCACCCTATCGCATCGTCGTGCTGGATGCCGATCACTACCCCAAACCCCTGCGCGCCATCGCCGCGCAGGGGTCGCTGCTGCTCGGCTATATCAGCATGGGCGAGGTCGAGAACCATCGCGCCCACTACCAGGCGACGGTCGGGGCCGGCATCACGCTGGACGAGAATCCCAACTGGCCGGGCAGCTACTACGTCGACGTGCGCAGCCCGGCCTGGACGAAACTGACGGTCGACACGATCGCGCCGGCCCTGATCGCCAAGGGCTTCCACGGCTTCTTCCTCGACACCCTCGACAACCCGCCGCATCTGGAACGGACCGACCCCAAGCGCTTCGCCGGCATGACCGACGGGGCGGCAGCCCTGGTCAAGGCGCTGCGCCAGCGTTTCCCGCAGGCGCCGATCATGCTGAACCGAGCGTTCGAAATCCTGCCCAAGGTCGTGGCCGACATCGACTTTTCCCTGGGCGAGAGCATCTTCGCTGCCTACGATTTCGAAACCAAGAAGTACAAGCCGACCAGGCCCGAGGACCGCAAGTACCTGATCGGACAATTGCAGGCGGCCGTCAAGGCCCGCCCCGAACTCAAGGTGATGACGCTGGACTATTGGGATCCCGAGGACAAGCCGGGCATCGCCAAGCTCTATCAGAGCGAACGGGCCCTGGGCTTCAATCCTTACGTCGCCACCGTCGACCTGCGCCGCATCGTGCCGGAACCACGCCGGTGAGGGCAGTCCTGCTGCTGCTGGCCCTCATGCTGACCGCCGGCCCGGCCCTGGCCGCGCCGCTGCAGCGCACGGTGATCGCCCTGTACGACGGCCAGCGCGCGGGCTCGGCCCGCATGTCCAACATCCACCGCATGGCGGCGATGCCGCTGAACTGGCTCGGCCTCGTCGTGCGCTTCCACGATATCCGCGCCGGCCTGCCCGCCGTCTGGGACGAGGCCGATGTCCGCGGCGTCCTGACCTTCTCGATGCAGCCGGGCGTGCCCGACCCGGCCGGCTACGTCGCCTGGGCGGAAAAGGTCGTGGCCGCGGGCCGCAAGCTGGTGGTGCTGGGCGAGCTGGGGCCGACCGAGGACCTGAAAGGCAAGCCGGTGCCGCACGACCTGATCGCGCGGTTCGTCGCCCTGCTCGGCCTGGTGCATGACGGCGACTGGAGCCCGGTGGCCTATGATTCGCGCATCGTCAGGGCCGATCCCGCCATGGTCGGGTTCGAACGCGCCTACGGCGACATCCTGCCGCCGTTCGAATTGTACGAGCCGCTGACCCCGGCGACGCGCTCCTACCTCGTCATCGGGCGCGTCGACCTCGACCGGCCGAGCCACCTGATCGTGACCAGCCCGAACGGCGGTTATGCCGCGACCGGCTTCACCCATTTCCGCGACCCGGCGCAGAACTTCACCCAATGGTACCTGAACCCCTTCGCCTTCTTCGAGGCGGCGTTCGGCTTGAGCGACGAACCGCGGCCCGACACGACTACGCAAGGGGGGCGGCGGCTCTATTTCAGCCATATCGACGGCGACGGCTGGCGCAACCTGTCGACGGTCACCAAATACCGCAAGGACCAGACGCTGTCGGCCGCGGTGGTGATGGCCGAGGCGATCGCGCCCAACCCCGACCTGCCGGTGACCGTCGCCCCGATCGCCGCCGATCTCGACCCCGCCTGGGTCGGCACCGAACAGGCGCAGAAGGTGGCGCGCGCGCTGTTCGCGCTGCCCCAGGTCGAACCGGCCAGCCACACCTACAGCCATCCGTTCCAGTGGAGCTTCTTCCGCAACTACACCGTGGAGAAGGAAAAGCCCTACCAGTCGCGCTACGACGCGCAGGCTGGCGGCATCCCGATCTTCGAAGGCTCGCCCGACGAGGATGCCGAGGAAGACCGCGGCGGCGACGTCGGCCCCGCCGGCACCGAGGACGATCGTCTGCGGCCGGGGTACTCGGTCCCCCGCGCCTACGCGACCAAGCCCTTCGATCTCGACAACGAGATCGCCGGTGCCATCCGCTACATCGATCAGTTCGCGACGCAGGGCAAGGGCGCGAAGCTGGTGCAATGGTCGGGCGACACCTCGCCCTTCCCCGAGGCGCTGGCAGCGACCGCGGCGGCCGGCGCCCACAACATCAACGGCGGCGATTCCCGCCTCGACAACGACTACCCCTCGGTCTCCTGGGTGGCGCCGACCGGCGTGCCGATCGGCCGGACGCTGCACATCTACGCGGCGATGAGCAACGAGAACACCTATACCGAATTGTGGAGCGCGCGGTTCTTCGGCTATCGCGACCTCGTCGCCACGCTGGAAAACACCGAGCGGCCGCGGCGGCTGAAGCCGGTGAACCTGTACTACCACATGTATTCGGGCGAGAAGCAGGCCGCGCTGAAGGCGCTGCTCGACAACATCGCCTGGGTCAAGAAGCAGGAGATCGCCCCGGTCACCGCGACGCGCTACGCCGAGATCGCCGAGGGGTTCTTTACCGCGACCGTCGAACCCGACGGCCCGGGCGCCTGGCGGGTGAAGAACCGCGGCGCACTGCAGACGCTGCGCTTCGATCACGCCGCGCCCCAGGCCGGCCCCGACTTCGCGGCCTCGACCGGCGTGATCGGCGCCCGGCGGGTCAACGACGCGCTCTATGTCGCGCTCGACCCCGCGGTGCCGGAACCGCGCATCGTGCTGACCGACCGGCCGCAGCCTGCGGCGCTGTTGGTCTCGGCACGCTGGCCGGTCGAGGCGGTGATCCGCCAGGCCGACCGCGTCGGCTTCACCGCGGTCCAGGGTTTCGGGCCCGGCGAGATGCGCTGGCAGATGCCGGCGCCGGGCCGTTATCGCATCACGACCGGCGATCAGGCGCAGAGCGCCGAGGCCGGTGCGGACCGCATGCTGTCCTTCACCCTGCCGGCCGGCCTGCCCGCCGGCGTGCGCACTTCCATCGCGCCGCAGCAGGGGGGCTGAGCCGGGCGGCATGCGGGGCAACCTCATCCTCGTCGCGCTGTTGACCATCGGGTCGCTGCTGCTCGCCTGGGCGATGGTGCCGTCGCCGCTGGAGATCGCGGCGATGCAGCTACGCGACTTCGACTACGATTCCGCCCAGGCCTATTTCGAGGACCAGTACGGCCAGGGCAACCGCGCGCCGCAGGTCGTCGGCCGGCTGGCCGAGCTCTATCTCGAACTGGGCGAGCCCGACCGGGCCGAGCAGGTGCTGGCGGGCTATGTCGACGCCCATCCGGGCGACGTCTCGGCCCGCCGCCGGCTGGCCGAGGTGCAATACCTGATCCGCGACTATCCGGCATTGCGGGTGACGCTGGAAAGACTGGTCGAGGACGAACCCGACACCGCCACCCTGCGCCGCCTGGCCAATCTCGCGGTCACGCAGAACGACGGCGCGCGGCGCGTCCGCTGGCTGCGCGCGCTGATGCAGCAAGGGGCGGTCACCGACGAGGAAGTGGTCGAGCTGACCCTGCGGCTGGCCGCGCGCGACAAGGCCGATGCCCGCAAGGTGCTGGCCGACTGGCTCAACCGGCGGCCGGCGGCGCGCAACGTCGGCACGCTGCTGCTGCTGACCAGCCTCGCCACCGACCTCGACGATGCCGCCACCATCGACGAGGCCGGCCGCATGGCGCTCGCCATCGGCGGCATGCCGCTGTTCCTGAACCTGGTGTCCGCCGTCAACGAGCGCGACAAGCCCAGGCTGGCGCTGGTGCTGGCCCGCTCGGTCGTGCCGCAGGGCCAGGCGCCGCCGCCGGCGCTGGCCACCCGCATCGCCCAGATCGAGCTGTCCTCGGGCCGCCCGCAGGATGCCTATGCGACGCTGGTGCCCTATTTCCGCAACGCCACGATCGAGCGCGATGCGCTGATCACGCTGCTCGACGCCGCGGTCAGCCAGCGCGAGACCAGCATGGCGCTGGCCGCCGCGCTGCGCTACGGCGTGGCCGACCTGCCGCGCGACCGCCTGCGCGGGCTGATCAGCTTTGCCCAGGCCCAGGGGCGCGAGCGGCTGGTCGAACTCGACGCCGCGGTCACCCCGGCCCAGCGCCAGGCCGACCCGCTGCTCGCCGCCGAGCTGGCCGCGGCGCTCGGGCTGCTCGACGAGACGCGCCGGCAGCTTGCGCGCATCGACAAGCCCGAGGCGCTCGGCATCGAGGATCGCATCACCTATGCCGCGCTGGCGTTGCGGCTGAACGAAGGCTTGAAGGCCCTGCCCTTGCTGGCCAGCGTCGCCGACGACCCGGAAGTGCCGGTCGCGATGCTCGGCGATCTCGGCCGGCTGTATATCGAGCTTGGCCGCGCCGCCGACGGCCTGGATCTGTTCCGGCGCCTGCGCGACAGCCGTGCGGCCGGGCCGGTGCTGTCGGCCTGGGCGGCGCTGGAGGCGACGGCGGGCGATCCGGCGGTGGTCGAACGCTGGCTGGGCGGCGCGCCGGAAATCGATCGCCAGACGCTGCAGGATCTCTACTGGATCGGCCGCGACCGCGGCCGCCCGGACCTGTCGCTGGCCGCGATCGACCAGATCGCCAAACGTTATCCCGGCACGCTCGACGCCGCGATGCAGGCCCGCGCGCTGCTCGACGGCGGCAATGCCGCGGGCGCGCTGGCGATCGCGGGGCCGGTCGCGGCCCGCGACGGCGAGGCCGAGGCGGTCTATCTCGCCGCGCTGGCCCGTCTCGGCCGCAGCGACGAGGCCAAGCGCTACCTGGTGGCGCGGCTGGCCGACCCCGCCAGCGACGATGCCCGCATCACCGCGCTGGGTCAGGTGCTGAACGACCTGGCCGGGCCGCTGCCGACCGATGCCGCGGCCATTGCCCGGCTGGCCACCGACGCCCGGCGGGCCACGCTGACGCCGGCAGTGCGCGACCTGCGCCTGGCCCTGCTCGACCGCATGGCCCCGGCCGAGGCCCGCGCCATCGCCACCGAGATCGCCCGCGCCGACCCGGAGAACGCGACGCCGACCATCGTCACGCTGGTCCCGGCCGAAGAAGCCTACGACCTGCTGCTGCATATGCTGCGCCAACGCCGGCTGACGCCCGAGCTGTCGCCGCTGCTGGTCCAGCTCGCCTTCGACCGCGGCCAGACCGCGCTGGCCGAGCAGGTCGCCCAGCGCACCGGCCTCGGCCCGCTGAACGACGAACTGGCCCGCGCGCTGATCGCGCGCGCCGTCGCCGAGAAGCATCGCGACGTGCTGGCCCAGTGGGACCAGGAATTCCCGCCCGCGGCCCGCGATGCCCGGCCGCTGACCGCCGTGGCCCTCGACCTCGCCCTCGGCCGCCCCGAGGCAGCGCAGCGCCGGATCGACGCGCTGGCCCGCGTCGCCAACGAGCCGGGCACGGCACCGGCGACCATCATCAGCATCGCCGACGCGCTGGTCGCGATGGGCCGGGCGCCGCAGGCGCTGGCCGTGCTGGAGCAGGCCCGCGGCCGCCGCGCCGACCCGACGCTCGACATCGCCTGGGCCCGCGTCGCGGCCCGGCGCGGCGAGGCGGCGAAGGTCATCGCCTGGCTGAACACGACAAAACCCGACGACCCGCTGCTGCTGCGCGACATCTACTACGCCGCCGCCGAAGCCAGGTCGTTTGCCCTGGCCACAGCCGCCGCCGACCGGCTGCAGCAGCTCGAACCGAGCCCGGACAACGCGCTGCTCTATGCCCAGGCCCTGGCCGGCAGCGGCCGCAAGCCCGCCTTGCGCGACTACCTGCTGCGCCGCATGGCGCGCACCGACCTGACCACCGCCCAGCGCACCGAGATGGGCTGGCTGCTGGTCGACGCACTCGAAGGCGTCCGCCCGGACGAGGGCGGCGCCCTGGCCCAGATCATCGACGGCGAGCTGGACCGGGGCACGTTGGCCCCCGATGTCGAGGACCAGCGGCTGACCATCCTGGCCGCGCTGAGCCCGCAGCGCGCCGCCCGCCGGATCGTCGCGGCTGTCGAAAATCCAAGGCTCGACCGCGACCAGCGCCGCAACCTCGCCGCCCGGCTGCTGGCGCTGGGCGGCAAGGCGATGGCCGAGCCGGTCTATCGCCGGCTCGCCGCCGGCCAGCCGCCCGACGCGCCGGAAGTCTCGGAACTGCTGTTCCTGTGGGGCCCCGCCCCCAGCCCCGCCCAGCTCGACTGGCTGACCGAGCGCGCGCGCAACGCCGCGCCGGCCGACCGTGCCGCCTGGGCGCGGCTGCTGCTGGAACGCGGCGCCCCCGACCGCGTGCTGACCTTCGTCGAGGCGCTGCCGCCGACGGCCGTCACCTCAGGCCTGGACCAGGTCTATATCGACGCGCTGGCCCAGGGGGGCAGCGGACAGCGCCTGGAGCCCGCCGTGGCGCGCGCCATCGCCCGCAACGCGCCGACGCCGCAACTGGTGGCGCTGGGCACGCTGGCCGAGGGCGAAGGGCGCCAGCGCGCCGCGCTCAGCGCCTGGAACGCCGTGCTGGCCCGCGACGAGAATTCCATCCCCGCGCTGCGTGGCCTCGCCCGCACGGCCTTCGCCGAGGGCCGGCGGCGCGATGCCGCGGCCTATTACCAGCGTCTGCTGGCCCGCGACCCCGGCACCTGGTCCGACCATTGTCAGCTGGGCGAGCTGCTGCTTGCCCGCGGCGAGCGCGGCCTGGCCCGCCCCGAACAGGAAAAGGCGCTGGCCCTGATCGACGCATCCCGCAACCCCGATCCGGCGGCGGCGACCGCGCGCGCCCATCTGCTGTATCGCCTCGGCCGCACCAACGAGGCGATCGCCGCCTACGAGGCGCTGCGCCGCGCCCGGCCGCGCGACAAGGACCTCTTGGCCGATTACGTCGGCGTGCTGATGGAGATGGGCCGCAATGCCGAGGCGGCACGGCTGTTGAGCGGGGTGGCGTCATGAAGCGCCGCCATCTCGCCCGCATCATGGCCCTGCCGCTGACCCTGCTGGCGGCGCCCGCCCTGGCCACCACGATCGCCATCGACCTGCCGCAGATTCCCGAAACGATCGGGCGGGTCGACGACGATCCGCGCACCGTCGTGCTGCGCTTCGCCGAGCCGATCGACCCGGCCGAGTTCATGGAGATGACGATCGCCGACACGACGAGCCTGACGCTCGCCGACGAGGCCGTCACCCTGGCCTTCGACCATCCGGTCGTGGCCAGCCTGCGCGACGGCCGCCAGTTGCTGCTGGCCGACGCGACCCCCGACCCGAAGAACGTGTTCGACATCGGCGGCGGCCGGTCCGAGCCGGTGCCGCCGATCGTCTTGCCGGCGGCGCGGCCGACGCGGATCGACATTCCGTTGCCGCAGGCGCCGGCGCTGATCGGGCAGCGCGACGGCGATCCGCGCACCGTCGTGCTGAACTTCGCCGATCCGATCGACCCGGCCGACTTCGGCGACGTCGCCGGCGCCGAGATCGACGGCATCACGCTGGGTTATGACAGCGCGCTGCTGCAATTCGACCGGCCGGTCACGGCCTCGCTCGACGGCGCGCGCACGCTGGTCGTGGCCGACCTGCCGGCACCGCCGGTGTCGCTGACCGCCGATCGCGGGCAGTTGCGCCTCGACATCCTGCGCGCAGAACTGGAAGCCCGGCTGGGCGATCCGGTGGAGGCGCGCGCCACGCTGCAGCGGCTGGACCGCCAGACCCAGGGCGACCCCGAGGTGCTGACCGCGCTGGCCTCGGTCGAACAGCAGCTTGGCGGCTGGAACCGCGCGATCTCGGCCTATGACCGCGTCTTGCAGAGCCGCGCGGGCGACGAGGGCGTGATCGGCGAGCGCCGCCGGCTGGAGCGCAGCTACGGGCCGCAGGTGCGCACCGACCTCGACTGGCAGACGGTCAAGGACCAGGACCGCCAGTGGATTTCGCGGACCACGGCACGGGTGCCGGTCGACCAGAACACGACGGTGGACGGGGCGATCGAGGTGCGTCGGGTGATCGCGCCGAACGTGGTGCAGCCGAACGGCGTGCAGACCAACGTCGCCACCAACAAGGCCCGCGGCGAGATCGCCATCGCCCATGACTGGAGCAACGGCCAGGAAACCCGCGTCGCGGTCTACGGCCAGGAAGGCTCGGCCGGTCTCGGCGCCAGCCACCGTTTCCGCAACGGCGAGACCGAGACCAAGATCACCGGCTATTACCACAAGCCCTATTGGGACCTGGTCAACGGCATCACCGACCGCGGCACGGTCGACGGGGTCGAGCTGCGCCACGAACGGCCGCTGTGGCCGCGCTGGTCGGCGGCGGCCGGCGTCACCCTGGCGCGCTACGGCGTCGACGGCGACGACGATGTCGGCCGCTCGCTCGGCGTCACCGCCGGGCTGCGCTATGCCCTGATCCAGGAAGGGCCGTTCGTCTCGGTCGGCTACGGCTTCGACGGGCTGTTCACCACCGGCGTGAAGTCGCAGACCAACGCGCAAGGCGTCCGCTACCAGCCGCTGCCCTTGTCCAAGCGGCAGGCGCATTCGATCGACGTCTATGTCGCCGACAAGCTGCCCGCGATCAGCGACAAGCTGCGCTATGAAGCCTTCCTCGGCTATTCGGTCGATCCCTACAACGTCAACGGCGTGTTCGGCGGCCTGTCGCTGGCCTATGAGGCGACCGACAAGCTGGAGGCGGGCTTGCGCGCCTCCTACAGCGCCAATTCGGGCACCGGTACCGGCACCATCGCCCCGGTCGCCCGGGTCGGCGGCTATGTCCTGTGGAGATTCTGAGCATGGCATCGCCAGCCGCTGAAACCCTGTCCGCCGCGCGCCGCCCTGCCGGCCGCGAGTGGCCGGTCAATCCGCGCGCGTTGATCGAGATCGTGCTGTTCGTCGCCGTCACGCTGGCGATCGACCATTTCTTCTTCAACGGCCACCGCTTCCGCGACGTCACGCTGCACCCGTTCTGGCTGATGGTGCTGCTGGTGTCGGTGCAGTACGGCGTGGCCGAGGGGCTCGCCGCCGCCGCCGCGGGTGCCGCGGCACTGTGGATCGGCAACCTGCCGGCGGTGCGGCTGGACCAGGATATCTACGGCTATTGGCTCGGCGTTGCCGCGATGCCGGCGGCGTGGCTCGCCGCCGCCGTGCTGTTCGGCGAACTGCGCGCCCGCGACCGGCGGCGCATCACGATGCTGACGCTCGCCCTCGACGACAGCGAGAAGCAGAACGATGCGTTGAGCACTGCCTATCACGACATCAGCGGCGCCAAGCGCGAATTGGAGGCGCGGGTCGCCGGCCAGCTCAAGACCGTGTTCTCGCTCTACCAGGCCGCCAAGGCGATCGAGCGCCTCGGCCCGGGCGAAGTGCTGTCGGGCGTGGCCGAGCTGGTACGCGCGATCCTGTCGGCCAAGCGCTTCTCGGTCTTCCTGCTGAAGGGCGACGCGCTGGAGGCGGTGGCGCTGGAATCGGTCGTCACCGAGGGCTGGGCCACCGGCGAACACCTGCCCGAACGCTACGACGCCGGCTCGACCCTGTTCCAGGCCGTGGTCGGGGCTCAGCGTTTCCTGTGCGCGGCGCGCGCCGCCGATGCCGACATCCTGGGCGACGACGGCATGCTGGCCGGGCCGATCCTGTCGGCCGAGGGCCGCGTGCTCGGCATGCTCAAGATCGAGGGCCTGGCCTTCCTCGACCTCAACATCACCGCGATCGAGAATTTCCGCATCGTCTGCGACTGGATCGGCACCGCCTTCGCCAAGGCCAAGGCCTTCGAGACCGCGACGACCGACAGCCTCTATTCGCGCGAACGGCTGATCCTGTCGACGAGTTTCCTGGAACGCCAGATCGCCTTCCTGACCGCGCTGGGCCGGCGCATGAAGTTCGACGTGACGCTGCTCGAAGTCACAATCACCGGGGCGGCCGCGGCAGCCGAGGCCGACCGGCTGCATTACGCCCGCACGGTCGGCGAAGTGGTCGGCCGCTCGCTGCGCACCACCGACCTCGCCTTCGACCACCGGCGCTCAGGCTTCGAATTTGCCGTGCTGCTGCCGGCGACCTCGACCGCCGAGGCGCGCATCGTCGCCGATAAGCTGGAGCGCGCGGTGCGCGAGCATCTCGGCCAGGCGCAGGCCGAGGCCGCGGCCATCACCATCGGCGTCCGCGCCTTGGTCCAGGCCAGCACCGCCCAGGCCGCCGAGGTGCCATGATCGCGCCCGCGCGCCGCGAGCCACGGCTGGGCCTCGATTTCTGGGTGCTGGCGCTGGCCGTCGCCGGCGTCGAGACCGTCCTTTTGTTCCTCCTGGTGAACAAGATCGTCGGCCTTGGCGTCTTTGCCGCGGCCCATGGCCTCGTCGTGCTGATCGCCGGCCTCTGGTGCTGGCTCAACCGCGGCCGGTCGACCGTCGCCAACCTCATGTGCCTGGCCGCGATGGCAACGATGACGGCGCCGGGTGCCTGGGGCGCGGTGCTGGCCGGACTGGCGCTGATGGTGTTCCGCCGCCGCGCGACGTCGTTCGAGGAATGGTACGCCTCGCTGTTCCCGACCGAGGCGGAAAGCCAGGCCCTCGAACTCTACCGCCGGCTCGAGGCCGGACAGGAGGGGGTCGCCGCCTCGACCAGCCTGGCGGCCTTCACCGACATCCTGCGGCTGGGCACGCCCGAACAGAAGGAAGCGGTCGTCACCATCCTCAGCC
>VFQQ010004028.1_pt1 | contig 13409 bp, 13 predicted proteins | sample 3512341 | NCBI WGS metagenome assembly VFQQ01 (sample SAMN10412373, study PRJNA504923) | tailings metagenome | isolation source: Relicate 2 Philex TSF1 revegetated site | place: Philippines: Tuba, Benguet | collected 2017-08-29 | reverse complement strand
CGCGACGCTCGATGCGGCCGGGTTCAAGACACGAAAGGACTTCGTCATCTACGGATGCGTCGATGCGACTGTGTCTGATGGACAATCCTCGACGGTCATCCAATGGTTTGCCGAAACAAAGCGCCGCTTCTTCCCGCTTGTTCGAGACGAAGAATGGGGCGCGCGGCTGCACCAGGCAGACCTCGCGGTGAACAAGATACTGGCTGCGGCCGGGCGATCGAAAGCGCGAGACATCGCCGACCTCGTCGCCATCGGTCATGACTACTGCCCGCTCGGTCCGCTGGTGCTGGCATCGGCCGGGAAGCCGCCGAACTTTTCTCCCAAGCGGACCATCGACGAGATTCGCCGGCATATTCTCTCGATCCCGGCGGAAGAATTTGCAGCCGTGAAGGGGCTGCCTGCCGACTGGTCGGCCGAGTTCATCCGCGACGAAGCGATCGAGCTGATCCAGCGCGCCGAGACGTACATCATGGAAGTTTCGGCGGATCTGGTCGGTGTGCTGAGCGTCGACAAGCACGGCGTGCCGGTCGAACTGATCGGCGGCGATCGCGGAAACGCAACGCTGAGGAAGGCGACGGATGAACCGGAGGTGATGCCTGCTCCTTCCGACTTCAACGCCGTCGGATGGAGCAATGCGCGATCGTAGAGCGCTGCTGGTGCGCTATGTCGTGCGGTCCGGCTATGCCGTGACAAACTCCCGGATCATCTTCAGATACGCCTCCGGCGCATCCGCCACGATGCCGTGGCCGCAGTTCGCGAAGCGCTCGAAGCGCGTGAGGTGCTGCGGCAGTACATTCGCGATATCCACCTGCGAGTCGATCGGCGTCATCGGATCGTCCTCGCCGCCGATGACCAATGTGGGGCAGGCGATGCGGGAGAGCTCGCCGAGCATGTCGAAGGTGTGTCCCTCGCCGCCGTCCGGCCGTGTGAACCACTGCAACACGTCCTGCCGGATGATCGTGCGGCCGAAGCCTTCGCGGCGCGAGTTGCGCGTGTAGAACGGCATCGCGCGTGCGCGCCACTCGGCGACGGCGGCTTCATCCGGCTGGCCTTTGTTCACGAAGAAGCGTTTGTGCGCGAGGGCTCCCACTTCGGGACCTCCGAGGCGCGCGAAGGTCTCGACGCGCTTTTGCAGATGCGAGTCGCCTTTCGCCTCGGTGCTCACCAGTATGAGTTTGGCGGGATGCCCGGGGTAGCGCGTCGCGTAAGCCATCGCCACCATGCCGCCGAACGACACGCCGAGCACGATGGGCTTCTCGATGCCGAGCGCGTCGCAGAGGCCGCGCACGTCGTCGCCCCATTGCGCGAGGGTCCAGCTCTCCTTCGGGCCGGAGTCGCTGCGGCCGTTGCCGCGATGATCGAGGTAGATCACCTGCGCGACGTCGGCGAGGGTGGAGTAGGCCGGCTTGTAGATGGTGTGGTCGAAGCCCGGCCCGCCATGCAGCAGGATCAACGTCGGCTTCTCGCGCATCGCGCCGCCGTCCGGCACGAGTTTGGCGCCCTCGACATCGAAGAACAGCCGCACGCCGTTCACGGTCACATGCATGTCGCCACCCCGCACAATCTCATTCGCTGGGTAGCGGTATTTCGCGAATTTGGCGAGACCGCCTAGCCCGGATCGCGTCCGCGCCCGGCGATGCAGTCTTCGTCCAGCATCGGAGCGCCGATCACGGAGACCGGCGCCGGGAAACGAAGGACGACGCACGACGCCTGCGCAAGCTTGCGGCGGGGGCGACCCATCTGCTGGCGTTCATCGAAGCGTATGACCTGTGCGACCGGCATGGCGGCCTCCTGTTGATCTCCTTGCCTAGATAGTCGCGCAGAAGAAGCGGGGGTTCAGTGACGGGCATCACGTTTGTGCAATTTGCCGTGTGGTGAAGCGCGGTTCACCTCCGGCGCGGTAAATCCGGGAATCGACGAAGTGTGATCCCGGTCACGGCGGCAGGTTGGAAAGGGGATCATCCTCCTCCCATCAACAACGGACTGCCTCACAACAGGGAGATGCCACAATGATCGAGACCATGAACATCCGCACCACCACCCGCCGCGTCACCGATACCCGCACGCTGCGCTCGCAGCCGCGCGCCATGCAGGTCAGCCTGCCGGCCCTGCGCTGCCTCGGCGACCTGGATCAGGACATCATGATCGCCCATCGCCGCGATTCCTGAGCACCGACGTTCAACTCACGGCATGGAGCCCGGCCCGTCGGCCGGGCTTCGCGCGTTCTGGGGCACTTGCCGCTCCGTCCGGGAGGATGGGTTCGGCCGATCACGCAGGCCATTTGCTATTCACCCGGCAGTGAATAGATGCCCTGAGCCTGCCGCATTGCTCTTCCGCGTGCCTTGTGTAAGGTCGCGCGCCTTCTCTGCCGGAATCCCCGTATGGCCCGTGACGTTGTCGATCTGACGCCCATCGAATCGCGCGACGAACTCGTCGCCTGGTTCGAAAAGGGCAACAAGCCGAAGTCGCGGTTCCGCATCGGCACCGAGCACGAGAAGTTCGCGTTCTGGACCGGCCGCCGCCTGCCCGTGCCCTATGAGGGCCAGCGCTCGATCCGCGCGCTGCTGGTCGGCATGCAGCACCTGCTCGGCTGGGAGCCGATCATGGACGGGCCGAACATCATTGGCCTCGCCGATGTGACCGGAGGCGGCGCGATTTCGCTGGAGCCGGGCGGGCAGTTCGAACTCTCCGGCGCGCCGCTGGAGAACGTGCACCAGACCGGCGCGGAACTGATGGCGCACCTCGCGCAACTGCGCGAGATCGCCCGGCCGCTCGGCATCGGGTTCCTCGGCCTCGGCATGAGCCCGAAGTGGACGCTCGCCGAAACACCCGTGATGCCGAAGAGCCGCTACAAGATCATGACGGCCTACATGCCGAAGGTCGGCACGCGCGGCCTCGACATGATGTACCGCACCTGCACGGTGCAGACGAACCTCGACTTCTCGTCCGAGCCCGACATGGTGAAGAAGCTGCGCGTGTCGCTCGCGCTGCAGCCGGTGTCGACGGCGCTGTTTGCGAACTCGCCGTTCACCGAAGGCAAGCCGAACGGCATGCTGTCGATGCGTTCGGAGATCTGGCGCGACACCGACAACAATCGCGCCGGCATGCTGCCCTTCGCGTTCGAGGACGGCATGAGCTTCGAGCGCTATGTCGACTACGCGCTCGACGTGCCGATGTATTTCATCAAGCGCGATGACTACATCGATGTGTCGGGGCTTTCGTTCCGCGACCTGCTCGCCGGGAAACTCCCCGGGCATCCGGGCTTGCGCGCGACGCTGTCCGACTGGGTGAACCATGTCGGAACGATCTTCCCCGAGGTGCGGCTGAAGCGCTTCCTCGAAATGCGCGGCGCGGACGGCGGCCCGTGGCGGCGCCTGCCGGCGCATCCGGCGTACTGGGTCGGGCTGCTGTACGATGACGCGGCCCTCGATGCCGCGTGGGACATCTGCAAGGGGTGGACCGCGGAGGAGCGCCAGAAGCTGCGCGATGATGTTCCGCGCCTTGGCTTCAAGGCGACAATCCGCGGCCGCACGGTGCTCGATCTCGCGCGCGAGACGATGGCGCTGGCCGAAGCCGGGCTGAAGCGGCGCAACCGGCTCGACAAGGACGGGCGCGATGAGGGGCTCTATCTCGAGCCACTGAAGGAGTTCGTCGAGCGTGGCATCACGCCGGCCGAGGAACTGCTCGAGAAGTATCACGGCGCATGGGAAGGCTCGGTGGAGCCGGTGTTCTCCGAATACGCCTATTGAACCTTCCGCCGCCTGCCGCGACTGATGTCTTGATGGATGGCAGGCAGGCGCCGATGGACGATCGTGAGCAGCGCGAGATCGCCCGAAAGGAGCGAGAGGCGGAGATCGCCGACCTCGTTCGGGCGGCGCTCGACGATGTGGTCGCGGTCTGGCCTGCCGGTGCGCCGAAGCTGAAAGAGTATTTCCCCTCGGTGTCGGCCTACGAGACGATTCCGAACATCGCAATCTGGTATTTCTTCTGGCTGGACGCCGATATCGAGATTGCGAAGGCCACCCGCGTGACTGCGTGGGCCGATCGCGAGACGCGCCGCCAGTTGCGAGGGCATGGCTTGGCCGAGGACGTGGTTGCGGCGGCCAGTGTCATCTTCGTGACCGATGAGGATGCGCGGCGCGCGCAGACCGCGTATCACTTCTTCAACGGCTGCGGAAACTGGTACAGCGAGCCGAGGCCCGAGAAGAGCTAGACGAATTCGATGGCGAAAGGCACACCCGCGACAGTCGCGCTCACGAAGGCCGGCGTCACGTTCAAACTGCACGAATACGACTACGACCCGAACGCGGCGCGCATCGGCATGCAGGCGGCGGAGGCGCTGGGCGTCGCGCCCGCGCGGCTGCTGAAAACGCTGATGGCAAAGGCCGGCGGCGCTGTGGTGTGCGTGCTGGTGCCGTCGGATGCCGAAGTGTCGCTGAAAAAGCTCGCCAGCGCGGCCGGCGCGAAGGACGCCGCGATGCTGCCGCCCGCCGAGGCAGAGCGCATCACCGGCTACCATGTGGGCGGCATTTCGCCGTTCGGGCAGAAGAAGCGCGTGCGCACGTTCGTCGAGGAGCTCGCGCTCACCCACGACACGCTGGTACTGAACGGCGGACGGCGCGGATTGCAGATCGAGATCGCACCGGTCGACCTCGTGCGTGTGCTGGAAGCGTCATCTGCCGCGATTATTGCCTGACAATTCGCCAGCCCTCGCGCCAGCCCGCGACGCATGGCTGCCATCACGCCGAATTGCTTGCCGCAACCGCGCTGCGGCTGGCATGCACGGACGGTGAGACGTCCTCCCGACGAGTTCCCCTCCGGTGAAAGCCAGACCGCAGCAGTGCCGCCCCGGCGTGCGCTGACGGCGGGCGACTTTGCGTTATTCGCCACAGTGGTGCTGATCTGGGGGCTGTCGTGGATCTGCGTGCGCTTCCAGGTCGGCGTCGTGGCGCCGGAAATCTCGGGGCTCTGGCGTTTCGCGATGTCGGCGCCGCTGATGTTCGGCATCGCCTGGCTGCGCGGCGAGCGTTTCCGCTACGACCTTGCGACCCACGCGCGCTTCGCGCTGCTTGCGCTGACCATGTTCAGCATCAATTTCGTCGTCGTCTACTACGCGGCCAACTTTGTCACGACCGGACTCATCGCGACGTCATTTTCGCTGGCCGCGCTGGTCAACATCGCGATGGGCGCGCTGATCCTGCGCGCGCCGGTCGATCCGCGCGTCGTGCTCGGCGGCGCGTTCGGTGTCGCGGGCGTGGCGCTGATGTTCTATCCGGAAGTCTTCGGCGGGCATTTCGGCACCGGCGCGCTGATCGGCTTCGGGCTCAGCATGATCTGCACGGTCTCGTTCTCGGTCGGCAACATCGTGTCGGTCAGCCTGCACAAGCGCGGCATCCCGATCTTCGTGATCAGCGGCTACGGCATGCTCTACGGCTCCGCATTCCTGACCGTGGAGGCGCTGATCGTCGGCCACCCGTTCATCATTGAATGGACCGTGCCTTACATCGCGTCGCTGTTGTACCTCGCGATCCTCGGCTCGGTGGTGGCGTTCATGTGCTACTTCACGCTGCTCAATCGCATCGGGCCGGACCGGGCGGGTTATGTCACGGTGCTGCAGCCGGTCGTGGCGCTGATGGCCTCGACGGTGATCGAGAGCTATGTGTGGACGCTGCCCGCCATGATCGGGATCGTGGCGGTGATCGTCGGGAACGTGCTGGTGCTGCGGAAGCCGTCCTCATCCTGAGGAGCGTCCGCAGGACGCGTCTCGAAGGATGGCCCGGAGCGCGTAGCCCATGGTTCGAGACGCCCGCATGCGCGGGCTCCTCACCATGAGGGCGGAGTTACTCCGCCGCGCGCGCGGCTTCCGACAGGTTATCCAGCGACGAGATGACGTGCTCGGCGAGTGCGTCCGCCATCGGATTGCGCTCGTGCGGATTGCGCACGAGGCCGATGCGGCACGAGGGCAACTCGGGGAAGCCGTCCGCCGCCGAGAGGACGCGCATGCCGGGACGAAGACCCGACTCCGGAAACACCGACACCGCAAGGCCCGACAGCACCGCGGCGCTGATCGCGCTCGCGTTGCCGCTCGAATAGAGGATGCGATACGGGCGGCCGATGCCTTCGAGGCATTCGATCGCGGCGCGGCGCCATCCACACGTCGGGCGCCCGAGCGCGAGCGGCAGGCGCTCCTCGCTGTGAACGGCGTGGCGGTTCGATGTCGCCCATAGCAAACGCTCCTGACGGAAATTTTCCGCCGTCATGCTGCCCGAGCAGTTCGTGATGATGGCGAGATCGATCTCGTTGCCCTTGATGCGTTCGAGCAGGTTGATCGTCTCGTCGCACAGCACGGTGAGTTCGATCGCCGGATAGGCGCGCGAGAAGCGCGCCATGATTTCGGGGAGATAACGGTCCGCGTAATCGTCAGGCACGCCGAGCCGCACGCGGCCGGTGAGCTCGTCGGAGAAGGCCGCGATCGTTTCCACGTTGAGCTTCACGATGCGCCGCGCGTAGTCGAGCAAGCGCTCGCCGTCCTCGGTGAGCTTCGAGGCGCGGCCGTCGCGCGCGAAGATCGCGCGATCGAGGCGTTCCTCGAGGCGCTTCATCTGCATCGACACGGCGGACTGGGTCTTGTGAACGATGTCGGCGGCTTTGGTGAAGCTGCCGGTCTCGGCAATGGCAATGAAGGTGCGCAATTGGTCGACGTCGAGCAGGGCGGTCATGACAGCATCCTCGGTAGCCGGCACGGGCCCCAACGGCACCCGCCCGGAGAATACATCACCACGTCTGATTGGTTAGATTAAAAACATTCGTTTCACTTATCAATAGAGAAATGGCATATCAGCATCGTTCGGAGAAAGCAGACGCGATTTCAGGTGGTTACGCAGAAATGCGGGGCCGCCACAGGAATCGGCTGCGCCCGAGAAACCGATGGAGACTGCCATGACGTTCTATTCCGACACCCAGACCCCCTCGCATATCGAGCGGATGGTCCACGCTGTTTCCGGGATGGTCGTGGCGCGCGCCCGTGGCTTCTTCCAGGCCATGAAAAATCGCCGTGACGCAGCGCTGTTGACCGGCCTGGACGATCGCATGCTGGCCGATATCGGCCTCACGCGCGGTGACATTCGGGACGCCTACTCGGAGCCTGTATGGCGTGATCCGACCACAGTTCTGGTGAGCCGCGTGACCGAGCGGCGGCTCAATCGCCGCCGGACCCCGACGGGCCTCGAATCGTTGGCGCACGACGCGCCGTCGATCGTGCCGACCGCGACCGCCATCGCGTTCGGGTCGAAGTCGCCGGTGAAGTACTACTAGTCGCGCGATCCCGAAAAGTGTGACGCGGTTTTCGGAGAAGATCGCGCGCACAGCAAACAACCAGCTTGGCCGGGCCGAACCTCCCCCGTCGGCCCAACCGCTCCGGACCTCCGTCCCCTCTGAGGTTCGGACCTTCGCGCCCGCCGGCCCCTCCGGCGGGCGCTTTTCGTTCTGCGGATGATCCTTGTCCGCGGGGATCATACGCTTTTCATTTTCACTTCACTTTTTCTTCCGGGTCGGCCCAATCGATCGCGGTCGCGGCCTTGCCGGACGAGAACGGCGGCACGGGCGGCGCGACGGCGGGAATCTCCTCGGGGTGCGGCTTGATGGTGTGCGTGGCGAGCTTGCCGATCACCATGAAGCACACGATCACGGCGCCGATGCCGAACACCACGGCGCCGGCGGCCTGTCCGCCAATGACGCCGGCCGCGCCGAACTGAGTCGCCGCGAACCACACGAACGGAATCGTGCCGACCGTCGCGCGGCCCCAGTTGAACACCGTCGACCAGGTGGGGAAGCCCAGATTGTTGAAGGCGGCATTCGCGACGAACAGCCAGCCAACCGCGATCCACGAAGGCGCCACATAGATGCAGAAAAAGCGGATCAGCTCTGCGCCTTCGCCGGTCGCGCCGAAGACCCGCACGATGGGTTCGCGCAGCAGGAGAAGCGCGACGCACATCAGGATGCAGTAACCGGTGGTGAAGATCATGCCGTCCATGATGGCGCGGCGGACGCGGTCATGGCGCTGCGCGCCGAGATTTTGCCCGAGGATCGGTCCAATCGAACCGGCGAGCGCGAAGATGGCGCCGAACGCCAGCGGGATGATGCGGCCGATTACGGCGTAGCCTGCCACGGCGGAGTCGCCATAGCGCGCAACGGCCGCCGTCACGATGGCGTTGCCGAAGGGCGTTGCGATATTGGCGAGGATGGCCGGCACCGCGATGCCGGCGAGGGGGCGCGCGTCTTGCCACGCGGCGGGTATCTCGGGACGCGCCAGCAGGTCGTGCACGCGAATGCAGCCGTAGAAGCCGACCGCCACGAGCGTGATCCGCGAGAGCACCGACGTGATCGCCGCGCCATCGACGCCGAGCCCGAAGCCGAAGATGAGCAGCGGGTCGCACACCGCGGTGAGCAGGCCGCCCGCGAGCGTCACGTACATCGCGCGCTTGGCGTCACCCGCCGCGCGCAGGATGCCGGAGCAGGCCATGCCAAGGCCCATCAGCGGCGTCGTCGGCATCACCATGAGCAGGAAGCGCCACGCGATGTCGTGCGTGCGTCCCGTTGCGCCGAACAGCGTGAGGATCGGTGACAGCAACGGCAGCGTGACCAGCGTGAGCGCGAGCGTCACCACCGCCATGAACACCAGCGAGGAGGTCGCGAGCCGCCGCGCCTCCTCGCGCTGGCGTGCGCCGAGCGCGCGCGACACCAGCGCGGTGCCCGCGATGCTGATGCCGATGGAGAACGAGATCGTGAAGAACAGCACCGTGCCGGCGTAGCCGATGGCCGCCGCGAGCTCCGCCTCGCCGAGCTGCGAGATGTAGAACAGGTTGAGGAAGTCGACGACGAAGATCGCCATCAGCCCGATCGAGCCGGTCGCGGTCATCACCACGACATGGCGCATGGTCGAGCCTTGCGTGAACTTCGGCGCAGGATGTGGCGTCATGACCGCGAGCATTCAGATTTCGGCGCTGGTGTCGAGGGGGCGGGTCTGATGCAATGGGAACACCGGGAGGAACCGTCATGGATCGCCGCAATTTTCTGGCCGCGTGCGCCAGCCTGCCGTTCGCCGCGCCCGCAATAGCCACGCCCGCATTTGCGCAGTCCGGGCCGCTGATGCGGATCATCTTTCCGTTCGCGCCGGGCGGGGGCGGGGACGCGGTCTGCCGGCTGATCGCCGAGCACCTGCGGCCGCTGCTCGACCGCAACGTGATCGTCGAAAACCGCACCGGGGCGGACGGCCTGATCGGGATCAAGGCCGTGATGGGAGCGCCGCCGGACGGCGCCACGGTTCTGATCACCACGGGGCCGACGATGTATCTGCTGCCGATGGTGGAGACGAAGCCGAGCTTCGATCAGGCGAAGGATTTCGTGCCGGTTTCGCTGCTCGCCCGATACGATTTCTGCATCGTCACCGGCCCGGCGACCGGCACGAAGACGTTCGGCGAACTCGTCGCGTGGCTGCGTGCGAATCCGGCGAAGTCGTCGTTCGGCGTGCCGAGCAACGGCACGATCCCGCATTTCACCGGCTCGTTCATCGAGAAGGCGCTCGGCATTCCGATGACGCGCGTGCCGTATCGCGGCGGCGCGCTGATCCTGAAGGATATCGTGGGCGGGCATCTGCCGTTCGCCGTGTTGACGCTATCGGATGCCATCGCGGCGCATCAGGGCGGCACGGCGCGCGTGCTCGCGGCGAGCAGCGAGAAGCGCACGCCGTTCCTGCCGGACGTGCCAACGCTCAAGGAGAGCGGCATCGATCTGGTGGCGGATGCCTGGTACGGCATGTGGCTGCCGGCCGGTGCCCCGGCCGATGTCGCGAAGCAACTGAGTGCGGCCGTCGTCACGGTGCTGGCCAAGCCCGAGGTGAAGGAGAAACTGCTCGCGATCGGGATGATTGCAGTCGGCTCGACGCCGGAGGGGCTGACACAGGAACTCGCCGCGAATACGAGCTTCTGGAAGCCGATCGTGGAGGCGACGGGCTACAAGATTACGAATTGATGCCGGCGCGCTTCCGGATCGCCGCGAGCTCCGCCTCGTCGTAAATCCCGATCAGCACGCCGCTCTTCACCTGAAGCTGGTTGTCAGCGTAACCCGCGATCTGCTCGTTCGGCTTCGTGATGTGGCCCTTGGGATGCAGCGCCCAGTCGAACAGCACGGCCTGCAGCCGCGCGATCACGTCAGCGCATTCCGGGTCCGCGCCGCGATCGGCGAACTCCTGCGGATCGGTGTCGAGATCGTAGAGCATCGGGCGGAAGCCGGAGGCGTGGATGTATTTCCAGCGCCCGTCGAACACCATGAAGAGGCGGCAGCGTTCGAGCGGCTGCTTGAGGAACAGCCGCACGTCCTGCATGGCGTAGTCGTACTCGGAGAAAATGTGGGTGCGCCAGTCGGGCGGCGTCGCGCCGCGCAGCAGCGGCATCAACGAGCGGCCTTCCAGGATGTGATCGGGGACCTTGCCGCCGAAATACTCCACGAACGTCGGCGCGAGATCGATGGCTTCGACCAGCGCGTCGCTCACCGTGCCGCGTGTCGCGTCAGCCTCGCGCGAGGGATCGATCACGATGAGCGGAATTTTTGCGGACTGTTCGTGGAACAGGTCCTTCTCGCCCATCCAGTGATCGCCGAGATAGTCGCCGTGATCCGACGTGAACACGATCATCGTGGTGTCGAGCAGGCCGCGCTCTTCAAGGAAGCGCATCAGCACGCCCATCTGGTCGTCGATCTGCTTGATCAGCCCCATGTAGGTCGGGATCACCTTCTCGCGCGCGTCGTCGCGCGCCATGTTGCGCGAGTAGCGCATGTCCATGTAGGCGGCGAACACCGGGTGCGCCTCCTGTCTCTCCTTTTGCGAGCGGATCGCCGGGATCATGTCGGCGCTGGTGTACATGCTGGCGTAGGGCTCGGGCGCGATGTAGGGCCAGTGCGGCTTGATGTAGGAGAGGTGCAGGCACCATGGGCGGCCGTCGCTCTCCGCCTCGCGGATGAAGTCCATCGCGCGGCGCGTCATGTACGGCGTTTCGGAATGCTCCTCCGGCACGCGCGCGGCCTTGTCGGCGTGCGCGAGCAGCCAGCCGTTCTGCAGCGAGCCGTCCGATGCCTCGCCGGAGTTCGCCCAGTGCTCCCATGGGTTCGTCGCCTCGAAGCCGTGCTGGCGCAGATACTCGTCGTACTTGGGGCGCGGCCGATTATCTGGGTGGAGGCCGTCGTCGCGCTCGTAAGGCTCGAAGCCGCATTGCGACACGTGCACGCCGATGACGGAGTCCGGCGCGATGCCGAGTGCCTTCAGGCCTTCGAGGTCCGGCGACATGTGGGTCTTGCCGACCAGCACATTGCGCACGCCGATTTTCTTGAGGTGATCGCCGAGCGTCGGCTCGCCGACGCGCAACGGCCAGCCGTTCCAGTGCGAGCCGTGCGAGCGCATGTAGCGCCCCGTATAGAAGCTCATGCGCGAGGGGCCGCAGATCGGCGACTGCACGTAGGCCTTGGAGAACAGCACGCCGCGCTTCGCCATCGCGTCGATGTTCGGCGTTTTCAGCGTCGGATGTCCGGTGCACGACAGATAGTCGTACCGGAGCTGGTCGCACATGATGAAGAGGACGTTCTTGGCCATGCCGCGATGCTGCGACACGGCTCGCCCGCTGGCAACGGGTTAGAGTCCCGGCAGATACGTCGCGAGTTGCGGGAACACCGCGACCGCGACGACGACAAGCAGCAGCACGAACCAGTAAGGGATCGCGCCGCGGAAAATTTCCGCCAGCGTCACGCTAGGGTCAGGCACGGCGGCCTTCACGGTGAACACGAGAATGCCGAACGGCGGCGTCAGCAGGCCGGTCTCGATCGCCAGAATGCCCATGATGGCGAAGGCGAGCGGGTCGAAGCCGAGGTGCACGGCGATCGGGGCGAAGATCGGCACGGTGAGCAGAATGATCGAGATCGAGTCGATCAGGCAGCCGAGCGCGACCCAGATCGCCACCATGATGAACAGGATTCCCCATGGGCCCGCGCCGGTGGAGAGCAGGAATGCCTTGGCGGCTTCGGTGAAGCCGGTCATCGAGAGGACGCGCGAGTAAAGCTGCGCGCAGAACAGCAGCAGCAGCAGCGGACCCGACGTGCGGCCGACATCGAGCACCACCTGCCACACCTCGCGCGGCTTGATGCCCTTGATCACCGCCAGGATGAGTGCACCCACCGCGCCGATGCCGGCACCCTCGGTCGGCGTGCAGAGGCCGAGCCAGATCGCGCCGAGCGTGCCGATGATGAGCGCGACGACGAGCAGCGTGCTGAACAGCATCGCGCGGAGCGCCGCGGCGTCCGGTTCATCTGGCGCCGGTGCTGTCGTCACGTCGGCGCCGAGCGCGCGGGCGCCGCTGCCGGACGTGCGGACCTCGCCGACGAGTTCGGGCCGAAGCTTGGCCGCAATGACGACGTAGACGACCATGCCGGTGGCGGCGAGCAGGCCCGGAATGACGCCCGCGAGGAACAGCTTGCCAATCGAGAGTTCGGTGAGCACGCACCACACGATCATCAGCACGGACGGTGGGATCAGCATGCCGAGGCAAGCGCTGCCCGCCACGGAGCCGAGCGCGAAGTCGCGGCGATAGCCGTAGCGGCGCATTTCCGGATAGGCGATGCGCGAGAACGCGGCCGCCGCCGCGATGCTGACGCCGGTGACGAAGCCGAACAGCGCGTTCGCCATGATGGTGGCGGCCGCGAGGCGGCCGGGCAGCCATTTGCTGGCGCGATTGGCGAGCGTGTAGATGTCGCGCGCGGCGCCGCACTTCGCCAGGAAGTCGCCCATCAGCATGAACAATGGGATGACTGCGAACACGTAGTCGCGCAGCGCCTCGTAGGCGGTGTTGGCGACGAAGGTGCGCACCACTTCGAGGTCGCCGGTCATCAGATAGATGCCGAGCGCCGCCGTGATGCCGAGCGCGATCGCGATGTGCACGCCCATGAACACGAGGCCGAGCACAACGACCACGATGGCGATCATGTCGAAATGGCCGAGCATGATGCGCTGCCTTAGTGCTGCGGCGGGGCAGACGTCGCGGCGCCCCTGCCGGTGATCAGCGTCTCGATCGCGCGCATCGCGTGAAGCGCGTAGCTCGCGACGACGAGTATGGCTCCAAGAACGACCACGATGCGCGCAGGCCAGACCGGGACGCGCAACGCGCCTTCGCCTTCGTATTCGCCGCTGCGGATGGCGTGCAGCATCGGCTCGTAGCTGCCCCAGATGATGAGGGTAAAGAACAGTATGCCGAGCACGGCCGAGAGCAATTGGGCAGCGGCGATGCCGCGCGCGCCGAACAGGCCGGAGACGACATCGGTGTAGATCATGCCGCCGCTCTGCACCGAGTATCCGGCGAGCAGGAAACAGA
>VFQQ010004027.1_pt1 | contig 13411 bp, 13 predicted proteins | sample 3512341 | NCBI WGS metagenome assembly VFQQ01 (sample SAMN10412373, study PRJNA504923) | tailings metagenome | isolation source: Relicate 2 Philex TSF1 revegetated site | place: Philippines: Tuba, Benguet | collected 2017-08-29 | reverse complement strand
AACGATTGGCGAGCATATATTCCTGCTCGGGCGTGAGCAGCGGGAATTTGCGGATTTCCGACAGATAACGGTTCAGGCTGGCTTCGCCGCCAAGCGCAGGCACCGTCGCCGGAACATTGCTATTGTTAGCCATAGGAGAGCGTCTTCCCTTTGAAATCTGAAGTCGGAATATGCCGCGGTTGGTTCGTGCGGTCGAGATAGATTTTCATTCGAAACTTAAACGCGCAATTGGTCGATCAGTTCCCGCATATCGGGCGGTATTTCGCTGTCGAGCGCGACTTTGTTACCGGTCACCGGATGAATAAAGCCCAAATGGGCGGCGTGCAATGCCTGCCGCGCGAAGCCCAGCGTTTTCAGAATATCCGACAGCGGCTTGCGGGCGCGGCCATAGACCGGGTCGCCGACCAGCGGGTGGCCGATATGCGCCATATGGACGCGCACCTGATGCGTGCGGCCGGTTTCCAGCCGGCATTCGACCAAAGTGGCGCCTTTCAGCGGTTCGATCGTGCGATAATGGGTGATCGCGTGTTTGCCGCGGCCTTCGGCGACGATGGCCATCTTCTTGCGATTGCTGCTCGACCGGCCGAGCGCGGCATCGACGGTGCCAGCGGCAGGCATCGGGCGCCCGGTCGCGACCGCCAGATAGCGGCGGTCGATGCTGTGCGCGGCGAATTGTTTGGCCAGCCCCTCATGCGCCTTGTCATGCTTGGCGGCGACGATCAGCCCGCTGGTATCCTTGTCGATGCGGTGGACGATCCCCGGCCGCGCGACCCCGCCGATCCCGGACAGCTGCCCCGCGCAATGATGCAGCAGCGCGTTGACCATCGTGCCGTCGAGATTGCCCGCTGCGGGATGGACGACCATGCCCGCAGGCTTGTCGACCACGATCAGATGTTCGTCCTCATAGGCGATGACGAGCGCCAGATCCTGCGCGACATTATGCGCCGGGGCGGCGGCCGGAACGCGCACTTCGAGCGTCGCGGGCGGCGTCGTCTTGGCGGCGGGATCCCACAGGACGGCGCCGTCGGCACGGGCAACGCGTCCGCCTTTGATCAGGCTCTTGACCCGCTCGCGCGACAGGCTGGGTAGCGCCTCGGCCAGCGCGCGGTCGAGGCGCAGTCCGGCCGCGCTGCTGTCGAGCGCCACGGTCAAAATATCGTCATCCCCCTGCATTGACGATGATGTGGAAACCCACCGCAAATTTTCAAGGGGACCGACGGTCTTGCCGGGACGACGGGCCGGGGATCGCCCTTGCCCTGGACGGGCTCGCTGTCCTAGGAGGCATCCGCGCCGGTCGCGTCCGGCTTGCGGGGAGTTAACCAATCCATGTCCGACGACCGCGTCGATTTCGCCTCCATGCTGGCCTCGCGCCTGTGTCACGACCTGCTGAGCCCGGTGGGGGCGTTCGCCAACGGGCTGGAACTGCTCGCCGATGAAAAAGACCCCGAAATGCGCGCGCGCTGCGTCGAATTGCTCGAACAGAGCGCGCGGACGTCGGCGAACAAGCTGAAATTCTTTCGCCTTGCCTTCGGGTCGGCGGGCGGATTTGGCGAGATGGTGCCGGCCGACGAAGCGAAATCGGCGATCCAGGGGATCATCGGCGACCGCGCGATCGAATTGAACTGGATGATCGGCGCCGAACCGCTGCCCAAACCGGCGGTCAAAATCATCCTGAACCTCGCGCTGCTGCTGGTCGATGCGCTGGTGCGCGGCGGGCGGCTCGACATCGGCTGCGAGAATCAGAGCGCCGATCAGGGCGGCGGGATCGAAATCGCGCTGCATGTCGAGGCCGAGCGCATCTTCCTCGACGCCGATGTCGAGACGATCCTGCGCGATGGTGAAGGCGCGACCGCGATGACCTCGCGCACCGCGCCCGCGGTGCTGGTGCAGGCGGTCGCGGCGCAGAATGGCGGGACCGTGATGCTGGCGCGCGAGACGCCGACATCGCTGCTGGTCGGGGCGGTGCTGCGCGGGCGCTGATCCACCCCACGGGGTGGTTGCCTGTTTTACGAAACAAACCGTCCGTTAACCATTGTCCGCCATGGTGCAGCCTCGATTTTCTGGGGCGCACCGGTACCGCGATGGACGATCTGCTGAACGACTTTCTGGCCGAAACGGCAGAGATCCTGGCCGAAGCGGGCGGGGCGCTGGTGGCGTGGGAGGCGGACCCCGCCGACCGGGCGCAGCTCGACGCGATTTTCCGTCTGGTTCATACCATCAAAGGTAGTTCGGGATTCCTGGCGCTGCCGCGCGTGACCGCGCTGGCGCATGCCGCCGAAGACGCACTCGATCAGGTGCGGCGCGGGCAGCGCGCTGCCGATGCGGCGCTGGTTACCGGGGTGCTGGGGATCGTCGACCGGCTCAATATGCTCTGTGCTGCGCTGGGTCAGGATGGCGCCGAACCGGCGGGTGACGATAGCGCAGCGATCGCGGCCCTGGCCGGGCAGGCGCCGACCGTGGCGCACGGCGATGCTCCGCCGGAAACCACCGCTATCCAGCTCCGCCGCGAAGATGATTTACAGGGCGACCTGCACAGCTGGCGCTCGATCCGGGTGCCGTTGCCACTGCTCGACAGTGTGATGACCGCGGTCACCGACATTGTGCTGGTCCGCAACGAGTTCGCGCGAATGCTGCGCGAGTCGGGGGCGAGCCCGGCGGTCATCGCCTCGTTCGACCGGCTGTCGGACTCGATCGCGGGGATGCGCCAGTCGGTGAGCCAGATGCGGATGCAGCGAATCGACAAATTGTTCGCGCCTTTGCCGCGCATCGTGCGCGACCTGGCGCAGGATATGGGCAAGAAAATCGCGTTCCAGACCAGCGGCGGCGAGGTCGAGCTGGACCGCGAGATGATGGAAAATATCCGCGATCCGTTGATCCACATCGTGCGCAACGCAATCGACCATGGCATCGAGACGCTGGAAGACCGCGTCGCGGCGGGCAAGGACATCACCGCAACGATTTCGGTCGCCGCGCGCCAGTCGGGCAACCAGATCGAGATCGAGGTGCGCGACGACGGCCGCGGCCTGTCGCCGGACGCGATTACGGCGAAAGCGATCGCATCGCGCGCGATCACCGCCGCCGAAGCGCGGACGATGTCGGCGAAGGAAAAGCTCGAGCTGATTTTCCGGCCCGGCTTTTCGACCGCCGCCAAGGTTACCGCGGTGTCGGGCCGCGGCGTCGGCATGGACATCGTCAAGGCCAATATCGAAAAGATCGGCGGCATCGTCGAACTGCGCAACGACGAGGGCAGGGGACTGACCATCCTGCTGCGCGTACCGATGACGCTGACGATCATTTCGGGGCTGATGGTGCGCGCTGCCGGGCAGTATTTTGCCATCCCGCGCGGCGCGGTGCGCGAGATTCTGCTCGAAAATGGCGACACGGTGCGCATCGACCGCGTCGGAGGCGGCGAACTGGCGACGGTGCGCGGCGCACAATATCCGCTGCTGCGGCTGGAGGATGTCATCGGCCGCAAAAACGACGCGGCGGACGATGCCGACGACCGCGCGCTGGTTATCATCCGGCCGGGGCAGGGGCAAAGCTATGCGCTGAGCGTCGCGGCGATCCACGATCACGAGGAACTGGTCATCAAACCCGCGGCGCCGATGATCATGGCAACGGGGCTCTATGCCGGGACGACCTTGCCCGACAACGGCCGGCCGGTGCTGTTGCTCGACGTACAGGGCTTGCTGGCGGTCGCGCGCATCGATGCCGCCGAAGCCGGACGCCGGCGCGACGGCGCTGCCGAGGCCGACGCACAGGCATCGGCGGCGCGCGGTGCGGCGCAGCTGCTCCTTTTCCGCGAGGCCGATGGCCGCACGCGCGGCATCCGCCTGTCGGTGATCGAGCGGGTCGAGGAAGTCCCGGCGGCGGCGCTGTTCGAAAGCGCGGGCCGCATCCAGGTTCGCATCGGCGACGACATCTATCCGGTCCATGCGGCCAAGCTGCCCGCGGCGCCCGACGGGCAATCGACCCAAAAGCTCATGCGACTCCACGATGGCCAGGCGATGCTCTGTTATCCGATCGCGGAGGTGGTCGATATCGTCCGCCTGCCCGACGCGGTGCAGCCGGCGGCGGTGCCCGGGCTGATTGCCGGGGTCGTGCTGGTCGGCGGCGAGCCGGTCGAACTGATCGATCCGTTCTGGCTGATGGAACAATATGCGCGGCGCGATACGGCGCCGGTCGCGGGTCATGCGCCGCTTTGCCGCCTGGCCGCCGACGACGACGGCTGGGGCGAAAATTTCCTCGCGCCGCTGCTGCGCAGCGCCGGTTACCGGGTCGCCGCGACCGCTGCCGAAGACGACGAAACACCTGACGTGCTGCTGTGCCTGGCCGACGATGGCGGCGATATCGCCCCGGTCGTCGATGCGGTGCCGGTCATTCGCCTGCGCACCGCCGTGGCCGCGACGGGGCCGGACGACGACACCGTCTATCGCTACGATCGGCAGGCGTTGCTCGACGCGCTGGCGCAGCGCGTGGGAGGACGCCGGGTATGATGGACAAGCTGTATCTGGTCGCGCGGATCGCCGACACGCGCGTCGCGCTGCGCAGCCGCGCGATTCATTCGGTGGTCACCGTGGGGACGCCGGTCGAAGTGCCCGGCGCCCCGCCGCATGTCGCGGGGCTGTTCGCGCTGCGCAGCCGCGTCTTCACCCTGATCGACCCGCATGTCGTCATCGGCCTGCCGCCGGTGCCCGTCGCGGAAGGCCAGCGGGTGATCGTCGTCGACGTGGCCGATCATGGCTATGCGCTGCTCGCCGATGCGATCGAGGATGTGTGTTTCATCGACGCCCCCGAAACCCGGGTGGCGGGCAAGCTGCTTCCCGGCTGGGCGCGGGTCGCCGATGCGATGATCGAACATGAAGGCGCGTCGCTGCTGGTCGTCGACCCGTCGCATTTCATCACCTTGCCGGTCCTAAATGCAGCGTGATTCCTGCCGTCTATTAACGTGCTGAATACCCCTTCAGCTTAACATGCGCCTATTACCGGGGGCTGGAGTAAATTTGATGTCGAAATCCTGTCTGGTCGTTGACGACAGCAAAGTCATTCGCAAGGTCGCGCGCCACATCCTTGAAAGCATGTCGTTTGCGGTCGAGGAAGCCGCGGACGGGCAGGAGGCGCTGACCTTTTGCCGCGCCAACCGGCCCGACGTCATCCTGCTCGACTGGAACATGCCGGTGATGAGCGGGATGGAGTTTCTGGGCGCGTTCAACGATCTCGATTACGGGCATGAAGAACGCCCGCGCGTCGTTTTCTGCACGACCGAGAACAGCATCGACCACATCCGCGCCGCGATCGAGGCAGGGGCCGACGAATATGTCATGAAGCCGTTCGACCGCGAAACGCTGGAAGGAAAATTGCAACTCGTCGGCGTTGCCTGAGCCGCTGGCGATGACGCGGCCGCAACCCCTCGATCCCGACCCCGAACCAACGGCGCGCACCGTCCGGGTGATGCTGGTCGACGACAGTCTGGTCGTCCGCAGCATATTGGAGCGCATCGTCGACCAGCAGCCCGGCCTGCAAGTCTGCGCCTCGGTCGCTTCCGCGCACGACGCGCTCGCCTTTCTGGCGCGCGAACCCGTCGATGTGGTGGTGCTCGACATCGAAATGCCGGGGATGAACGGCATCGACGCGCTGCCGCACATTTTGGAACGCGCCGCGCGCGCGCGGGTGCTGATCCTGTCATCGAACTGCGTCGAGGGCGGCCCGGCCGCGATCGAGGCGCTGGCGCTGGGCGCGAGCGACACGCTCGCCAAACCGGGTCGCGGCAGCTTTTCGGGGCGCTTTGCCGAAGTGCTGACCGAGCGGATATTGTCGCTTGGCCAGCAGCAGGATTATCCGGCGCCGGTTCCCGTTGCCGAACGCCGCGCGGCGCCGCCGGTCGCGCTGGCGGTCGAAGGCGACCAGCCGCTCGAATGTATCGCGGTCGCCGCATCGACCGGCGGCATTCCGGCCTTTGCCAATTTTCTGGCGCATCTCGACCCGCGGATCACCGCGCCGATCCTGCTGACCCAGCATCTGCCCGACGCCTTTATGGAATTTTACGCCAAACAGATCGCGACGATGACCGACCGGCGGGCGCTCGTCGCGGCGGACGGCATGGTGATCGAGCCCGGCCATATCTATCTGGCGCCGGGCGACGCGCATATTGTGGTGGTCGCGCACGGGCGCCGCAAGACCATCGCGCTTGACCATCGCGCCGTCGACAATGGCTGCTGCCCCTCGGCCGACCCGATGTTCGGTTCGGTGGCGGAGGTTTATGGCAACAGCGGGGTCGGCGTCGTGCTCAGCGGCATGGGCCGCGACGGCGCCGCAGGCGCGGCGCGGCTGAAACAGGCGGGCGGCACCGTGTTCGCACAGGCACCCGAAAGCTGCGTGATCTGGGGCATGCCCGGCGCCGTCGCCAAGGCAGGCATTGCCGCCGCGACGCTCAACCCCGATGCAATCGCGCTGATGCTGGGCAGCTTCCTGCCCGGGCGACGGCCCGCATGATGGGCAGCAGCGCCAGCGAGTCGGCCTATCGCGTGCTGATGGGGGTGCTCGAATCGCGGACCGGCCAGACGCTGTCGCCGAACCGCATCTGGCGCATCGAAATGTCGCTGAAACCGGTGATGCAGCGCCATGGTATCGACGACCTCGACGCGCTGGTCGCGGCGCTGGTCACGTCGAACAGCCGCCAGCTGCTCGACGACACGGTCGATGCGATGTTGAACAACGAAACCTATTTCTACCGTGAACACAGCGTGTTCGATGACATTGCAAGCACCGCACTTGAACATTTGCGACAGGTCAATTTGCGCCAGCGGCGGCTGACGATCTGGCATTGCGGGGTGTCGACGGGGCAGGAGGCCTATTCGCTGGCGATGCTGATCGCCGAACAGGGCGAGGCGTGGGCGGGGTGGCAGATCGACATCGTCGGGACCGACGTCAGTTATCACGCGATCAGCCGCGCCCGCATCGGGCTGTACAGCCAGTTCGAGATCCAGCGCGGGCTGCCGGTGCAACGTATGGTGCGCTGGTTTGACCAGACCGAGGGCGGCTGGCTCGCCAAGGCCGACCTCAGGCGACGGATCGATTTTTCGGTGCAGAATATGCTCACCGACCGGCCGCCGCTCGCCAGCGCGGCCGACCTGATCTTTTGCCGCAACCTGCTGCTCTATTTTTCCGGACCGATGCGGCAAAAGGCGTTCGCCCGGCTGCGCGCGATGGCGGCGCCGCAAAGCTTTCTGGTGCTGGGCGCCGGGGAAACCGTGCTCGGCCAGACCGACCAGTTCGTCGCCAGTCCGAGGCTGCGCGGGCTCTACGAACCCGCCGACCAGCAGGTGCGCCGCGCCGCCGCCGCCTGACCTTGCAATTTGCGCCGCGCTGGCGCAGGTGGATCGGCATCCCGTCCCGGGACCAACAATGGGCCGCGAACCGCATGAGCGACTTTATCGAACGCTGGTCACCCAATTTCGACGAGCGCGCGCTGCCCATCTCGATGATCGTGCTGCACTACACCGGGATGCCGAGCGGCGCGGCGGCGATCGACTGGCTCGCCAACCCCGAATCAAAGGTTTCGGCGCATTATGTCGTCAGCGAGGACGGCCAGATCACCCAGATGGTGCCCGAGGAAAAGCGCGCCTGGCACGCGGGCCGGTCGCACTGGCGCGGGGTCAGCGACATCAATTCGGCGAGCGTCGGGATCGAGATCGTCAACCCGGGCCACGAATTCGGCTATGTCCCCTTTCCCGACCCGCAGGTCGCCTCGGTGGTGCGGCTGGTCCATATGATCAAGGATCGCTATGCGATCACCCGCGGCAATGTCGTGGGGCATTCGGACATTGCGCCGACGCGCAAGCAGGATCCGGGCGAATTATTCCCGTGGGAGGAACTGGCCCGCCGCCGCCTCGCGCTGCCGCGGCCGCGCAAGAAACTGACCGATCCCTTGTGGACCGACGCGGGCTTTCTGCTGGCGCTCGAACGCTTTGGCTATGATGTGACCGACGGTTTTGCGGCGACGGTCGCGTTCCAGCGCCGCTTTCGCCCCGAGCTGATCGACGGCACGATCGACGGCGAATGCCGGGCGATATTGCTCGCCCTTCTGCTGCCGCAGCCCGAGGGCAATTGAGCGACCGGCGATGGCCGGTCGCCGCGCCGGCTATCGCATCAAGACGAGATATACAGCGGCGAGCAGCGCGACGAGAATCGCGCGCAGGATCAACCCGTTGCGCAGCGAATGCCCGGCCAGATACGGCTGCAGGTCGGCCGGGATCGGCATCGGCCGCGTCGCCGAAACGTCGGCGCCGCCGGTGTTGCCGATCGGAACCCAGCCTGCCAGGTGAAAGGGTCCGGCGCCGACCAGGCGGACGAGCTGGCCGCGCGCTTCCTTGCGGTCGGCCTGTTTGCGCGCGAGCCGCCACATGTGGAAATGTGTCTGGACGTGCGTCCAATAGCGGCGCTGGCCCAGAATATGCGCGCGTTCCAGATGATATTTGGCGCGCGCCATGTCACCCGCCGCCGCGGCGGCGCGTGATGCCGCCATTTCGTTCGCAAAGGCTGTTTTCAGGGCGGGTTTCATCAAGGGCGTCTCCAGAATGTCGGGGCGACGCTATCATGGGAATCGGGATTGGGACGAGCGCCGAAAAGAACCGGTATATTGTTGGTGAGGGGCGGATGGGGCCGATTACGGTCTTTTGCCCGAAGGGCAGTGTCAGAAGAGGATTCGCGCAGAGGCGCAGAGAACGCAGAGGGGAGTGCGCATCAACTCTGCGATCTCTGCGCCTCTGCCCGAATCTTATAGAATGCTGCGTTTCGACCGGTCGCGGACGTAAGATCCTCCCCATCGACTTGCGATGGGGAGGTGGCAGCCCGCAGGGCTGACGGAGGGGCCGCGACGTTGCTGCCCCTCCACCACCGCTTCGCGGCGGTCCCCCTCCCCATCGCAAGTCGATGGGGAGGATTGTCAACGTCAGCTTCCCACCCCAAAGCTAACCGTCCACACCCCCTCGTTTTCCGCATCGCTTCGCGCTATACTCGTGCGGCCAGAGGGTCGGGCGATCGCCGCTTTCGCAAGGAAGGGGAGGAAAGTCCGGGCTCCACGGAAACCACGGTGCCGGATAACGTCCGGCGGCCCCCGAAAGGGGGTCAGGGAAAGTGCCACAGAGAACAGACCGCCAACGGCTTCGGCCCGGCGAAAGGTGAAAGGGTGCGGTAAGAGCGCACCGCGCGGCTGGTAACAGGCGCGGCACGGCAAACCCCACCGGGAGCAAGGTCGAATAGGGATGGCACGGGAAACCAGGGCTGGTTCCGGCCCCGCCGTCCGGGTTGACTGCTTGAGCATATGGGTAACCATGTGCCTAGAGGAATGATCGCCTATCCCCGCCAGCGGGGTGGACAGAACCCGGCTTACAGACCCTCTGGCATTCTCTCCCCGAAACATGGCGCGGGAACCGCGTCGCGCGGGGCCGCGTTTGAAGCGGACCAGTTGGAAGGGAAATACAGCATGAAAATCGTCGACGAACATGTCGAAGTGGACGAAACCGAAGCGAGCGGCGGGGTCAAAGGACATAACGTCCGCTATGTGCTTGCCTTTTCGCTGATCGCGGTGGTGATCGTGATGTCGGCGATCTGGATCATCCCGGCGCTGCTCCAGCCCTGATCGCGCTCATTTCGCTTGGGTTAGGCGGACGAGTTCCTCTTCGGCGCCGGGGGTGTCCTCCATATAGATGGTCCGCACCGGTTGCCGGAATTTGCGCGTATGGAGCTTGTCATAGCCGTAGTTGCCCGTGGTCGCGACCTTGAGCTGCGTGGTGATCGTATCACCCGTCGCGACATTCCAGCTCATTTCATTGCCGTCATGGGCATATGTCCGGCTGTACACTGTTGCATCGAGGCCGATCAGCCGCATCCGGGGACGCTCCGCCGTGCGGACCGCGCGATATCGATAGGTCGCGGACAAGGCCGTGGTGCCGCCGGTCAGGTCGCGCATCGTCAGCACGCCCTTATCGATCGTTAGCCCCGCGGCGCCGAGCGGATCGGGTCCGAGCTTGAGTTCGCCCGCAGGCTCGTGCCCGATATCGACTTCGCTGCGATAGCTGAGCATGACGCGAAGCGTTCGCGCGTCGGGACTCGCGACGACATAAACGGTGTCGGTATCGCCATCGCCGTTGAGGTCGCCGTCGGCGCGCGTCTCGATCTCTTCGCCGAGTTCGAGCCAGTCGTTCAACATCGCATCGGTGATGGGCGGCATTACCGGCCGGTCGGCCGCATGCACCATCCCGCCCAGCGAAATCGCGGCGATGAACCCCAGACTGCGCATAAAATCATCTCCCCCGGTCATCGGCAGATTATCAGCTGCTAGCAAATCGTCCAGCCGCCGCCAGTGATCGGGCGCACAGGCCAATTTCCGCTTTCCTACATTTTCTTGCTGACCTACCGTCTGTTTCGGGACCGTCGGAAGTCGCCGATATGTGATTTCCGAGTGAAGTTGCGCAGATTTCCGCCATTATTTGCATGGAGCTGAAAATGCGTCGAAGGGGCTGGCAGTTGAGAAAATCATGGCGGATCGGCGCGCTTGGCGCTGCCTTTCTGGGGCTAGTGCAGCTGACGCCGCTCGCCGCTGCGCAACCGGCGGCAAGTTGCGGCACCGCCCCGCTTGAGGGCGAGCGCGTGGCGCTGCTGATCGGGAACAGCGCCTATAATGACTGGGAATGGCCGTCGCTGAAGAATGCGGTCAACGACATCGACTATGTCTGCGCCGCCTTTGCCAAGGCCGGAATTTCGCCGCGGATCGTCCGCAACGCCGACATGCCGACGCTCGACGCGGCGCTGACGCGCTTTGCCGCGGAGGCGGCGGGGGCGAAATCGGTCATCATCTATTACGCCGGACATGGCTTCGAATATGGCGGGCGCAACTGGCTGGTGCCGATGGAGGCGCCGCCCGCGACGCGGCGCGCCGACGTCGAAAAGCGCTATCTGTCGATCGAGGCGGCGGTGAAGCGGGTGGTTCCGGCGGGGGCTTTCACGCTGCTGTTCGTCGATGCCTGCCGCACCGCCGAGCCGGTGGTGCGGATCGAAGATGTCAATGTCGCTGCGGGCGACGCGGCATCGGCGCCGCTGGGGCTGCTCGACATCGGGCAGGGGGCGGTGTTCTATTCGACCGCAAAGGGGCGGCCCGCGCTCGACTTCGCGCCGGTGGGGTCGCCAGTCAGCCCGTTTGCCGCCGCCGTGGTCAAGGAGCTGGCGATCCCCGGCCTCGAGATATCGGACTATTTCAAGGTCGTATCGCGCGAGGTTTACAAGCGGACGCACGGCATGGAATTGGGGCCGCAGCAACCCTTCCACTATGGCAGCTGGTTCGACGATTATTATCTGGTGGCGCCGCCCGACATTCCGGCCGCGTCGCCTGTCGTGGCGTCCGCAGCGGAACCCGCGATGACGTCCGCGCCGACGCGCGGCGCCGCGCGCCCTGCCGCCGACCCGCTCGCCGACATCTCGCTCGACCGGCTGGCGATCGAGGACGAACCCGTGCTGATCGCCGATGTGCTGTCGCGCCATCCGGCGGCGACGCTGGTGGGGCTCGCCGACGGCGGCCATCCGCTCGCGCAGCAGTTGGTCGGCTATATGTTTTCGTTCGGGGTCGGGTTGAAAAAGGACATGGACCGCGCCCGCGCCTATCTGGAGGCGTCGGCGGCGCAGGGTTTTCCGGCGGGGCAGCAGGAACTCGCCTATCATCTGCTCGACAACGATCCGTCACCCGCCGATGTCCGGCGCGCCTATGACCTCTATGTCGCGGCGTCCGACGCGGGCTTTTCCAAGGCCAAGACACATCTCGCCTATCGGCTTGCGGCCGGAACCTTCGGCGCGCCGGACTTTGCCCGGTCGCAGGCGCTGTACCGCGAAGCCGCGGAAAAAGGGCATCCGGCGGCCATCTTTGCGTTGACCTATTTTGCCGACACGCGCGCCGCGAACCTGGCGCGGCTGCGCGCCATTGCCGAAGCGGGCAACCCCGAAGGCAATCACTGGCTGTGCGAGGCGCATTTCGCCGACAAGACGCTGGCCCGTGCCATAGACGATTGCGGGATTGCGGCGCGCGCGGGATTTGCCGGGTCGCGCGCGATCCTGGCCGATGCCTATGCCAAGGGCATCGGGGTTGCCGTCGATGCGAACGAGGCGGCGCATTGGGCGAAACTGGCGCGCGATCTACCCGAACTGCGCAAGGATCAGCGCGAGTTGATTGCAGGGATCGGGGAGTGACAACAAACCCTCTCCCCTTGCGGCGGTGCGGGGTATGCGGTCCAACGGACCGCACCAGCCTTTGGCTCGCAGCCCCCTGATCCAAGTTCGCCTAGGCGCTTCGCGCCAAGGCTCCCTATCCTTCTCCCGCAAGGGGAGAAGGTTCTTCGGTGGGATAGCTGACCGCTATCACCTCCCACTCCTTTGGCCCCGACGGCAGCTGAACCACGCGCAAATCGCCGACTGCGGCGCCGCGCAGCGCGCGGGCGAGGGGGCTGTTCCAGCCGATCCGGCCGTCGCCCGCTTCGGCTTCGTCGTCGCCGACCAGCGTGACGCTGCGGCGATTGTCATCGTCGTCGGCGAGTTCGACGGTCGCCCCGAACCAGATGCGATCCTTGTCGGGCTGCGCGGCGGGATCGACGACGCGCGCCACCTTCATCCGCCGCGCAAGGAATCCCAGCCGCCGGTCGATTTCGCGCAGCCGCTTGCGGCCATAGATATAATCGCCATTCTCGCTGCGGTCGCCGTTGCCTGCCGCCCAGCTGATCACCTCGACCAGCTTTGGCCGTTCGTTGCCCAGCAGCGCGTCATATTCGGCGCGCAGCGCGGCGAAGCCCGCCGGGCTGATGATGTTCGACTTCTCCCCCGCCATGCGGACTTACCCCGGCGTGCGCTTGCCGAGATAGAAGCTGAGCGGCGCCTGCGGCAACGTCCGGCCTTCGCGCAGCGTGTCGTACACGACCGCGTTTTCGAGCACGCGCTGCACGTAATTCTTGGTCTCGAAAATCGGGATGGCTTCGATCCAGTCGAGGATGTCGATCGACGCGGTGCGCGGATCGCCGTTGGCGCGCAGCCATCGGTTCACATTGCCCGGACCGGCGTTATAGGCCGCGACTGCAAGCGGATAGCTGCCGCCATAATAGCGCAGCATCTGCTGGAAATAGGTCGACCCCAGCGTCATGTTGTAATTGGTGTCGGTGGTCAGCAGGTCGCGGTTGTACGACAGGCCGAGTTTTCCGGCGACCTCGTTCGCGGTGGCCGGCATCAGCTGCATCATGCCGCGCGCGCCGGCGTGGCTGACGGCCTCGCGGTCGAACTGGCTTTCCTGCCGCGTGATCGCGTGAATGAAGGTCCAATTGTCCTCATGCCCCGCGGGCACGCGCACCGTCGGGAACCCGGCGACTTCGACCGCGTC
>VFQQ010004026.1_pt1 | contig 13412 bp, 12 predicted proteins | sample 3512341 | NCBI WGS metagenome assembly VFQQ01 (sample SAMN10412373, study PRJNA504923) | tailings metagenome | isolation source: Relicate 2 Philex TSF1 revegetated site | place: Philippines: Tuba, Benguet | collected 2017-08-29 | reverse complement strand
GTGTGGTAGTGGTAGTGGCCTGGCTTGGGAAAAAGTTGGCAATGGGTGGAAGTACGGGGCCGCCCGCACCGCCCGGAACCACATCAATACCCATATTTGCATAAGCCGTGCCGGCTGTACCGGCTGTACTGCCAAATAAACCCCATATTCTTCTGTTTCCGGCAGGAGTAGCCTGATTTAATGTTAAGCCTGTACCCGTCCATGATTGTTGCTCAATTTCTATAATTAATGTTTGCGAAGGATCATAGAAAAATGGCGTTGCCAATTGAATTCTAAACCAATCGTTTGCAACAGTTGTCATTGAAATTGAAGGAACCGACAAACACGTTTGCATACCTGTGCGGTAAATACCATCAGGAAACAATAAAAAACTTGCCGGTTCTTGTTTCATTCTGATATTAAAATTGGTGTAGGTGGTATTGGTAACAGATTGACATGGCCTGATGTAAATGGCTGTAATGTTACCTTGAAATGCTCCGGTAAATTCGTTAGGTGTATACAGAAACTGCACCTTGTTGGATGTTGTTGTATTTAACGGAAAAGAATTACACCCAGTGTTATTAAGTGCCTGATTAAAAAACATGGGTTGTTGCTGTGCCTTTGTACCTAATACGGCAAAAATTAGGAATAAAAGCCCGAATAAATGTTTGTATTTGTTTGTCATAGAATTACGGTTTTCGAAAACAAAGTATTAGAATTTATTTCTCAAATACAAGCATGTTGAATAAAAACAAACAAAAACCATAATAAAAAACGAATCGAACAAAACTTAGTGTCTGTTTTTCAATGTTTTACAATTATTAACATGATAAAAATTTACCGAAAACTTAAAATGCATATACAAACTTGTAAATAATGTAGAAAAAAGCCAACAAAACGGCTGCCTGTGCCAATTTAAACAACGATTTTACTAAAATAGAAAGGTAAATTACTACCGCAATTATCAAAAAAAACAGGCCGATTGACAACATCTGGGAGGTATAGTCGGCCAGATAATTAATTGTATTACTTTTAATAGCACCCATTATTCCTTTTCCAAAAGGATAGGAAGGTTTTTGTTGCATGTGCTTTACCAATACATACTCGTACAAAGCTTTGCCGCTAATTATGGGAGCAGCAATCATTAACAATACCGAGCCTATTTTTACTAGTAATTTAAACATGTTTTTCTGTACAAACGAATTTCAGGTATATGTTGGTTCAAGCAAAATAAAAAATGCTTAAACCAACAATTTTTTATGCAATGGTTTCTTCTACTTTGGCAAGTAAAGCATCTGCTTTGGCATGGTTTTTAGCCAACAAATCTTTTGCTTTTTGTGTAATATCGGCAGCATATGCCTGGTCTTTTAAACCTTTAGCATTAATTAACACATTAAAATAGGCACCTCTAACAGCTGTTTTAACACAAAGTACACCAACACCGGCATCGGTAATAGAATTTTGGTTGCCTTTAACTATCATTTCTTCAAGCAATGCCAAACTATCAAAAGCGGTTTGCATAACTTTAAAAGGCACTTCACAGGCAAATTTTGTTGCATCTTCTATAGCAGCAGTACGAAACGCTTTTTCTGCATCGTTGGTTTTTGGCAAGCCAAATGCCAACATAATTTTGTTAAATGCCAATGTATCTTCATCTACGGCATGCAATAATTTATCTTTTAACATTTGTCCGTTTGCGGCCCAATTGCTAAAATAATCTACCTGACTTTCCCAACCACGTTTTCCGGCAGAAAGATTGGCTACCATTGTGCCAAGTGCAATACCTAAAGCACCTACGTAGGCACTAATAGAGCCTCCACCCGGAGCAGGACTTTCAGAGGCTGTTTCGTTGGCAAAAGCACGTAGGTTCATACGCACCAAACGTTCGTTTTGTGCACTTTGTAATTTATATTCAATTATTTTTTGCTGTGGATCAAACGTTCCTAATTCGTCTAATCCCATAGATTTAATGGCAATAAAAATCAATTCATCGTTGCTAACGCCAATACTTCTGCCTTGCTTTTGTAAAAAATATTTACCTGCTTCCAGCATGGCTTCTAATGGAATTAAACCAACCAACTCGCTACCGGTTACCCGCAATCCGCGCTTATCGGCACTTTTACAAACTTCTTCAAAAGCTTTGTGCACGGGCGTATATTTATAGTTGGTTAGGTTCATACTAATTTGTGCAATACCATATTCTTCTATATACCATCCAATGGCTTTGCAATGTTTTAATGCACCCGGAATGCGCACCTCATTGCCATTTTCATCTTTAACAACTTTACCGGTAATAGGATCGCCTTCGCGTTTTACACGGCCTGCTTCGCGCACATCAAATGCAACAGAATTAGCTTTACGAACCGATTTGGTATTAAGATTTACATTGTATGCAATTAAAAAATCGCGTGCACCAATAACAGTTGCACCCGCTTTGGCATTAAACTCATTCGGACCAAAATCAGGTTTCCATTCAGGTAATTTAATTTTATCAAAAAAACCTTCGTATTCGCCCGCTCTAATTACCGATAAATTATTGCGCGCCGCATTGGGTTGGGCATATTCATATAAATACACTGGTATATGAAGGCTTGAACCCACACGTTCTGCCAATTTAACAGCCCATTGCGCGGTTTCTTCCATGCTAATGCCACTTACAGGAATTAACGGACAAACATCGGTAGCGCCCATGCGCGGATGCTCGCCTTTATGCTTGCTCATATCTATTAACTCGGCTGCTTTGCTAATGGCTCTATATGCAGCCTCAATAACAGGTGCAGGCTCGCCAACAAATGTTACTACAGTGCGGTTGGTAGCTTTTCCCGGATCTACATCCAATAGCATTACACCTTCTACACTTTCAATTTCGTTGGTTATTTGTTTTATAATCGATAAATCTACGCCTTCGCTAAAATTTGGCACACATTCTATGAGCTGTTTCATTGTAATTTATTTTTTGGCAAAGCTACAATTTACGGCTTGTTGAAATAACCAAAAAATTAACATAGCGATAAATTGGCCAAAAAAATGCATTATTTACTGCTAATAAATTACTTACAATTAAAAATCCGGCTATATGTAAGCATTTTTCAAAGTGGGTTCAAGTAAAACAAAGCACTAATTAGCCAAAACATGATAAAAATCATATTGGTGCATGAGGGAAGTCATATTTTTTTAACATGTGCAATTTTACGTTTGAACCCATATTATGGTTAGAAATATGTTAATTTTAATGGATGCCTCGCCCGATGCAGAGCAATTATTAGATTGCTCGCTTAGGGTTTTTAGCGACAACCATAATCAGTTAAATGGCGCGTTTGTAGAGGGCATTTGCAGTGATAATTTAAATGAAGTTTTCTCTAACAATTTACTTAAAGAAAATCAGTACACACGCAGCGAGATTATTGAAAAAATACTGCACACAAACCTGCAAAATACCGATGAGTTTATAAATAGCTTTATAGAAAAATGCGATAAACTGAATTTAAAAACAAAAGTATTTTTAACCCCGCACGATGTAAACCATCAATTAAACGATGAAAGCGTTTACAACGATGTTTTTTTAGTAGGTAAAAGTGTATTTAAAAAAAGTAATTTCGACAAGCAGTTATTTAAAAACATTGAACATGTGCTTTACAGCTCCAGATGTCCGCTATTTATTCTAGATTGCAACCAAACAACCTTTAAAAATATTGTTATGATATACGATGGCAGCAAACGTTCGTTTGAAGCCATAAAAATGTTTACGTATTTGGTTGACCATTTAATTGCCGACAATTCAATTAACCTGCTTATTTTTTCGGTAGTAAACAGCAATAGTACAGAGCAAGAAATTAATGTAATTAATTACATTAAACAAACGCGTTTAAATTTTAGCATTATGCATGTATACCCCGAAAGCTATTACATAGATTTAACCAATACTCTTAAATTATTGGAAAATTTTATCTTGGTGGCAGGTGTAAACCGCCACGATATTATTGAAGATATGGCTTTTAACAAAGACCATTCATTGTTTTTAAAATTACCTTGCTCTATATTTTTAACTTAAAAAATGCTGACCAAACAAGTTAAAGAAAAACTAACCTGCTACCATTGCGGCGATGACATTATTGCTGAACCCATTTTGTTTAAAACACACCCCTTTTGTTGCGTTGGTTGCAAGAGTGTTTATGAGTTATTAGATAGTCATAACCTTTGCGATTATTACCATATTGATGAACAAGCCAAAGGAATAAGCATTAAAAATCCGGTAAACAAAGTTAAATTTAATTATTTAAACGATGCCGATATACAAAAACAATTAATACAGTTTAGCAACAACCAAATCAGTAAAATAACTTTTCTTATACCGGTAATGCATTGTAGCAGCTGTATTTGGTTGCTGGAAAGTTTATATAAATTAAACCAAAATATTACCCATAGCCGAGTAGATTTTTTAAAGAAGCAACTATCGGTAACTTTTAACCACAATCAATTATCGTTAAAAGACCTTGTTGCCTTGTTAGCAGAAATTGGCTACGAACCTGCTATAAACCTAAACTCTATTCAAGGTAAAGTTAACGAAAAAAAGAACAAACGATTTTATTATCAATTGGGCATTGCCGGATTTTCGTTTGGCAATATAATGTTAATTAGTTTTCCGGAATATTTTGGCTTAGACGATTTTTCTAAAGACTATTTATCGCCTTTGTTTGGGTATTTAAACATGGGCTTGGCCATTCCGGTATTTTTATATAGTGCACAAGATTATTTTACATCGGCGTATAAAAGTTTAAAAGCTAAAGTTATAAATATTGATTTTCCACTGGCTTTAGGCATCTTAGTAATGTTTATTCGCAGTAGTTATGAGGTTGTAACACATACCGGTTTAGGATTTTTTGATACACTAACGGGTTTGGTATTTCTGCTTTTAATTGGCAAATGGGCGCAACAATATACGATAGATACTTTTTCGTTTGAACGCGACTATAAATCATACTTTCCGGTGGCAGTAACAACTGTTGATGCTGAGAACAATCAAACAACTGTGGCAGTTAATAAATTAAAAATTGGCGATCGCATGTTGGTTCACCACAATGAAATTATACCTGCCGATGCCATGCTTATTAACGGCGATGCACAAATAGATTTTAGTTTTGTTACCGGCGAAAGCGAACCGGTTGTTAAAGTGTTAGGTGAGATGATTTATGCAGGTGGCCGACAAACAGGTGGTACATTGCTATTAGAAGTTTGTAAGCCTGTTTCGCAAAGTTATTTAACCCAGTTATGGAACAGCGAACAATATAAAAAAGCAGAACAATCTAAATTTAACAGCTTTCAAACACGCGTTAGTAAACATTTTACCATTGCATTGCTGGCTATTGCCATAAGCAGTGGTATATTCTGGCTTGTATATAATCCTGCATTAAGTTTAAATGCATTTACAGCTGTACTAATTATTGCTTGTCCGTGCGCCTTGGCGTTATCTTCGCCATTTGCATTGGGTAATGCCATGCGCATGTTAGGTCGCAGTAAGTTTTACTTAAAATCGGCACAAGTGGTTGAACAAATGGCAGGCATAAATCAATTTGTTTTTGATAAAACCGGCACTATAACCCAACCCTCGGAAGGCAGTATATCATTTGTAGGTAAAACACTAAGTATCGAAGAAAAAGAATTGGTGTATGCTGTATCCAAAAACTCTGTTCATCCATTAAGCAAAAAAATAAGTAATTTTTTATTTGAACACCACAACCATTTATTAGTTAATAACTACAGTGAAACAGGTGGATTAGGCATTGAAGCACATGTAAAAGGAAACCACATAAAAGTAGGTTCAGCAAAAATGATGCAATTGCAAAGCCACATAGATTTATTTTCTACAGCAGTTTATGTAAGTATTAATAATAATGTTCTGGGTTATTTTAAAATTACACATACCTACCGAAACAATTTAAATCTTACCATTAAAAAACTGGCTGAATATGGGCATATTCACCTTCTTTCGGGCGATAATAATAACGAGCAGGAAAACCTAAAACCTGTGTTTAATAACAATATGTTATTTAAACAAACACCTGCCGATAAAATGTTATTTATTGATAATTTAAAAAACAACAACAACAAAGTAGCCATGATTGGCGATGGCCTTAATGATGCAGGCGCCTTAAAAGTGGCAGATATCGGTATAAGTGTTACAGAAAATACTGCCCATTTTACACCGGGTAGCGATGTAATTATGGATGCCACTATGTTTAATAAACTTCCAGATTTTTTTAAATATAGTAAAAAAACCATGCAAATAATTAAGCTAAACTTTGTATTAAGTTTATGCTATAACATAGTAGGCTTGTATTTTGCTGTGCAAGGCACATTGTCGCCATTATTTGCGGCTATACTTATGCCTATAAGCTCAATAACTGTAATTGTTGTAACCACACTTGGCACTTATTTGGTGGCAAAAAAATTAATTTTAAACCCATAGGCATATGCAAATCATGTATTTATTAATTGGTATTAGCATTTTAATGGCTGCCGGCTTTTTATTTGCTTTTATATGGAGCATAAAAAGTGGTCAGTTAGACGATGATTATACACCGGGTGTAAGAATTTTATTCGACGATAAAAAACCCGCATCGGAAGAAAATACAGATGAAAAACAAGCGTAAATTGTAAATTTTACACTTATTAAAGGTTATAAATACAAAGCCTTAAGGCAAAACAGCATTCTGCCAGCCTGCAAACAACTATGCATTAATGCATTAGTTGTAAAAACCCAAAAACATGATAAAAATCATATTATAAACTGCTTTTTGTCATTTTTCTGTAACAGCCCTTACAATATGTTTGAACCAACATTTTAAATTAAGCGATATGCAAATAGAACAATTTAACTACGACAACAAAACACCACGCAATTTTTTAATTGCCTCAATTATTTTTGGAGTGGTGGGCATGTTGGTAGGCGTAATTGCAGCCATTCAACTGTATTACCCTGCTGCAAATCTTAACCTGCCATATACGTCGTTTGGACGTATTAGACCATTACACACCAATGCCGTAATTTTTGCATTTGTGGGCAATGCAATTTTTGCAGGTATTTATTATTCGCTACAACGCTTGCTTAAGGCAAGAATGTACAGCGATGTATTAAGTGCAATAAATTTTTGGGGCTGGCAATTAATTATTGTTGCTGCTGCCATAACACTTCCGCTTGGTTTAACAACAAGTAAAGAGTATGCCGAATTAGAATGGCCAATAGATATTGCAATTGCATTGGTATGGGTAGTTTTTGGTGTAAATATGATAGGAACTATTATAAAACGCCGCGAACGCCATATGTACGTTGCAATTTGGTTTTACTTGGCTACCTTTATTACTGTTGCTGTATTACACATATTTAACTCGTTTGAATTACCGGTTAGCTTATTTAAAAGTTATATGGTTTACGCTGGTGTGCAAGATGCTTTGGTACAATGGTGGTATGGACATAATGCAGTGGCGTTTTTCTTAACCACACCTTACCTGGGTTTAATGTATTACTATTTACCAAAAGCCGTTAACAGGCCGGTTTATTCTTACAAACTATCTATTTTACACTTTTGGACATTAATTTTCTTATACATTTGGGCAGGTCCACATCACTTGTTATATACTTCACTTCCTAACTGGGCTCAATCGTTAGGTGTGGTATTTTCAATTATGCTAATTGCACCATCTTGGGGTGGTATGATTAACGGTTTATTAACGTTAAGAGGCGCATGGGACCGTGTTCGCGATGAACCTGTATTGAAATTCTTTGCAGTTGGTGTTACCGCTTATGGTATGGCTACTTTCGAAGGTCCGATGCTTTCATTAAAAAATATTAATGCCATTGCACACTTTACCGATTGGATAGTAGCACACGTACACACAGGCGCTTTAGGCTGGAATGGTTTAATGACCTTTGGTATGTTTTATTGGATGTTACCAAAAATGTATGGCACTAAACTATACAGTAAATCGTTAGCCAATACACATTTTTGGATTTCTACGTTAGGTATTTTATTCTATGCCATTCCAATGTACTGGAGCGGTTTTACGCAAGGTATGATGTGGAAAGAATTTTTACCTGAAGGCATGTTAAAATACCCTAACTTCTTAGAAACTACTTTGCAATTGTTGCCATTGCACGTAATGCGCTCAATAGGTGGTACAATGTTTTTATTAGGTGTATTTGTAATGATTTACAACCTATGGAAAACAGCTGCACAAGGCAAATTTATTGCCAACGAAGCTGCCGAAGCTGCTGCATTAGAAAAAGACTATAAGCCTGAAGGCTCAAACAAATACTGGCATAAATTCTTCGAACGCAAACCGCTTACTTTAACTTTTGCATCGTTGTTTGTAATCTTAATTGGTGGTATTATAGAAATTGTTCCAATGCTTACCATAAAATCTAATATTCCAACCATAACCAGTGTAAAACCATATACACCTCTTGAATTGGAAGGCAGAGATATATACATTAAAGAAGGCTGTGTTGGTTGTCACTCGCAAATGATTAGACCATTTAGAAGCGAAACCGAGCGTTATGGTGAATATGCCAAAGCCGGTGAATTTGTTTACGACCATCCGTTTTTATGGGGTAGTAAACGTACCGGCCCGGATTTATTGCGTATTGGTGGCAAATATCCTCATAGCTGGCATTACAACCATATGATTGAACCCGGCTCAATGTCGCCTGGATCTATTATGCCGGCTTACCCTTGGTTAGCCGAAAACGAGTTAAATACATCATTAACTGCCGGCAAAATCAAAGCCATGCGTAGCTTAGGTGTTCCTTACGAAAAAGGTTTTGAAGACCAAGCTGTAGCAGACCTGGAAAAACAAGCACAGAAAATTGCTGATGAACTGAAGAAAGATAAAATTGAAGCTGCACCTAATACAGAAATGATAGCTTTAATTGCATACTTACAACGTTTAGGAACAGATATTAAACTTCAAAAAACTGCAAGTAACTAATTAACAAATTATGGTTGAACCAACATGGCATGCAAATATCAAGTTGGTTCAACCAAAATAAAGAAAGGAGCAATATATGTTTAAGCAACATTTAAAAAACGTAGAAATAATGGATGGATACCTTATTTTCTCGCTGTTGGTTTTTATTGTATTTTTTATTGGTGTAGTTATTTGGCTAAACAAAGTAGATAGAAAATACATATCCGACATGAAAAACAAACCACTTGAATAAAACATTAAGATCATGAATAAAAAAATTATATTATCTTTGGCCTTGCTTGCTACTGGCACATTTGGTGCACAAGCACAAGAAGCTCAAACCAGCATGTTTGATATAGGCGACATACTGCTATTTTTAAATATAGTATTGTTGGTATTTGCATTAATACTAATTAATCTTTTAAGCTATTCGATAAAGCAAATTAAACAAGGTGTAAAACCAGGTCAGGTTTATATTAGCTGGTGGGATAGATTTGCAGCATTAAAATCAGAAAAAACAGAAAAGGAATTAGAGCTGCATGAAGATTTTGATGGCATTAAAGAGCTCGACAATCCAACTCCTCCATGGTTTAATTTTATATTTTATACTTCGATTGTGTTTGCTGTTATTTACTTAATAAACTACCATGTAATTGGTTTTGGTAAACTACAAGAAGATGAGTATAAACAAGAATTGGCCGAAGCCAAAATTGCTAAAGATGCATACCTTAAAAAAGTAGGTAATACCATAGACGAAAATAGTGTAACTGCTTTAACAGACAATACATCTATCGACGAAGGTAAAAAAGTGTACATGGCAAATTGCAAAGTTTGCCACGGCGAATTTGGTGAAGGACTAGTTGGACCTAATTTGGCAGATGCCTATTGGTTACATGGCAATTCGATTAACGACATATTTAAAACCATTAAGTATGGCGTACCACAAAAAGGTATGGTGCCTTGGGAAAACAGCTTAACAGCAGTGCAAATCCAACAAGTATCGTCATTTATTCTTACTTTAAAAGGAACAAACCCTGCCAATCCTAAAGAACCACAAGGTACTTTAATGGAAGAGGATGCTTCTTCTACCAATTCAAATGCTGAACCTGCTACTGAACAGGCAACAGCTTTAAATAATTAATTTCTCACTCAAATAATATTTAAGGCTGTTATGGTTTTACCGTAACAGCCTTTTTACGTTACAATGGAAGCAAAAAAAATAGAAGAACTGTATGAAGAAAATGATGCATACAGAGACCATTTAGGCAATGTAGACAAAAAGGGAAAACGCCTTTGGATATATGCCAAAAAACCAAAAGGTAAATTTTACAACTACCGCACCTATTTTAGCTGGTTTTTAATGGCGCTTATGTTTAGTGGCCCGTTTATTAAGCTAAACGACAAACCATTACTAATGCTAAATGTATTGGAACGAAAGTTTATTATTTTTGGTATGGTATTTTGGCCACAAGACCTAAACTTGTTTGCATTGCTAATGCTTACATTTATATTGTTTATAATTTTATTTACGGTTGTATTTGGACGTGTTTGGTGCGGTTGGGCTTGCCCTCAAACCATTTTTATGGAAATGCTTTTTAGAAAAATAGAATACTTAATAGAAGGCGATGCCGCTGCCCAAAGAAAACTAGATAAACAAAACTGGAACTCGGAAAAAATAATTAAGAAAACGTCTAAACACCTTGTTTTTTGGTTAATGTCGTTTTTTATCGCAAATATCTTTTTATCTTACATAATTAGTTGGGACGAACTAAAACTAATGATTATCGAGGGGCCATTGGCTCATGTTGGCAAACTTGCCTCATTAATTATTTTTACCACTGTATTTTATTTTGTATTTGCCAAACTTCGCGATTTGGTTTGCATTTTTATTTGTCCATACGGCCGTTTACAAGGCCTTATGCTCGATAAAGATTCAATGGTGGTAGCATATGATTTTGTGCGCGGAGAACCACGTGGCAGAATTAAAAAAGATGATGTAAATACCGTCAAAGGCGATTGTATAGATTGCCATTTATGTGTGCAAGTTTGCCCAACCGGCATTGATATTAGAAACGGAACCCAATTGGAATGCATAAATTGTACGGCATGCATAGATGCATGTAACGATGTAATGGAAAAGGTTAACAAACCTAAAGGATTAATTAGGGTAGATTCCTTAAACGGCATAACTAAAGGACAAAAACTAAAACTTACACCACGTAATATTGCCTATTCCGTTGTACTAACCATTTTACTCTCGGTTTTAATTGGCTTGCTGGTAACCCGCAAACAAATAGAAACAACCGTTTTGCGTACACCGGGTATGTTGTACCAAGAACAAGATGGTAAAATTAGCAACTTGTACAATATTGAATTTGTAAACAAATCGTTTAAGGAGTTACCTGTTCAGTTAGAAGTTGCAGATGGTGTTGGTGAAATAAAATTAATTCAGCAAGAAGGCATTTTGGTTAAGAAAGAAGATATTGCCAAAACATCGTTTTTTGTGTTAATAGACCGAAGCAATATTACTAAACCATCTATGCCCATAAAAATTAGGGTACTAAGCAATGGCAAAGTAATTGAAGAGGTAAAAACAAAATTTATGGGACCCGCCCAAAAGGCCGTTCCTGAAAAACCAAATAATTAGTTTTACAGAATAATCGTATGCCACAGCATTTGCCTTGATGGATAATAGCTTTACCTATTACAGATGCACGTTGGCAATAACTACTTTTTACAATTAAAAATCTGGCTGTAAGAAGCAATAAAATGCTACTATATTTGCCAAAACTAACCTAGCATAAAATGAAATTTAATTTTGGTACAGGTCTATTTATTGCAGCGGCATTATTTATGACTTTTGTTGTGGTATTGGTGGTAAAAATTACCCAAACCGACGTTCCGCTGGTAGAAGAAAACTACTATGAAAAAGGTGTTAAATACCAACAAACAATTGATAACAGTGAAGCCGCCAACAAACTGGTTAACATACAGCTTATTACCAACAACAACAATGAACCGGTAGTTGCCGTAAGTAAAAATTCAACCAACGATACTTTGTGGGCAAAGGCCTTGTTTTATCGTCCGTCTGACCCAACCATAGACTTTAGCATAGACATTATTCTAATAGACACATTGATTTATCCGATAAATGCAAATCGATTAGACAAAGGAAAATGGAAGGTTAAACTTAGTTGGGATCAAAACAACCAAACTTATAACAAAGAGCAAGAAATTATTTTATAATGCTGTATCTTTCTGCATTTATTACCGGTTTAATAAGCAGTATGCATTGTGTAGGCATGTGCGGACCCATTGCATTTGCTTTACCCAAAACAGGTAATGGTTTACAAGGAATTGCCATTGGTAGATTGCTTTATAATTTTGGCAGAATTACAACGTATGCTTTTTTGGGTTTAACATTTGGATTATTCGGACAAGGATTAAAATTTGCGGGATTTCAGCAATCAGTAAGCGTATTTGCAGGGGTATTTATGTTAGTTGCCGCACTAATGGCAATAATTAATAAAAAACCAATTGGCAGCGAGTATTTGTTTAAGTTCTTAGGCCATAAATTTATTAAGCAATTGTTTAATGGCAAAAGTCAGAAATCTTTATTTGGCATTGGCTTAGTTAATGGCTTTTTACCTTGTGGTTTTGTATATTTTGCATTAATTGGTGCAAGTGTTACACAACATGCATGGCATGGTGCATTATATATGGCTTTATTTGGAGCAGGAACTTTGCCTTTAATGTATATAATATCTATGGCAGGGCATTTTGTTGCCACATCGGTTAGAAACAAATTTAATAGGATAATACCCTACTTAGCCATGCTGTTGGGTGTTTTGTTTATTATAAGAGGCTTAAATTTAGGCATACCCTATGTTAGTCCAAAAATTAATACCAACACGCCTACAACAGAAACTTGCGAATAGCCAAGGTGTTAAACCAACTATTCGTTTGTAACCGCTGCATCAAAATCAGAGCTATCCAATTGGGCTTGAATAGCCTTTTCCAAACTATCCATAGCAGCTTGATCGCGCTCCATTTGCTCCTCTATCGAAACCTCTTCCTGCTGCGATAAATTGGCATTATTACCACAATTCGAAAATCCGATAATGGCTAGCACAGCAACTAAAATTGTTAGTTTTTTCATTGTTTGTTGTTTTTAGGAATAAACAAAAGTCGGAAAAAAAATCAGAAATGAAAGTTTTTAGAGAAAAATATTAAACTAATTTGATTATCCGTTAGTTTGCCAGTAAGGAAAAGCACAAGCAGCGATTAATCTTTCAAATATTGATGAAAAACATCTTCTATTAAGTCTGTAAATAGACAACCCTTAAAAAGCCTTTAAAATATTCAACATTGGAATTCATGTTTCAGGTATTATCAAAATTTTGGTAATATTTTCTTTTTCCACCTTTGCTTCTCCAAAGGTGGAGCCAAAGGAGCCAAGCAAAGCCAAA
>VFQQ010004025.1_pt1 | contig 13412 bp, 9 predicted proteins | sample 3512341 | NCBI WGS metagenome assembly VFQQ01 (sample SAMN10412373, study PRJNA504923) | tailings metagenome | isolation source: Relicate 2 Philex TSF1 revegetated site | place: Philippines: Tuba, Benguet | collected 2017-08-29 | reverse complement strand
TCGCCGTGGCGCGGCTGCGCCAGCGCGGCGGCGGGCAGGGCGACGAGGAGGAGGGCGGCGCGGGCGAGGATCGAGTTCATGCCCGCTGCGACGCGTGGCGCGGCGGGATTATTCAATCCGGATTCCGCAACCGGGAGAACTGCAGGAGGGGCCTTGCGCCCTGCTCCGACGCTCCCGCGCCGCGCACATTCTTATCGCGGCATAAGGCCGCTCCCACCCTCGCGCTTCGTTCATCCGATCGCCAAACCGGGCGCAAGCCCGGCGACGCGTGGGCGCGGAGGCTCAGTGCAGCACGTTGGTGCGGATGAGCCGGGAATACCAGTGGGCGCTGAGCTTGGGCGTGCGTCGCTGGGTCTGAAAATCGTTGTGCACGAGACCGAACCGCCGCGTGTAGCCGTCGGTCCACTCGAAGTTGTCGAGGAAGGACCACACGAAGTAGCCCTTCACGGGCACGCCATCGCGGATGGCGCGGTGGAGCTCGGTGAGGTAGCTGCGGAGATACTCGATGCGGTGGAGGTCGAGGCACTCGCCGTCCTGCACGATGTCGTCGTCGTAGCCGCAGCCGTTCTCGGTGATGTAGATGTTCTTTTCGCCGTAGACGTCGGCGGCGAAGCGCGGGCCCCAATAGAGCGCGCGGGGGGCGAGGCGGAGCCAGTCGCTGTCGGTGCGCGGGTAGCTGGGGGAGTGGGCGACGACCTCGGGCCGGCCGCGGCGGCCGCGGCGCACGAAGGTGCCGGAGTAGATGTTGAGGCCGAGGAAATCCATCGGCGTGCTGATCAGCGCGAGGTCGCCGCGCGCGACCTTGGGGCGGTCGCGGCCGCAGGCGCGCAGGTAGGCGTCGGCGTAGGTCCCGCGGTAGATGGGATCGAGGATGGGGAGATTGGCCGTGACGAAGTGGGCGCGCGCGGCGGCGATGTCCTCGGGCGACTCGGTGGCGGGGACGATGGTCTCGCAATTGTCGGTGAGGCCGCAGCGGGCGCCGCGGCCGCCGTGTTCGCGCACGGCGCGAACGGCGTGGCCGTGGCAGAGCAGGGCGTGGTGAATGGTCTGGTTGACGACGGCGGCGGGCTCGACAACGCCCGGCGCCTTGCCGGTGGCGCCGTAGGCCATGGAGGTGAAGCAGCGGATCTCGTTCAGCGTGATCCAGTTTTTCACGCGGTCACCGAGGGCGGAGACGACGGTGTCGGCGTAGCGCGCGAAGGCGTCGGGGACGAGGCGTTGCCGCCAGCCGCCACGATCCTCGAGCGCCTGCGGGAGGTCCCAATGGAAGAGCGTGACCCAGGGGGTGATGCCCTCGGCGAGGAGGGTGTCGACGAGGCGTTGGTAGAAGTCGAGGCCGCGCGGGTTGAGGGTGCCGTCGCCGTCGGGGTAGAGGCGCGGCCAGGCGAGGGAGAGCCGGTAGTTCCGGAAACCGAGCCGGCGCATGAGGGCGAAGTCGGACTTGAAGCGGTGGTAGTGGTCGCAGGCGACGTCGAGGTTGTCGCCGTTGAGGATGGCGCCGGGGCGGCGGGCATAGCGGTCCCAGACGGACTCGCCCTTGCCGTCAGCGCGGGCGGCGCCCTCGATCTGGGCGGCGGCTGCGGCCACGCCCCAGACAAAACCACGGGGAAAACGGGAAACGGAAGGAGAGCGGAGCATGGGAAGGGTCAACGCGCGGGCGGCGGGGCGATGGTGTCGCCCCGCACCGGCTCCGCCTCGACGAGGATCTTGCGTCGGGGGGCAGAGGGGCGTTCGAGGCGGTTGATGAGGCGGGTGAGGGCGGAGGCGCCGATGTGCTCGTGGGGCACGCGCATGGAGGTGGCGCGCGGGAGTCCGGGCGGCGGCTCGAGGCCGTCGAAGCCCGTCACCGAGCAGTCCTCCGGCACGCGGATGCCGCGGGCGCGCAGGTCGCGGATGATCGGGTAGGCTTGGTGATCGGCTGCGCAGACCCAGGCGGTGACGCCGGCTTCGCGGGTGAGCTGCGCGATGCGATCGGAGACCTGGGCGGGCGTCATGGGCGGATCCTGGCGGCGGACGTTGAGCACCCAGTCCGGGTTGAAATCCAAGCCGTGCAGGTAGAGCGACTCGACGTAGCCGGAAAAACGGCGGGCGATCCAGTGGCCGCCGATCGGATAACTCCAGGAGGCGAAGCCGATGCGGCGGTGCCCGGCGGTGCGGAGCAGGTCCATCATGGCGACGACGCCGGCGGCGTCATCCGTGTCGATGATGTCGATCGCGGGGGTCTCGTAGCTTTCGAGCACGGCCACGGTGGAGAGGCGCTGCGTGAGCATCTCCACCACCGGCTCGGCGAAGGGGTAGATGAGGATGGCGCCGCGCCAGTCGGCGTTGCGCATGTGGCGGAAGGCCGGTTGGCGGTCCGTGCCGTCGACATGGAAATCGCCCGGGGCCTGGTAATAGACATCCACGTGCACGCGCTCGATCTCGGCGCGGTCGCGGATGCCCTTCAGGATGTGCGGGAAGGTGGCCATGACGACCTCCTCCTGCGGAATGCCGATGAGGACGCCGACGGTGATCTTGCGGGCACCCTTCGCATGGCGGCGGGACATGCGCCCGATGCTCATGCGGTAGCCGAGCTGCTCGGCGAGGGAGTGCACCTTGGCGCGGGTTTCCGCGCTGATGGCGGGGTGATTGGCCAAGCTGCGGGAAACGGTCGCCCGGGAGAGGTTCAACTGCTGGGCGATGAGACTTTGATTGATGCGTGCCACCTGAGACAACGGGGTCGGAGACGGGGTGTGCGCCGGGGAGCGCGGTTAAAAGGTTTGAAGCCGCAATTCCAACTGGCAAGCAATAACCAATGCAACAAATCACATATCGCCGTCCCAAAAGACGGGTCTAACCGCGGTTTTAATATTTTTTAGTGTTTTCAGAACAATTATTTAAGAAATCCTAAACATCGATTATGACAATGCAACAGACCGTGCAATAACACGTTGACATTCCGCGCCCCGGCCGGCGATTTTTGCAGGCAGACCAGCGAGTGCTGTTTTCCCGCTGCTGGTGTTCCGCTCCGACCTGCGCCCCCAACCCTAACCCCCGAAAGCTCATGACGACCGTCTCACGCACTGTGCTCCAACGCGGGCTCATTGCTTGTTCCCTCTTCGCGCTCTGGCCCGCCCCGATTTGGGCCCAGGAAGCGCCCCCGGCCACGGAGGAAGCCGACCCGGCGGCCCCCGCCAACCAAGCCAAGGACGACACCTACGTGCTTTCGCCCTTCAAGGTCACGACCGCACAGGACAAGGGCTACCGCGCCACCAACTCCATCTCCGGCACGCGCCTCGACACCCCGATCAAGGACCTCCCGATGCCCATCGAGGTCATCACCGAGGACTTCCTCAAGGACACCGGCTCCACCGACCTGCGCCAGAGCCTGCGCTACAGCTCGGGCATCATCCTCCAGTCGCAAAACGACCAGGGCTCGAACGCCTTCTACGGCGCCGGCGGCGTGCACAACCCCGAGGGTGCGACGGCCAACAAGACCCAATCCACCTACAAGATCCGCGGCTACATCTCCGACGTCGTCCTCCGTGACGGCTACCGCCGCCAGAGCGCGACCGACTCCGTCAACATCGGCCGCGTCGAGGTCATCCGCGGTCCGGCCGCGCTGCTCTACGGCATCGGCAACTTCGGCGGCATCGTGAATTACCTGCCGAAGACGCCCGACCTGAAGAAACAGCACGGCAACGTCGGCGTCTTCTACGGCACGCACGACTTCCTGCGCGCGCACCTCGACCTCACCGGCCCCCTCGGCGAATCGGGCAAGCTCGGCTACCGCCTCAGCGCCGCCGTGCAGGACACCGGCGACCACACCGAGCTCTGGAACGAAAACCACTGGTTCGTCTCCCCGAGCCTCAACTGGAAGCCCTACGAGAAGACCGACATCCTCGTCGACCTCGAGCTGGGCGAGCAGAACTTCTCCGGCATCGGCTTCCAGAGCGTCCGCGCCCGCTCCGACATCGACGGCATCGGCCAAGCCGACCGCCTCCAGAGCTCCGGCTTCGTCGAGTTCGCCGGCAAGGACAACCGCACCTTCCGCTGGTCCGGCCCCGACACCTACCGCAATTCCGACCAGGAAAACTTCCGCGCGCAGATCACCCAGGGCCTCTTCGCGGGCGCCAACCTCCTCGCCGGCTACAACCGCTCGTCGGTGAAGTTCGATTCCCGCGACGTCAACGGCTCCATGCGCCAGAACGTCGGCCCCACCGCCCTCCGCGGCACCATCACCACCATCCCGATCGACGCCGCCAACGGCAGCAGCGAGTTCACCCGCACCCAGACGCCCAACACCATCTTCGAATACAACTGGAGCGACGCCCAGGAAGAGACCACCCGCGACCAGTTCCGCATCGAGCTGAACTACAACCTCAGCCTCTTCGAAGACAGCAAGTGGCTGGCCATCGACAACAGCTTCCTCTTCGGCCGCTCGATCGAAAAAGCCGACCGCTCCATCGACCTCCGGCGCACCGCCAACGGCACCTTCAACTACAAGAGCCCCACCGACACCTCCTACATCCGCTTCGGCCGCCAAGGCGACGGCACCCCCGACGCCGCCATGGTCCGCATCAACCGCATCCAGACCGAGGCCAAGAACGTCGGCGACTACGCCGTCTACCAGGGCAAGTTCCTCGACGACCGCCTCGTCATCGTCGGCGGCCTCCGCCGCGACAAAAACGACAACCGCGTCGATTCCCAGACCTTCCACCCCACCGCCGCCACCAGCTCCGTCACGCGCCCGTCCCAGAGCGAGGACACCAGCCAGATCGGCGTCATGGTCAAGGTGCTGCCCCAGGTCAGCCTCTACGCCCTCCGCGCCGAGGGCGTGCAGCCCAACTTCGACGGCCTCCGCGACGCCGCCGGCCAGCCCATCGGACCGACCATCGCCAAGAGCAAGGAGTTCGGCCTGAAGTTCGACCTCCTGGAAGGCCGCATCTCCGGCACGATCAGCAAATTCAAGATCGAGCGCACCGGCGTGCCCTTCGGCCAGTGGTGGATGCCCACCCTCAAGGGCACCTTCGACCCGAACCGCCCCATCATCTACAACGTCGCGGATTTCAACCCGAACGTCGAAGCCTCCTGGCGCAACCAGGCCCTCAGCGCCTCCCTCCCGCAGTGGAACGCCGCCGTGGCCGCCGGCGCCGCCTACCAGCTCAACGGCAACTGGTATGTCAACGCCTCCATGCCCCAGGGCGCCGCCTACCTCGACAGCGTCTTCGAAAAAACCAAGACCAGCCACCCCGGCTGGCCCGGCTGGCTCTACATCACGGACAGCCACACCAACAACAGCTGGGAAGACCGCGGCGACGGCAACGGCTACCAGGCCTTCGTCCAGCAGGCCGACGAATCCGACGGCTGGGACGCGCAGATCATGTTCAGCCCGACCGACAATCTCCAGTTCGTCGCCACCTATGCGCACACCAAGCGCGTCATCACCAACCCCGGCCGCTTCATCAAATACCCCCACCCGGAAAACCGCTGGGCCGTCTGGTATTTCCCCGACAGCAACTGGGGCCTCACCGGCTACCCGCTCGCCGAAGTCTACACCGACCCCGCCGACACCTCCACCTGGACGGGCATCGGCTGGGGCGCCGGCCAGAGCCGTGACGACACCCCGAAGCACTCCGTCAGCTTCTGGTCCAACTACACCTTCACGAACCAGGGCCGCCTCAAGGGCCTCGAAATCGGCCTCGGCGGCCAGTGGGAATCCGAACGCGAATACTTCTCCGGCATCACGGTCGCCGGCCAGAAGCAGACCGATGGCCGCGGCAAGCTCATCGTCCTGAAGCACAAGGCCCGCCTCAACCTCGACCTGATGGTCCGCTATCCGTTCAAGGTGAAGGACCACGACGCCTACGTGCAGCTCAACGTCTACAACGTCCAAGACGACAAGGACCTCTACGGCCTGATCTACGCGCCGGGCCGCAGCGCGCGCGTCGAGTTCGGCTACTCCTTCTAAACGGTGCCGCCGGCACCCTCCGGCTTCCGGCGCGCATCGGTTTCTCCCGGTGCGCGCCTTTCTCTTCGCCGCCCGCCCGCTCTCCGCTAGAGCCTTCCTCCCCAACCCCGCCCCCACGTGTCCGCACCCAGCGACCGGCTGACCTTCCGCGAAAAGCTCGCCTACGGCCTTGGCGACACCGCCTCGAATTTCTTCTTCCAGGCGTTCAACATCTTCCTCGCCTACTATTACACCGACGTCGTCGGCCTGCAAAGCGCCGCCGTCGGCACGCTCCTCGGCACCGTCCCGATCCTCGTCGCCGCGCTGAACCCCGTCATCGGCGTCCTCGCCGACCGCACGAATTCCCGCTGGGGCAAGTTCCGCCCGTGGATCCTCTGGGGCGCGCTCCCCTACGGCGTCCTCGGCTACGTCATGTTCGCCAACCCCGGCTTCTCGCCGGACGGCCAGCTCGTCTTCGCCTACGCCACCTACACGCTCATGCTCATCGCCTACGCGGCGGTGAACACGCCCTACTCGGCGCTCATGGGCGTGATGTCGTCCTCGTCCGAGGACCGCACCTCGCTTTCCACGTATCGCTTCGCCTGCGCCTTCCTCGGCGCGCTGCTCATCGGCTGGCTCGTGCCGATCCTGAGCGAGTATTTCGCCACGGTCGCCGGCAGCAAGGCCGGCGGCTTCCGCTCCACCATGGCGCTCTTCGCCGTCGTGTCGGTCGTGATGTTCCTCTACACGTTCTTCAACACGCGCGAGCGCGTCGCCCCGCCCGCCGACCAGCAGGCCGCGCTGGGCGAGGACCTCGGCAACCTCTTCCGCAACGGCCCGTGGCTCGTGCTCTTCTTCGCGGGCTTCCTCACGCTGGCCAACACCGGCCTGCGCAGCGGCTCCGGCGTCTATTATTTCAAATACGTCGTCGGCGATTTCTCCGGCCTGGGGAATTTCAACTTCGCCGGCTTCCTCGCCTTCATCGGCGGCGCGCTCTGCACGAAACTGTTCACGCGCTTCGCCTCGCGCCGGAAGCTCATGATCGGGCTCACCCTCCTGAACGCGCTCGCCATGGCCGCGTTCTACGTCGCCGACCCGCGCAACCTGCCCCTCCTCTACGCGCTCAACATCTTCGCCTCCTTCGTCGCCGGCCCGACGCCGGCCATCGTCTGGTCGATGTATGCCGACACCGCCGACTACGGCGAATGGAAGTTCGGCCGCCGCAGCACGGGCCTCGTGTTCTCCGCCACGGTCTTCGTGCAGAAGGTCGGCCTCGCCATCGGCAGCGCGATGATCGGCTGGCTGCTGAGCTACTACGGCTACGTCGCCGAGGCCGCGCAATCCGAGCGCGCGCTCCATGGCATCACGCTCCTCTTCAGCGTGCTCCCCGGCGGCTTCGCGCTGCTCAGCGGTCTCGCAATTTTCTTCTACCGCCTCGAGGAAGCCGACGTGAAAAAGATCGAGGCCGAACTCGCCGCCCGCAAGGGCGCCGCCGCCTGATTCCCATGTCGCTCGCCCCTCGTTCCCTGCTCTTCGCCCTGCTCATGCCGGCCGGCCTCGCCTCCGCCTCCCCTTGGTCCGTCGTCGAGACCGCCCGCGACAACGGCCATCGCCTCACGCCCGTCGCGCCGCCCGCCGCGGCCTCCGCGCCCGCCGCCGCGGACATGCTCCGCGTCGATCCCGCCGTGCGCTTCCAAGAGATGATCGGCTTCGGCGGCGCGCTGACCGAATCCTCCGCCTGGGTGCTCGCGCAGTTGCCGCCGGAAAAGCGCCAGGAAGTCATCGCGGCGTATTTCTCCCCGGAGGGCCACGGCTACACGCTCGCCCGCACCCATATCAACAGCTGCGACTTCTCGCTCTCGATGTGGTCGCTCGCCGAGACGCCGGGCGACTACGAGCTGCATGACTTCTCGCTCGCGCCGATGCGCCGCTGGCTGATGCCGCTCCTGCACGACGCCCACCGCGCCGCCGGCCCCGGCCGCTTGCGCCTCATGGCGTCGCCGTGGAGTCCGCCGGCGTGGATGAAGACCAACTTCCGCATGGATGACGGCGGCCGCCTCCGCCGCGAATACGCCCCCGCGTGGGCGCGGTTCTTCGTGAAGTTCATCGAGTCGATGCAGCGCGAGGAAGGCCTCCCGATCTGGGCCATCTCCGTGCAGAACGAACCCGAGGCGCACCAAGTCTGGGAATCCTGCCTCTACACGCCCGAGCAGGAGCGCGACTTCATCCGCGACCACCTCGGTCCCGCGCTGGAGCAGGCCGGCCTCTCGCACGTGAAGCTCATTGCCCACGACCACAACCGGGACATCCTCGAGGCGCACGCCGACGCCATCCTCGGCGACCCCGCGACCGCGAAATACGTCTGGGGCCTCGGCCTGCACTGGTATGTGAGCAACGACTTCGCCGCCAGCGCGCGCGTCCTCGCGAAATATCCCGACAAGCCGATCCTCTTCACCGAGGGCTGCTGGGAAGGCGGCAAGAATCTCGGCGTGTGGGAGCACGGCGAAGCCTACGTGCGGCAGATGCTCGGCGATTTCCGCCACGGCGTCAGCGGCTTCATCGACTGGAACATCGTCCTCGACCAGCGCGGCGGCCCGAACCACGTCGGCAACTTCTGCGACGCGCCCGTCATCGTCGACACGACCACCAAGGAGATCCGCTACAGCGCCGCGTTCTACTACCTCGGCCATTTCTCGCGCCACGTGCCGCCCGGCTCGCACCGCCTCGCGAGCTCCGGCGGGCCCGAGGGCCTCGAGAGCATCGCCTTCGCGCGGCCCGACGGAAAAATCGCCGTCATCGTCATGAATCCCACCGCCACGCCGCGCACGTTCGCCCTCGACGCCGGCGCCGGCGCCGTGGCCTGCACGATTCCCGCGCACGGCATCCAGACCTACCTCCACACCCCCTGACCGCTCCCGCCATGCTCCGCCCGCTCCCCCGGCTGCTGCCCGTCCTCACCGCCCTCACGCTCTCCGCCGCCGCCGCGGAAAAATGGGAACTCGTCTGGTCCGACGAGTTCGACCACCCCGGCGCGCCCGACCCCGCGAAATGGTCCTACGACGTCGGCGGCCACGGCTGGGGCAACAACGAGCTCCAGTTCTACACCGCCGACCGCCGCGAGAACGCGCGCGTCGAGGACGGCCACCTCGTCATCGAGGCGCACCGCGAGAAATGGGAGAACCGTGACTACACTTCCGCCCGCCTCGTCACGAAAAACAAGGGTGACTGGACCTACGGCCGCTTCGAGATCCGCGCGCGCGTCCCCGCCGGCCGCGGCACCTGGCCGGCGATCTGGATGCTGCCCACGACCTGGGACCTCGGCGACGGCGGCTGGCCCGACAACGGCGAAATCGACATCATGGAGCACGTCGGCCACGACGAGGGCGTCGTCCACGGCTCGCTCCATTGCCAGCTCTTCCAATGGCGCCGCGGCACGCAACGCAGCGCCAAGACCGCGGTGCCCGCCGCCACCACGCAGTTCCACACCTACGTGCTCGAGTGGGAGGAGCGCGAAGTCCGCATGTTCGTCGACGACCGGCTCTTCTTCACCGCCCGCCACGACGGCCCGGACGACTGGCGCGCCTGGCCCTTCAACCGCCCGTTCCACCTCGTGCTGAACATCGCCGTCGGCGGCGATTGGGGCGGCGAGAAGGGCGTCGACCCGGACATCTACCCGTGCCGCCTCGAGGTCGACTTCGTGCGCGTCTACCGCCGCGCCGCGCCCTGAGTCCGCCCGGCGCGGCCGCTATTCGTCGGGCGTGACGAAGTGGCAGCCCTTGCTCACGGGATTGAGCGAAGCCGCATGCACGACGAGCAGCGCCGTCTGCACGGCATTGCGCAGCTCGATCAGTTCGCGCGTCGGCCGGCAGTCGCGGTAGAACGCCTGGATGTCCTCGCGCAACCCCGCGAGCACGCGCCGCGCGCGCTCCAGCCGGCGCGGCGAGCGGATGATCCCCGCGTAGTTCCACATCGTCTGCTGGATCTGCTGCAAATCCTGCGCCACGAGCAACGGGTCCGCGCCCTTCTCCGGGCTGCGCCACGCGCGCGGGCGCACCGCGGCAAAGTCCGTAATACGGACTTTGTCCGCCGCGCCGATCTCGCTCACATCCGCCGCCGCGGTGAGCTTGGCGGAGACGAGGCATTCGAGGAGCGAGGTGCTGGCGAGGCGGTTGGCGCCGTGCAGGCCGGTGCAGGCGGTCTCGCCGATGGCGTTGAGGTGGCGGACATTCGTGCGTCCCTGCAGGTCCGCATGCACGCCGCCGCAGGAGAAATGCGCCGCGGGCACGACCGGGATGCGCTCGCGCGTGATGTCGAGCCCGGCCGCGCGGCAGCGTTCGTGGATGCCCGGGAAACGCCCGCGGATGAACTCCGCCGTCATCGCCGCCAGATCGAGGAAGACGCACGGTTCGCCGGTCTGCGCGAGGTGCTGCTTGATCGTGCGCGCCACCACGTCGCGCGGCGCGAGCGACCCGAGCGGGTGCGCCGCGTCCATGAAGCGCCGCCCGGCCGCGTCCACCAGCACCGCGCCCTCGCCGCGCAGCGCCTCGGTGATGAGGAACGGCGCGCCGTCGCGCGGGAAGAACACCGTCGGGTGGAACTGCACGTATTCGAGGTCGATGACGCGCGCGCCGACGCGATACGCCATCGCCACGCCGTGGCCGACGCTGCCGGGCTGGTTCGTCGTGTGCCGGTAGATCCCGCCGAGCCCGCCGGTGGCGAGGATCGTCTTCTTCGCGGTGAAGGCGACGACCTCGCCCGTGGCCGTGTCGAGCGCGTAGCAGCCGAAGCAGGTCAGCGGCTCGTAGCGGCGCCGCAGGTCGTCGGCATTGTGCGAGAGCGTGAGCAGATCGATCGCCACGTGGCCGTGGCGGCGCGTGATGCCGGGCGTGGCGTCCACGCGCGCGGCGAGCGCGGAGAGGATGGCGTGGCCGGTGGCGTCCTTGCGGTGGATGATGCGGCGCTCGCGGTGGCCGCCCTCGCGGGTGAAATCGAGTTCGCCCGACGCCTCGCGGTCGAAGGGCACGGCCAGGTCGTCGAGCAGCATCTCCTTCACCGCCGCCGGGCCCGCGCGCACGAGCAGGTCAACGGCCGCGGGATTGGCCGTGCCGTCGCTGGCGGCGAGGATGTCCGCCGCGAGCGAGCCGTCCGCGCCCGCCGGGTCGTAGATGATGCCGCCCTGCGCCCAGTCGCTGTTGGCCTCGAGCGGACCGTCGAGCGCGAGCAATTCCACGCGCAGCCCCGCGCGCGCCGCATGCAGCGCGTAGGCCGAGCCGGCGAGGCCGGCGCCGAGGACGAGGCAATCGGTGGCGATGGTCTTCATGCGAGCCGTTCGCGCAGGTCGAGGCTCAGGTCCGCCGCGGCGACGCTGTGCGTCAGCGCGCCGATGCTGATCAGGTCCACGCCCGGCAGGGCGAAGCGGCGCAGCGTCGCGAAGCGCACGCCGCCGGAGACCTCGACCGTGGCGCGGCCGGCGATGAGCTTCACCGCGGCGCGGATGCGCGCGGGCGACATGTTGTCGAGAAGGATGATGTCGGCGCGCGCGGCGACCGCCTCGCGGACCTCGGCGAGGGTCTTGGCCTCGACCTCGATCTTCATTCCGCGCGGGGCGGCGGCGCGGCATTTTTGCACCGCGGCGGTGAGCGAGCCGGCGGCGGCGATGTGGTTGTCCTTGATGAGGACGAGGTCGCGGAGCGACATCCGGTGGTTGTGTCCGCCGCCGGTGCGCACGGCGTATTTTTCCAACGTGCGCCAGCCGGGCGTGGTTTTGCGCGTGTCCACGACGCGCACGCCGGTGGCGCGCACGGCGTCCACGTGGCGGCGCGTCTGCGTGGCGATGCCGGAGAGGCGCTGGAGGAAGTTGAGCGCCGTGCGCTCCGCGGCGAGGAGCGAGGCGGTCGGGCCCTCGATCCGCATGACCTCGGCGCCGCGGCGCACGGCGTCGCCGTCGCGGGCGAGCAGCGTGGTCTTCAGCCGCCGGTCGACGCGGCGGAACACGGCGGCCGCGATCGGCAGGCCGCAGACGACCAGGTCCTGCTTCGCGTCGATGACCGCGCGGCTGCGGTGGCCGCGCGGGAAGATGGCGCGGCTGGTGACGTCGTGGGTCACGGCGTCCTCGGCGAGGGCGAGGGCGATGAGCGAGTCGGCGCGGGGCGCGGCGGCGGACATGGGGGTGTAATAGATTACGTTACAAGTTCCGGGAGCCGTCATTCCTTCGGGGCGAGTTCGAACATGCGTTCGATGCTCCGCAGGGCGCGGCGGCGGATGTCCTCGTCGAGCGTGACGATCTGCTCCGGCCGCGGGGCGACGAGGGCGGCGCGGATCTTCTCGAGGGAATTCAGCTTCATGTAGGGGCAGAGGCGGCAGCCGCCGATGAAGCGCTTCTCGGGGTCCTCGACCTGGAGGCGGCCGACGAGGCCGCATTCGGTGAGCATGAGAAAATACGGGGCGTTCGTCGTGCGCACATAGTGCATCATGCCGCCCGTGCTGCCGACGTAGTCGGCCGCGGCGGCGACCTCGGGGGTGCATTCGGGATGCGCGACGACTCTCAAGCCCGGGAACCGCGCGCGGGCGTCGGCGACCGCCCGCGCGTCGAACACGTCATGCACGATGCAGGTGCCGTCGGAGGTGATGATCTCCTTGGCGATGCCGCGGCGCCGGAGCTCGTCGCGGATGTTCTGCCCCATGAGCCGGTCGGGCACGAAGAGGATGCGGTGCTGGGGCAGTTGCGCGATGATGTGATGGACGTTGCCCGACGTGACGCAGACGTCGGACTCGGCCTTCACGTCGGCGGTGCTGTTGATGTAGCAGACTACGGCGGCGGCGGGGTAGGCGGCCTTGAGCCGGCGCAACTGGTCGCCCGTGAGCGAGTCGGCCAGCGAGCAGCCGGAGCCGCGGTCGGGGACGACGACCTCGGCCTGCGGCGAGAGGATCTTGGCCGTCTCGGCCATGAACACGACGCCGGCGAAGACGATCTTGCGGGCGCGGGCCTCGCGGGCCTTCAGGCTGAGGAAGTAGGAGTCGCCCCTGAAGTCGGCGACGCCGTAGATGATCTCCGGCTCGACGTAGGAGTGGGCGAGAAGGACGGCGTCCTGCTCGCGCTTGAGCCGGTTGATCTCGAGCGTGAGCGGCGCGATGCGGCGGCAGGTGTCGAGGTTCCAGGTGCGGCCGGGCTCGCAATCGACGTGCAGGAGGAGCCGGAAGAGCCGGTCGGTCTCGGCGTCGAGTTCGGCGGGGGAAAAGGCGGGAGTGGGCGGGGCGATCATGGCGCGCGGGTGGGAACGGAAACGTCCGGCCATCCACGTTACACGCCCGCGGGGGGTCGCGCCAGCGGTGTTTCCGGGCGACCGGATGGTATTCAGGCGGCCCGCGCCGCGGCGGCGCTGATAGCGGGGCGGCTAGTCGACGATCTCCGCCACGAGGTCGGCCTCGACGGCGGCGTTGAGCGGGAGCTCACTGACGCCGACGGAGGTGCGGGCGTGGCGGC
>VFQQ010004024.1_pt1 | contig 13417 bp, 12 predicted proteins | sample 3512341 | NCBI WGS metagenome assembly VFQQ01 (sample SAMN10412373, study PRJNA504923) | tailings metagenome | isolation source: Relicate 2 Philex TSF1 revegetated site | place: Philippines: Tuba, Benguet | collected 2017-08-29 | reverse complement strand
TTCCGCCTGATGGGCTTCGGCCACCGCGTCTACAAGAACTACGATCCGCGCGCCAAGGTGATGCAGGCGACCGCCAAGGAAGTGCTCGGCATTCTCGGTGTCGAGAACAACCCGCTGCTCCAGGTCGCCCAGCAGCTCGAGCACATCGCGCTCACCGACGAGTACTTCATCTCGCGCAAGCTCTACCCGAACGTCGACTTCTACTCGGGCATCATCCTCGAGGCGATCGGCTTCCCGACCTCGATGTTCACCGCCATCTTCGCGCTGTCGCGCACCGTGGGCTGGATCGCCCAGTGGAAGGAAATGATCGGCGACCCGCAGAAGAAGATCGGCCGCCCGCGCCAGCTCTACCAGGGCGCCCCGTCCCGCGACTACGTCGCCATCGACAAGCGCTGATCCGGCGGTTGCATGAAACGAGAAGGCCCCGCTCCGGCGGGGCCTTTTGTTTGCTACCGATCCGTCAGTCGTCCCTCTCTCCCCTTGAGGGAGAGACGCGAGACTTACGAGCGTCAGCGAGTTAGTCGCAGCAGAGAGGGGTATGCCACGCCCACATGTTAGACAGGCTCCACGTGAGCGCTACTGAGATGCCTGTGAGAACCTCATGGTGAGCTTGTCGAACCACGAGGTCCGATCGCTCACCCCACGTACCGCAGCACCCGCTCCGCCGCGTCCACGCGCGGCGCCTCGGCGGTCCCCTGCTCCATCAACCGCCGGATCTCACCGAACCCGGCCACCTGCGCGTCGGCCACGGCGCGGTCGTCCAGCAGGCACCGCGCCTCCGCCACGAGCGCATCCGGCTGTGGCTCGACCTGCAGCACTTCCGGCACCAGCACGCGATCGAGGATGGTGTTGGGCAGCGAGGCGAATTTCACCTTGTACTGCACCCAGCGTTTGGCCTGCCCCTTGTCGGCGACATAGGTCGTCGCCATGGGCACGCCAGCAAGCGCCAGTTCCAGCGTCACCGTGCCGGTCACTGCCGCGGCGGCAATCGCTTCGCGAAACGCCTTGGCCTTCTTCTCTTCGCCGGTGATCACCTCGACCGGCGCTGACCAGCCGCCGACCTCGGCCCGTACGCGAGCCTCGAGGCTGCGCGGTGTCGGCAGCAGGAAACCGGCCACCCGGTCGTGCCCCTTGAGCTGTTCCGCAACCGCACGCATCAGCGGCAGGTGGCGCCGCAACTCGCCTTCGCGGCTGCCCGGCAGCAGCAGCACTGGCCCCTGCTCTGGCACCGCCGGTCGCAGCGGGAACCGCGCTAGTGCCGGGTGCCCGACATAGGTGGTCTCCGGTCCGCCGACCGCCCGCATGAATTCTGGCTCGAACGGCAGCACCGACAGCACTTCGCGGAATTTCGGCGCGAGCTTGGCCGCCCGCTCGGGCTTCCAGGCCCACACCGCCGGCGCTACGTAGAGGACCACCGGGATCTCGGGAGCGGCCTTCTGTACCTGGCCGGCGACAATGGCCGAAAACACCTGCGCGTCTATCAGCACGGCAACGTCGGGTCGTGTGCGGATGATTTTCCGCGCCACCTGGCGCGCGCGCCAGAGCAGTTTCGGCAGTCTGGGCAACACATCGGCCCAACCCATCACCGAAAGCTCGTTCATGTCGAATTCAGACTTGAGGCCCCTTTGTGTCAAAGCCTCGCCGCCGACCCCCGTCAGCGTCAGTTCCGTGTGCAGTTTCAGCCGCTCGACGAGGTCCGCGCCGATCCGATCGCCCGACGGCTCGCCGGCAAGAATGAAGAGATTCAACGGCTTAGCCATTGGGCAATCCGATGACGCTCACCTCCAGCCGGTCCGCCGCCGCCTTGATACCGGCGCGCTGGATCAAGAGCGTCCCACCCGCCTCCACGGCGATGGCGCAAATACCTGATTTCCTTGCATTTTCCACCGTTCGCGGCCCGATCGCCGGCAAGTCGATGAACAGCGGCTGGTCCGGCTTCGGGCACTTCGCCAGCACCAGCGGCGATGCTTTTCCATCTGCCACCAACCGCTTGAACCGCAGCCACCGCACCCGCCGCAAAAGCGCATCTGTACCGCCGACATCCTCTGCAGCAATCGCTCTTTTCCCAGCGACAACAACCGCTTGCCCGAGATCGAGTGCCCCCGCCTGTCGCGCCAGCGACAGCCCATAGGCTGCCGTTTCCCGCACGAGCCATGTCGGCTCCGGCCCACCGACCAGTCCATCCGGCGCCAGAAGTTCGGGCGCAATCTCGTGCACTCCCATCGGCCGCGCCCCGGTCATATCCTCGAGCCGACGCACCAGGTCAGAAATGCTTGTATCGCCAATGGATTGGCCGGCCTTCACCCCCCCACCGAAGAAGCTTGCCAGCCCCTCTCGAACCATGTCGGAAAGACTGACACCACCCGCCATGGCAAAGCGTGTCGCACCGAACGCCTTGATCGCGTCGACTGCTACCTGCGGTTGCGACAGGCTGAACCGCACCGGCTCGTAGCCGAGCAGGTCGCCGCTGCGGCCCAAGGTCAAAAGCTTGAGTTCAAAGCCTTTTTGGCGGGCGGCGGTGATCACCTCCGGCACCAGAGCCCCGGTCCCGGCGATCAACGCGAGCCGTTCGGCCATCTATTCTTCGGCCTGGCCGTTGCGCGGCAGGGTCAACGGCCGATCGCTGGCGCCCCGGATGAAACCGACGACGTCCTGCACCAGCGACTCATCCTTGAACAGTTCCGCCGCATCGTCCACCCGTTCGCGCAGCGTCCCTTCACTGGAAAAAACCATGCGATAGGCGGCTCTTAGCGTATGGATCGACTCGCGATCAAAGCCGCGCCGCTTGAGCCCCACGAGGTTCAGCCCCGCCAGCCGCGCCCGATTGCCGACGGCCATGCCGTAGGGGATCACGTCGCCATCCACCATGCTCTGCGCGCCGATGAAGGCGTGCGAACCGATACGGACGAACTGGTGCACGGCGCACATGCCACCGAACGAGACGAAATCGCCCAGCACCACGTGGCCGGCGAGGCCGACATAGTTGGCCAGCACGACATTGTTGCCGACGATGCAATCATGCGCGACATGCGCCGACGCCATGATCAGGCAGTTGTTCCCCACCTTGGTCGTCATGATCCCGGTCTCGGTGCCGGGATTGATCGTGACGTTCTCGCGGATCGTGCAGTTCTCGCCGATGCTCAGCGTGCTCGCCTCGCCACGATACTTCAGGTCCTGCGGGGGATGCCCGATGGAGGAGAATGGGAAAATCCGCGTGCCGGCACCGATCGTCGTGCGTCCGGCGACCACGACATGCGAGACGAGTTCGACATTGTCGCCGAGTTCGGCGTGCTCGCCGACGACCGAATAGGGTCCGATCTTTACATTGGCGCCGATTCTGGCGCCGGGGCTCACGACTGCTGTCGGGTGGACTTCCACGTGGCCCAAGATCATTCCCCTTCCGGCACGATCATGGCGCCGACCTCGGCCTCGGCGATCAGCACCCCGTTGACCATGGCCTTCGCCTCATAGCGTCCGACGGTGCGTCGGCGCTGGATCTTGCGGATGTGAAACTCGATCTGGTCGCCAGGCGTCGCCGGCTTCCGGAACTTGGCCTTATCGATCGTCAGCATCAGCACGATGCTCTTGGATGCACCGGTCGCGGCATCATGCGCGATGACGATGGCGCCGGCGGTCTGCGCCATGGCCTCGATGATCAGCACGCCCGGAAACACCGGCTTGCCGGGGAAATGGCCCTGGAAGATCGGCTCATTGAACGAGACGTTCTTGATGCCGATGGCCGATTCGTCGCGATCGATGTTGACGATGCGATCCACCATCAGGAACGGATAGCGATGCGGCAGGCATCGGAGGATATCGTCGATCTCGAGGGCCGTCAGCGTCCGGTCTTCGGCCTTGTTCGCCACCGTATCCATCAGCGCTGTTCTCCCTTGTTCATCAACCGCCGCAACATCGCGGTCTCACGCCAGTATTCTTTGATATCCCGCGCAGGCGCACCAAAAAGCTTGCTGCCCGCAGGCCAGCTTTTCGACACGCCGGCCCGTCCGTAAACGACAGACCCCGCGCCTATGGTCAGATGTCCGCCGGTTCCAGTACCGCCGGCCATCAGCACGCCATCTTCGAGTACCGTCGAACCCGACAGACCCGACTGCGCCGCGATCAGGCAATACCGCCCAATACGGCAATTGTGGCCAATCTGCACAAGATTGTCGATCTTGGTTCCCTCACCGATGACCGTGTCGCCGAGCGCGCCGCGATCGATCGTCGAGTTGGCGCCGATCTCCACGTCATCCTGCACGATGACGCGACCCAGTTGCGGAATCTTGCGGTTCGATTTGGCCAGGTCGAGCCAGCCGAAACCCTCGGTGCCGATGCGCGCGCCGGGATGGACGACGACGTTGCTGCCCAGGAACGCGCAATCGATGGTGACGTTGCTGGCGATTGCGCAGTTACGGCCGATGGCGACGCCCGGGCCGATGACCGTATTGGCGCCGATCGTCGTGCCCCGGCCAATCTCAACGCCTTCGCCCAGGACGACATTAGGGCCGAGAACAACTCCATCCTCCACAACGGCAGGCGCGGCAGCGGCCTGCGTACCGCCGATTCCACCGCGGGTCGTCGCCGGATACAGCGCATCGAGAATGTCGGCGAAGAGCTCATGTGGATGGTCGTCCACGAGCGCGATGCTGTCGGCGGGAACCGCATCGCGAAGCGATGGCACGACAATGACGAGACCGGCCGCGGTGGACTTCAGGTCGTCGAGATAGCTTTTATGCGCCGCAAGCGCGATCTGCCCGTGCCCCGCAAAAGCAAGCTCATCCACGCCCAACACCGTGAAGTCTGCAACGCGCGCGTCGTCGAGCACGACAGCTCGCGGCAACGAAGCCAGAAGAGCCGCCAGGGCGCGCGTTTCGGTGAACTTGTGGAAGCGGGTATCGACCATTGTCGCAATTCAACAAAAAACAAACCGCGGTGCAACCGTACCGCGGTTTGTTGTCTCGTTACACGCCCGGGGCGTCCGGGCCAAGTCCTTAGAGCAGCGACTGCAACGTCAGCTGGAAGACCTGTGTACGATCGGTAGTCGCCTTGCTGAGGACGTAGCCGACGTCGCCACGCAGCGGACCGAACGGGCTGTCCCAGATCACCGACGCACCAACCGATGCCTTGAACGGGTTGTCGATGCTGTTCGGGTCGATGGCGTTGCCATTGGTGTTGGCAATACCGCCGATATAGCCAGCGTCAGCCCAGATCGCAGCACTCAGACCGTAGTTCTCAGGCAGCACCGGGATCGGGAATTCGAGTTCAGCCGAACCACCGACATACCAGGTAGCACCAACCGGCTGGCCGCCACCGAGGCGCGGACCAATGCCGCGGGTCTCGAAGCCACGCACGAAGGTCGGCCCGAGCTGGTAGGCTTCCAGCGCATTCACGCCGGTCGGGCTGAAGTCGTTGATCATACCCGCAGTGCCACGGACGCTGGTCTTGATCCCAGTGTCCTGCAGGACCGGCAGATAGTAGCGGGCACGGGCTTCCGTCTTCAGGAAGTTGTGGTCCCAACCAACATACTGCTGCGTGAAGGTCGCATAGAGGCCTTCGGTCGGCTTCTTCGGATCGTCGAGGCCATCATAGGTCAGGCTGTAGCCGACCCAGACCTTGTTGAGCGTCTGGCCGTTGGTGACCAGCAGCGCATCCTGACCCGGAGTACCGTCGGCAAGCTTCTCGTCGATCACGCCCTTCTGCTCGACGCCGACGAAGAGGCCCGAGGTGATATCCGACGTGATCGGCACGCCGAGACGCAGCTGACCGCCGATGGCGTTGGAGCCATAGAAGTTGGTCGTGGTCTCGTCGACGACGCGGTACCAGAAATCGACGCCCGACGAGATCCGCATGCCCATGAAGCGCGGTTCGGTGAACGAGAAGTCGAAGGTACGACCGCCGCCGGTGGCGCCGATGGCGGCACGCAGGTACTGGCCACGGCCCAGGAAGTTGCGCTCGGTGAGCGAGACTTCGCCGAGGATACCGTCCGCAGTCGAGTAGCCAGCGGTGACGCCGTAGTCGCCGGTCGACTTCTCGATCACGTTGATATTGATGCTGACCTTGTCGGGAGCCGAACCGGGTTCCAGGCCGATATCGACCTTATCGAAGAAGCCGAGGGCCTCGATGTTGGTCTTGCCGCGCTGCACCATCGAACGGTTGAAGGGGTCGCCTTCACCGAAATCCAGCTCGCGACGGATCACGAAGTCACGGGTCTTGCTGTTGCCGGTGATGTTGATCCGCTCGACATAGACCCGCGGGCCCTCGTCGACGAGATAGGTGATGTTGAAGCGGTGATTGGCGACGTCGCGATCGAGGCGCGGACGGACGTCTGCGAAGGAGTAACCCTGCGCGGTCGCCTCGAAGGCCATCTCGGACTGCGTCTTCGACAGGTCGTCATAAGTGTAGCGGCCGCCTTCGCGAGTGCGAATCGTCCACTTCAGCGCGTCGGCGTTGAGGCCGTTGACGCTGGTTTCGATGCCGATCGAGCCGAACTGGTAGTACTCGCCCTCGTCGATCGTCAAGTTGAGGAAGTAGCCGTTGCGGCTGGCGTCGTACTCGGCGATCGCCGAGGTCACCTGCGCATCCGGATAGCCGTGGTTGGCGTAGTAGAGCTTGATCAGCTCCTTATCGATCGCCAGCTTCTGCTCGGTGTACGAGTCATCCTTGAACAGCCAGCTCAGGATGTGGGTCTCGTGGGTGCGCATGACGCCCTTGAGAGTGCCCGAGTTGATGTTGTTGTTGCCGGTGAAGTTGATCGCGGCGATGCCGGCGCGGTCACCCTCGTTGACCACGAAGGTCACCCGGACGCGGTCGCCCTGCACCTGCTCGGTGCGCGCCGTCACGGTAACGCCGGTGAACCCGTCGTTAGCGTAGGCGAGGCGGATGCTCTCGATGTCGGACTCGAGCCGGCTCTGGCTGAACGTGCCGCGGCTGGCGAGATCCACCATGGCCAGAAGGTTCTTGTCCGAGAAGCGTCTGTTGCCCTCGAACAGCACGGAGGAGATGAGCTGCTCACGGGCTTGCGCCTGTACCTCGGTGGTTCCGACGAGCGGGATGCTGGTGCCCGTAACCGGGGCAGCAAGCAGGACCGCTAGCGCCAGAAGCGCGCCGCGCATGAGCTTGGTGGTTTTAATCATCGTTCTTATTGCCTCGTGCGACCAAGCCAAGAATCGCCATGCACAGCGTCCCCAGCTAACTCCATCCCTAGCTTTTACTGGATTTTTAACCACGGGCAAGCTGCAAGCGCTTGTGGGGTTAGCGAAACATTGGGACCCGTGCATTCGTGCAACACCCTGAAAACCAAGGTTAGTCAGGGGTTAACAAGTCCAGGAAATCCACCGTTCCGGGCGTCGTTGACCATCAGCATTGTACATGAACTTTCATCACGTGACCGGCGCCGGTGCGCCAGCTCTAGAAGATGTCGTTGACCAGGGTGAACGCCATGAGGGTGAAAACCAGCGCCAGACCGAATCTGAAGCCGATTTCCTGCACCCGCTGCGACAGCGGACGACCACGGATGGCTTCAATTCCGTAATAGACGAGGTGACCACCGTCGAGCATGGGAATCGGCAACAGGTTGAAGACGCCGATATTGAGCGACAGCAGCGCCATCAGGTTGATCAGCGCCACGATGCCCAGCGTCGCCACCTCACCCGAGACCTTCGCCACCTTCACCGGCCCGCCGAGCTGCTCGACATCGCCGCGACCGACGAAGAAATCGCCCAGGAAGGCGACGGTCCGATCCATGATGAAGCGGATTTCCTCGAACGTCATGCTGACGGCTTCGACCGGGTTGGGCTTGTAGAGCTGCACATCGGACTGCTGGACGTCCTTGATGACGCCGATGCGGCCGATGCGGTGCGAATTGCCGAAACGATCAGTCGTCTGCTCCGCCTTGGGGACGAGCTGGATGGTCTCGTTCTGGCCGCCGCGGTCGATGACGATGGTCACTGTCCGCTCCGGCGCAGTGGCCACAAGTCGTTGAAAATCCTCAAATCCCCGGACTTCGTAGCCGTCCACGGAGATGACGCGATCGCCGGCGGCGAGGCCGGCCTGAGCCGCGACGCTTTCCGGCGTCACGCCGTCGATCACCGGCGGCAGCGTGTAGCGGCCATAGCCGAGCAGCAGCGCGTAGAGGATCAGGAAGGTGAAGATGATGTTGGCGATGGGGCCGGCGGCCACCACCGCGATTCGACGCCAGACGTTCTTGTTGACGAAGAGCTGCGGCGCAAGATCGGGACCGGCCTTGGCGATGAAATCCTCGTCCGGCAGGCTCGAGGCGTTCATGTCGCCGACAAAACGAACATAGCCGCCCAGTGGAATGGCCGAGAGGCGCCAGCGCGTGCCGCGCTTGTCGTAAAAGCCAAACAATTCAGGGCCGAAGCCGATGGAGAAGGTCTGGATGGCGATGCCGTTCCACCGCGCGACGAGGTAGTGCCCCATCTCATGCACGAAGACGATGATGGTGAGCACCGCCAGGAACGGGATCACGTACGACAAGAGCCAGAAGATGAAGTCCATCGGAATTCCCTGCGCGTCTGCCAACCAGTAGGGCGCGCGATTGGTTGAAGTCTAGTTCATAACACGCCGCCCTGCCCTGCGGCGCTTAAGCTCACCACCCGAGGAAGCCCCGCGCCACGGCGCCGGTGCCCAGATGCACGGCGCCCACGGCAAACAGGAACAGCGCGCCAAACGTGGTGCTATCGAGGCGGTCCATCAAGCCGCCATGGCCGGGAATGATGTCGCCGGAGTCCTTCACCCGGAAGCGGCGCTTGATGGCGCTTTCGAGCAGGTCGCCCACCTGTCCGAGGACGCTGGTGACGACGGCGATCAGCAGGCCGATCCACCAGGGTGAGGCCGGCACGACGATGAGCCACAGCACCAGCCCGGCGAGCGTGCCGATCGCCAGCCCGCCAATGGCGCCAGACCAGGTCTTGCCCGGCGAAATGTCGGGGGCGAGCTTCTCGCCGCCGATCTGCCGGCCCATGAAATAGGCTCCGGTATCGGTGGCGTAGATCACCGTGCCCATGAAAAAGCCGCCCCAGAACCCCCAGTCGAAGGCGCCGGCGACGTTCCAGACCGACTCGCCGCGGATCTGCAGGACGGCCGCGGTGACGAGCCCGAACCAGACGATGCCGCCGATGCGCCATGCCGCGACCCAGCGGTCTTCGAGGAAGGTGATGGCACAGGCGAGACCCAAGAGGACGACCGAGCCCCAGATGCCGAAGGCCGGATAGACGAGGCCGGAAAGGGCGACGAGCGCGACGAGCACGGTGCCGAGCAGGGTCAGCGGCTTGAGCGTGACCATCCGTTCCCATTCGCGGTAGCAGCCGGCAAACACGGCGCCCGCCATGGCGGAAAAGACGTAGCCACCAAAGTAGAGGCCGGCAATGGCAGCGATCAGGAGGACGAAGGCAGAAGCGAGGCGGGGACCCAGATCGGTCCAGGACCGCTTGGCGAAAGGCGTGAATTCTGCCTGCGGCTTCTGGGGGTCGCTCACCTCGTCTTTGCCTCGACGCCGCCGAAGCGTCGCTCCCGCGCGGAATACTCTTCGAGCACGCCGAGGAAGGTATCCTCGTTGAAATCGGGCCAGTTCTGCTCGACGAACACCAGCTCCGAATAGGCACCCTGCCAGAGCAGGAAATTCGAAACCCGCTGCTCGCCGCTGGTGCGGATGATCAGATCGGGATCGGGCACGCCGGAGGTGTAGAGGGCCCGCTCGATGGTGGCCTCGGTGATGTCCTCGGGCCGGAGTTTGCCGGCCAGGACGTCACGCGCGATCTGCTGGGTCGCCTCGGCGATCTCGGCCTTGCCGCCATAGTTGAAGGCGACGATGAGGTTGAGCCCGGTATTGTTCGCGGTCTTGGCTTCGACCTCCCCGATCAGGCGAGAAAGCGAGGCTTCGAGACCTGCCCTGGAGCCGATAATCCGGACTTTCACGTTGTTTGCGTGGAGTTTTGCAAGGTCCGATGCAACAAACCGATGCAACAGGCCGAAGATGAAATTGATTTCATCTTTTGGGCGGGTCCAGTTCTCGGACGAGAAGCTGAATACGGTGAGGTACTTCACCCCGTAGGTGATGCCTAGTTCGACCAGCCGGCGCAGCGCCTTCACGCCCTCGATATGGCCCTCGGTACGCACCTTGCCGCGCGCCTTCGCCCAGCGGCCATTGCCATCCATGATGACCCCGATATGCCCGGGAATCTTCAGGCCGAGCGCTTGGCTCGGCCGAGGATTGATGGCGGGATCAGTGGACATCATTGCCCTCCGGGGCAAATGCAGGGCTGGCTAGACCTGCATGATTTCCTGTTCCTTGGACGCGACGACGCTGTCGATTTCCTTGACCGCGTCGTCGGTAGCCGACTGCACCTGGTCGGAGAACTTGCGGCTCTCGTCCTGGGCAATGTCGCCGTCCTTTTCGAGCTTCTTGAGCAGGTCCATGCCATCGCGACGGATGTGACGCACCGCGACACGGGCCGCCTCAGCATAGTTGTGCGCGACCTTGGTCAGCTCGCGACGACGCTCTTCGTTGAGCTCGGGCAGCGGCACGCGGATCACGGTGCCTTCGGCAGCGGGGTTGAGGCCGAGACCCGAATTCCGGATCGCCTTCTCCACCGCGCCCGCCATGCTCTTGTCCCACACCTGCACGCTGAGCATGCGGGCCTCCGGCACGGTGACGGTGGCCACCTGGTTGAGCGGCATGCGGCCGCCATAGGCTTCCACGGTCACCGGCTCGAGCAGGCTCGCGCTGGCACGGCCGGTCCGCAGGCCGGTCAGTTCCTCGCGCAGCGAGGCGATCGACTTCTGCATGCGAGTCTTGAGCTCGCTGAGGGAAAACTGCGGGTTCTGGGCCATGGGGAAACTCCTCGTCTGACGCCGGTTCAGCCGACGCGCGTATACCTGGTCTTGCCGGTCAGGACGCCCATCAGGCCTTCCTTGTCGTCAAGCGCGTAAACCAATATCGGCAAGCTGTTGTCGCGGGCAAGGGCGAAGGCTGCCGTGTCCATCACCTTGAGGTTGCGGGCGATGACTTCGTCGTGGCTGATCTGGTCATAACGCTGCGCCTTGGGGTTCTTCTTGGGATCGTCGGAATAGACCCCATCGACATTGGTGCCCTTGAGCACCACGTCGCAATCGAGCTCGATGGCGCGCAGCGCCGACGCCGTGTCGGTGGTGAAGAATGGGTTGGCGATGCCACCGCCGAGCACCACGACGTAGCCATCCTCGAGCGCTGCCTTCGCGGCGCGGGCCGTATAGCTGTCGGCGATCGATGGCATGGTGACGGCGGAAAAGACCTTGGCCTTGACCCCTGCCCGCGTCAGCGCACTGGCGACGGCGAGCGAATTGATGATGGTGCCCAGCGTGCCCATCATGTCCGAGGTCACCCGGTCGGCGCCCTCGGCAGCCAATGACATGCCACGGAAGATGTTGCCGCCGCCGGTGACGATGGCGATGCCGATGCCGGCCTTGGACACTTCGGCGATCTGGCCGGCGACCTTGGCGAGAAATTCTGGCTGGATGCCGAAGCTCTGATCACCCGAGAGAGCTTCTCCGGAGACCTTGAGCAGGATCCGCTTGTATTCGGATTTGGCCATAAGCCGACCCTCGTATGCTGTTCGGCGGCCGAATCCGGCAGCGCCCGCGCGAGGTTAGTGCATTTCGGGGCGCGGATGATACTCCGCGCCCCGATAAATCTGCTTACTTCACGCCTGCGGTGGCGGCGACTTCGGCGGCGAAGTCGGTCTCTTCCTTCTCGATGCCCTCGCCGAGCGCATAGCGCACGAACTTGGTCACCTTGATCGGCGCGCCGGCGTCCTTCTCGGCCTTCTTGACCACGTCGCCGACCTTGCTCTCGCCGTCGACGACGAAGGTCTGCGCGAGCAGCGTGACTTCTTCGTAGAACTTGCGGACGCGACCTTCGATCATCTTCTCGATGACTTCGGCCGGCTTGCCCGATTCCTTGGCCTGCTCGGTGAAGATGGCGCGTTCGCGGGCGACCACATCCTGGTCGATGTCGTCCGGCGACACCGAGAGCGGCGCGGTGTTGGCGATGTGCATGGCGATCTGCTTGCCGAGCGTGTTGAGCACGGCCTTGTCACCGGTCGACTCGAGGCCGACGAGCACGCCGAGCTTGCCCATGCCGGGCTTGACCGCGTTGTGCACGTAGTTGCCGACGACGCCGTCCTTGACTTCGATCAGCTCGGAGCGGCGCAGGTTCATGTTCTCGCCGATCTTGGCGATGGCGTCGGTCAGTTCGCCCGAAACCGAGCGGCCCGAACCGGGATACGGCATTTCAGAGAGAACGTGCACATCGCCGTTCGCCTGCACGGCGAGCTTGGAGATGTTGCCCACGATGCCCTGGAACTGCTCGTTGCGGGCAACGAAGTCGGTTTCGGAGTTGACTTCGACGATGGCAGCCTTGGTGCCTTCGATCGACACGCCGACCAGACCTTCGGCGGCAACGCGGCCGGCCTTCTTGGCGGCCTTGGCGAGGCCACGGGTACGCAGCCAGTCGATGGCCGCTTCCATGTCGCCGTTGGTTTCGGCCAGGGCCTTCTTGCAATCCATCATGCCGACGCCGGTCGCGTCGCGAAGTTCCTTAACCTGCTGAGCTGTGACTGCCATTTGCGTATCACCTCGTGTTGCGGCCCCGGTGAGGAGCCGCGAATGTCATTAAAAGCGGTTGCCGGGCTGCAAGACTGCGGCCCGGCAGATCAGTGACCCGACGATCAGGCCTCGGAGGCCAGAGCCGGCTCTTCCGGAGCCTGCTCCGAAGCGCCGAGGTCGGCGCCACGGCCGGCCGACGAACGGCCGATGCCGTCGATGGCGGCGCGCGAAACCAGCGAGCAGTAGAGCTCGAGGGCGCGGCTGGCGTCGTCATTGCCCGGGACCGGGAAATCGACGGTGTCCGGATCGGAGTTGGTGTCGACGATGGCGATCACCGGGATGCCCAGACGACGGGCCTCCTTGATGGCGTTCGCTTCCTTGTTGGTATCGATCACGAACAGCAGGCTCGGCAGGTTGCCCATGTCCTTGATGCCGCCGAGGTCGCGCTCGAGGCGTTCACGCTCGCGGTCGAGGAGCAGGCGCTCCTTCTTGGTGAGGCCTTCGAAACCTTCGGCTTCCTGGGCTTCGAGTTCGCGCAGGCGGGCGATCGAGTTCGAGATCGTCTGCCAGTTGGTCAGCGTGCCGCCGAGCCAGCGCGAGTTGACGAAGTACTGGGCCGACTGGCGGGCAGCTTCGGCGACGACCGGAGCGGCCTGGCGCTTGGTGCCCACGAAGAGCACGCGGCCGCCGTCAGCGACGGTGTCGGAAACGAGCTGCAGGGCGCGCTGCAGCAGCGGCACCGACTGGCTCAGGTCGAGGATGTGGATGTCGTTGCGAACGCCGAAAATGTAGCGCTCCATCTTCGGGTTCCAGC
>VFQQ010004023.1_pt1 | contig 13418 bp, 28 predicted proteins | sample 3512341 | NCBI WGS metagenome assembly VFQQ01 (sample SAMN10412373, study PRJNA504923) | tailings metagenome | isolation source: Relicate 2 Philex TSF1 revegetated site | place: Philippines: Tuba, Benguet | collected 2017-08-29 | reverse complement strand
TGCGGCTTCGCAGTCAGCTCCCATCTGCTGCTGGACACATCGCACGCGAAAAGCAAGGTGCCTTTTTTTTCTGTGCCTGCTGTTGCTGTGCTTGCGGCAGCGGCGGCAGTGCTACCTGTCTCATTCCATGCGGCCCCCATGCTGCACCGCACTCAACGGACCCCGACACTTGCATTGCGAGACCTTGCACGCTCTTACGCGAAATTGCCTTCTCAAAAATCAAGGCACAAAACCAGCAGGCAAACAATGCATATGCAGCGCCTCCCGTCACGCCGGCAGCGTCTCTCCCAGGTCCCGCGTGTAGGCCAGCAGGGCGGCGGCGGCCGCGGCAAACGGCGCGGCGATGAGCCACTTGAGCAGGCGGTAGAAGTGGATGTGGAAGGAGAGGGAGAACTCGTCCACAAACAGCAGGCGGCTCTCGTCCCGCATCTCCACCCTGCGAGGGACCCAGAGGGGGAAGGGGTGAGAACGAGGTGGTGAGAGAGGGGGCGGGAGGAGGGGCGTGCACGTCATGTGAGCCATGCCATGCAGGGCACGTGCAGCAGCTGTCACGGCTGGGCTGCCCTGCCCAACAGCGCCCGTGCGTGCATACGGGCAGCAGGGTGATCCGTCTGTGAGGCAGCCGGGCGATCGTATACACACTCGGCCTCCCCCCAGGGCCTCACCGGATGGTGGCCGTGGAGCGGGAGCGAGGGCAGGGGATCTCCATGGTGAATGCGCCTGCAGGAAAAGACCAGCGTGGTTGGCAGCCTTGTTCGGACAGGTTGGGCTGCGCCGCCCTGGCGCATGCCGTCAGTGCTTTGCGGGGGCTTGCATCCCATCCAGCTGCTGCAAAACATCATGCACAGCCTGCCCACGCACCCGTGTTATTCAGGATGTCTGCCATGCCGATCACGGGGTGGTCCCCCGCATTCATCTCCTTGGCACCCACGCCTGGCGGGGGAAGAAAGAACACACAGCGGCGGTGGCGCAGTGGGGAGGGTGAGCAAGCCAGTCCGGCTGCACTGCTCTTGATCGGCCCGCAAGTGTGTGTGTGTGTGTACTCAGGCAGATATGGACCAGCAGATTGGACAAGGTTCCTGCTGCAGCACGGCCCCTGCAGTCCCTGAGACAGCATGCCAACTTCGCAGCTGCCGCCGCTCAACCGTCAGCATGATGGCTGCCTTGCACGGCCCTTAACCTTTACGGCTCCACAAGCCAAAACATGCCGGCTTCCAGTGCCTCTTTTTCCGCCACTCACCTGTTAGCATGATGGCCACCTTGTAGGGCCCCCGCCCCGCCGGCGGCTTGCGCTTGTCCCTCTTGGCGCCCACTGCCGCCTCCTCATCGTCCGCCTCCTTGCCGCTCTGCGGGGGCGCAGTACGAGAAGCCTCTGAGAGATCCATCTCCCTGGGTATCAGGTCTGGCAGGGTAGGCTGGGAGCAGCATCAAGCAAATTTACCGCCCGCCAAATCTGGCTTAACAGACATCAGCCGCACCTTGCCCGCCTTCTTGCCCGCCGCCGCCTCAGCCGCCGCCTGGGCGGCCGCAGCGCCCGCCACGGGCGGCCGGTTGTCGATGACCTTGAAGCGCAGGGGCAGCACGTGGCCGCGCACATCGCGGGGCTTGCGCGACTCAGTGGTGACGTACACGCCCTCCCAGCCCCAACTGAAGGGGGGGGGGGGGGGGGGGGCAGTTCGGACGGTCAGTTTGGGAGCGAGGGGTGTGCTGCTGCTTGTCAGTGGCACACATGCCCTCCCAGCCAGCTGCAGGGAGGCAAAATTGCAGGCAACGGTGTACAACACCGGTGCTGTCGTACACATGTCGGTCAATCGGTGTGCCTGCCAGGCCACCTGCCCTTGCCGGCACTGCTGAAGGGGGGTCCTCACCGCGCGGTGAAGGTGCCGCCGCCCACGTGCTGCTGCGGCCACGACTTCATGGGGTGGTAGGCCGCTGACGTGGCGATGCAGTACAGGTTGCCGTTGGCGGTGGCCACCTGGCAGGAAGAAAAGAGGCAGGCGAGGCAGCTTGTCAAACCGAAATGAATCGGGCGCAGGGCTTTCGACTGTGAAACCGCACCCTGCCGCATCAGCCGCCACCACAGCATGCCTCTCCACATGCCGTTCAACAGCACAGGGCCTTCCGAAACCAGTGCACAATGAAATCGCCCTCACCAGCAAGTCCAGCTTGCCGTTGCCGTCCAGGTCGTCGGCCAGCACCTGCGCATAGCTGGTCTCCCCCAAGTCCAGGCTGTCGGCGCAGCCTGCAGGAGGAGGGGAGGGGCTAACTCAACATCGGGCACGCACTTTCAGGTGGATGGGCCACAGTGAACGGTAGGCCATGGCAGCGTGCTCCACACATGGCTGCGGCACGCACGGCTGGCCTGCCTCAGCGAGAGTGCATACGCTCCGCTGTGCGAGGGAGACTATAATGCGCCCACCAGAGGCGCCATCGATCACGTACAGGAAGCCGTCGAACGCGGTCACCACAATCTGTGCGGCACAAGAACACCAAAGCACAGTTCAGGCTATGCGCAGCGACTATTAGAGTGCACCCGCATGCGGCTGCGAGCGGCAAGGTGGGTGGGACGTCACTCGGCATCACCGGCGGCGTCCAGCACAGTAGGCACATCACAGCTCGGCAGCCACAACTTGCGTCCTGCAAAGCAACCCGCAACCTGCAGCATGCAACCGCCGTAACTCCACTTTATCTGCACACTTTTCACTCTTCTATTTTCGCACCTGCAGGCCCGGCTCCTTTGGATCGTCCAGCTTGGTGAGCAGCGGCGGCGCCATGATGCGCCCAAAGGCCTGCAGGGGGTGAGCACAACCAAGCACAAAGAGCATGAGCCACAGCTGCGCCAACTTGGCTTTGTGTCGCCTGGCAAGCATGCCATGCAGGCCTGGCGTGTTGAAGCGCCAGCTGCCGTCGCCAGGAACTGCACTCCCAGCCATGGGATGCGCATGCCACCCTGTCTGGTTTGTGGCGGCACAAAACTGCGGCAGCTGCCCTCACCCGGAAGGGGAAGGCCATGCGCGTGTTCCTTCCAGTGGATGCCTGCAGCACGTGCACGTGGCCGCTGCGAGAGGGAAGAGCAGGGGAGGGCAAGCGCTTGGCGGCAGGGCGGGGTACGATGGTGAGGTGCAGCAGGCAGATGCGGCATGCAGGCTTAGGGCCTAGAGACGACCGCACGGACGCGCTCACAACGCGTCTCACAACAAAGGTGCGCAAGCACCGCATGCACAGCATGCACAGCATGCACAGCGCACGCTCAGCATGCACAGTGGGCTGCACAGCTGACCTGTAGGTGGCCACCACCAGCTCCAGCTCCCCATCGCCGTCCACATCGCCAAACACGGGCGTCTGGCGCACAGAAAAGGAAGGTCAGCGCGACAAGGACAAGGCAGATGTCAGCAAATCATGAATGCGGCACGTCTCCTGCCCTGCTGGATGTGTGTGCGTGGCGAGTGTCACAATTGAGTGGCAGACATGCTCACTGGTTGCTGGCTACCTGTCTGCCCTGCCCTGCTCATGCATGCATGCCTGCTTGCTTGCTCATACATAGCAACCCCCACCCGCCCTCTGCCTCACCGTGTGGATCTGGGACTGCAGGTGCGTCTCCCACACCTCCTTGCCCTCTGCGGTGAAGGCCTGCGGTGTAAATCAGGGGAGCAGGCGGTGCGAAACAGCAAGCAGGGTGAGGGAGCAAGCAGGCGCTACGTGCACAAACTTGCTGGCTGCACAGCTTCGAGCAGTGCTCCCGCCCAGGCGCGAACATGGCCTGTGGCACCGCAAGCACAAGCAGCATACTATCGAGTGCTGAAACTCAGGCAAACAACCGCACAAGCGCACCGCCAGGTTGCCACGGGAGTCGCCCGCCACCAGCTCCAGCTTGCCATCATCGTTCACGTCTGCCACCGCCACCTGCGCCTGCACAGTAACGGGTAGATGAACTGGACAGTTGTTCTGTGTGCAGCAGCGCAGTTCTGCTTGCCATCATGGTTCACATTAGCCACCGCTACTTCAGCCTGCACAAGTGCATGGTGCAGGGGTGAGAGTTGGGGCAGGTTTGTCAAGTTGTTGTTTGCAGCAGTGGGCTGCACTGCTGCTGGCTGGGCTGGCTGAAAGAGTGGCCGGCCAGGCTGCCACAAGGAAGCCACATCGCCCTGCCACAGCAGCCCCGCTGCCCTCTCCCCCCACCTGGATGTCTCCCATCTGGAGCGGGAAGCCGGGGCGCGTCAGGCCGTTGCTGTCCAGCACGTACAGGAAGCCCTGTGGAGGAAGGGGAGGGCGCAACGCAAGGAAGGGTTGTCGAGGTGAGGAGTCGCTGTGTGCCTCGGAGAGCGCAGTGTGCCCGCATGCTAGCCACCATCGTCGCAAGCTCCTTCGCAAGCATCAAACAGATGCGCCTGGCCCGATCCCCATGGCATCCACAGGACAGCCTCCAGCTTGCCGTCGCCCATCCCCAGGCAGCACACGCAACAATGCCGGGCATCCGCGGCATACGGTTGAACTTATAAGCTCACCATGGATGTGCCCAGGATGACCTCCAGCTTGCCGTCGCCGTCGATGTCTGCCAGCGTGGGCGCGGAGTAGGCGTAGGCCTTGAACGAGGTGTAGTCTGTGGACAGGTCCAGGTGCTGTGCAATAAAGTACAGGAAGCAAAGAAATAGAAGGTTGGCGGCGAACGGTGAGAGAGAAGGGAGCGAGTGAGTTGGATGCAGACGTCTCAGCCGAGACCAACATATCCAGCGCACAGGCCCACACATCTCCTCATCGTCCATCCTCCTCCTGGACCCGCACCTGGCTCCACTTGATGGTGCGCCGGTGCAGGTCAAAGGCCACCACCCCCGAGGCCACGTACAGCCCAATGTCCAGGTCGCTGCCCAGCTCCATGCGGTTCTCCTGCAGGCAGCAGGGCCAGAAACGAAATGTGCAACCGCGCATATCATTCATCGGCCAGCATGTCCAAGAAACTGCTGAAGCTGATGCACTGCCGCTTGCAAGCCACCCAGCATTGGTGACAGCTCTTCACTAAAAGGCAGGCATCCTGCTCGAATCCCCACCTCCTTTTCGTAGTACTGGCGGTCGTAGAAGTAGGAGACCGCCACCACCAGCTCCTCTGCTCCGTCTCCATCCAGGTCAGCAATGGCGGGGGTGGCCAGGATGTGGGCATCCACGTACACAAAGGGGCTGCGAGTTTGGCAGACAGAACGAGGTGGCAACGAGAGGTAAAAATGGGATGTCGCTGTATTGATTCGAAGCTGATTCGTGTGCACAGCCACTTGTGACCAAACCCCAGCCCCCTGTGATCTCACTTGGGCGGCGCGCCGCCAACTTGTGCCTGCGCCTGGCCGTCGGTGCCGTGCGCCCGCTGGTGGTAAAAGTCGTCCTGATGGCACACAAGACAGGCAATTGGAACTGATCAGCACCTTAGTGGCTGGTGCAAGTTGTGCACAATTGCTTGTCGACACGCAGCTGCACCGTAGATTCCTCATTCAGGCACCAGCTGTGGCACACAGCTGCTTGCAGCTGTCATCACCAGCCCATCCCAGCTCCTGCCCACCTGCCACATGCGGGCGCGCTCGGCCATCTGGGCATACATCTCCTGGCTGTAGGCATCCACCCTGCAGCAGAATAGTTGCAGAGAAAACATTACTTTAGCAATACATTTCACACATCTCCTGGTGTAGGCATGCACCCTGAGCGGGAAAAAGCGCAGCGACAAGCCAGATCGAGCGAACAAAAATGATGGCGGCAGCATGCTGCTAGACATTGTTGGGCAGTGATCGCTGGGTGCAACCAATGCAAGCTGTGGCGGGGTGCCAGCGGTCGCACCCGTCCTCTCCGTCTGTGCCCTGCGGCTGCTCATTCCTGCAGCAACAAAGATCGGCCAAGGCAAGCAGAGCTCAGGGATGCCAGCGGGTGAAGTGCAGTGTAGATTTGCCAGAATGCATTGCCCACCAAGAGCATTCACCCAAACAGGTCTGCAATCAAGGCAGCCTGCCATGCAGTTCACTACAAGCAAACCAGCCCAGCCCAGCCCTGCGCCCCCCTGCTCACTTCAGATCATCCGGCAGGCGCGGGTCGGGGCGGCGACCAATCTGGACGCGATGCCCCACCTCATCCTCATTCACAGCAGCTGCGGCACCTTCTCCCTTCCCCTCTCCAAACAGCTCGTTGAACGAATCAGCCGCCTCCTCAGTCAGGCGAGTGCCCTCCTCCACGCCTGCCGCCCGTTGCTTCCAGCCCTGCTCTTGCCACACCTTGGCATCCATCCGGTCCACGCCCTGCTGCCCGCCACCCGCCTGCTGGCCGGCATTTGCTGCCTGCTGGTTGGTTGCTGCTTGCTGGCCGGTGCCGGCTTGCTGGCCGGCGGCGGCTTGCTGGCCGGCGGCGGCTTGCTGGCCGGCATTGGCTGCCTGCTGCCTGGCTGCGGCCTGACCACCTGCTGCCTGCTGCTGGCCAGCGCCTGCCTGCTGCGCCTGCCCAGCGGCCTTCTGTGCCTGCTGTGCCTGCTGCTGCTGTGCCTGCCCTACTCCCTGCTGCGCCTGCTGTCCAGCGGCCTGCTGCTGGTGCTGGCCGGCTCCCTGCTTGCCCTGCTGCTGCTGCTGCGCCTGCCCAGCAGCGCCCGCAGCACCAGCCTGAAGCAGGTGCCTGCGCCGCTGCTGAGCCGTAGCACCACCTGCCTGCTGCTGTTGGGCCTGCGCCTGCCCCTGCTGCTGCTGCTGCTGCGCCTGCTGCTGAGGCTTCGCCTGCTGCTGCCCCTGTGCTTGTGCCTGCTGTTGCTGCTGCTGCTGCTGGGGATTTGCCTGCTGCTGTGCCTGCTGCTGTTGCTGTTGCTGAGGCTTTGCCTGCTGCGTCGCGCCGGCTTGCTTGGCGCTGCCACCTGCCACGCCGTTCTCCTGCTCCGCTTTCTTGCGCAGCTCCTCCTTGAATTCCTTGGTGCCCACATCAGGCATGCTGCAGCGGGCCGTGGGCGGGCGAGAGCGTGCAGGTTGGCAGGCGGGGACACCATCACTGGCACGTGCCATCATAGCGGGACACACGAAGCGTAGCCCCATCCCTCATCGAGGACAGGCCAAGCATTGCAACGAGCCCGGGCCAAGCGCTGGCCTCCACCAAGTGCAGGCAAGCCACGACAGTGCCGAGAAAGACAAAAGCAACGCCCACCGCCAACGCAACAACACAACGCGCACAGCCCTGGCTCACGTGTGGTCCACTGCATCGGGGTTCAGGCCCTGGTGCCAGTCGCGCCGCACCCGCAGGCGCGGCACCGTCAGCCGCACCGCCGCCTCCTCGCCCTGTGATACGCCATTAGAGAAAGAAGGCATGCAGTGGCGATACTTCGAGGCATGATTAGCGTGCAGGTGCAGCATGACGGCCAGCCGCATGCAGCACGCCCAGTAGGCAAAGCACTGCTTGCATGCGAGCGTGCCCGGCAGGTTGGTGCAGAGCCACCGGCACGGCAGCTCCCTCTCCCTCTCAACCGTCAGGACACAATGTGCGTGCCCTCACCGTGTCCTTGTAAAACATGATTTCGCCGTCATACGTGGCCAGCACAATGTCGGGCACGCCGTCAAGGTCGATGTCGTACCTGTGGACAGTCAGGGCGGCTGATCTGCCAGATCAGCAGCTGGCAGATTGGGCAGATCGGCAGCTGCCGGCTGGGAGCAAAAGACCCGGCACTGATCCTGCCTCTGCCCAGATGTCACAGCAGCAGACCCTGCCACCAGCCATACGATCAGCAGGACAGCACTAGCGAGCTCACAGGAGGGGGGAGGTGTGGGCTGATGAGGCGTGGAAGGCCTCAAAGCCGGGCGCCTTGGCGCCGTCCCGGCCCTCAAACACCTGTGGCAGTAATCAGGGCCAGCAGGCAGCACGTCAGCGGTGTGCTGTGCATGTACATGCTCGCCGCAGTGCAGCAGAGGAGGCCCTCTTGCCACTGTGCAGCCCCTCCAGGTGACGCTGGAAATGCGAGCCATCGCTCACAGCCCGCCGCCAGCGCCATCCACACCCAAACAATGTGCCAACTCTACAACCCACCCGCCTCCAGGTGGTGCTGGAAGGCGGACACCGCCTTGCACCAGCCACCTCCACCACAGCCGCACAACAAACCACCTGCCCATTTCTCACCTCCAGGTGGTGCTGGAAGGCGGGCACCACGATGTCCTTCTTGCCGTCGCTGAACAGGTCGGTGATGAGGGGGGTGGCATAAATGCCAGACCCCGCCTCGGCGTGCCACTTGAGTGCGATGTCCTGGGGGCACATGTCCTCTATCTCCTCATCAGGCTGCTCCCTGCGGGTGAGAAAATACGGCGGGCAGTTTGCAAGCCTGGGCCAAAGTGGGTCGCTGGCGGGTGTGAGGGGCACACAACCTACACCTCCACATCAGGCTGCTCCCTGCAGTATGCCAGGTGAAACCGGCAGGTAGGCAGGCGGCGGGCAGCAACTAGCACTGCCAAGCAGCCCGAACAGGCCACGTGCCACAGCAGGGTGACGGCAGCCAGCGGCAACATGCAGGAGCAAGGCCAGTTTCCGCAGGCAGCACCCATGCTCACGGCTGGCCGTGCTCAGCGCGCGCGTCACGCGAGGCCTCCCGCTGCAAGAATTTGTTGCCGGCTGTGGCCTCCTTCATATTCGAGTCGTGCGCAACCGGCTTGCTCAGCTGCGCCTGCGCGAGCGGCTGCAGCGCCAGCAGCAGCGCCAGGGCCGCGGGAAGCACGCTGCTGCGCCGCGCCATGGCTGACAGCCGCCCTGCTGCTGCCTGTCACGCCAGATTTGGAAGCGGGGCAAGCGAATGGAGCAGACAAGGCTGCAGTTTCAGGAGTGGCGGCAAGCGTCGGCAAGGCGGCGGCAAGGCGGCGGCGGCGGCAACCGGGTCGACCTCCCCAGCGCACTGCGCACAGGATGCTGCATAGCATCAGGCTTTCATCGAGGATTGTCACTGCCGGAAGCAGGCTTCGCCGGCCGCTGGAACTCGCCGAGGCAGTGGGAAGGCCGGATCAACCCTTGCGGCCCTCCAGCGCGCACCTAGCAACACCGATCAATCGCTGCGGCGCGCCGATGAACGGTGGAGCCCTGCAAGCTCGAGCGCCCGGTCTGGCCGGCAATACCGCGCCCTCAAGCCTCCATCCGGGCGCAGATGGAGTGCGGTATAACGATGTGAGTCTGCAGCGATCGATCGCGTGCCCCGCTGCAGGCCCTGGGCTGCTGGCCGCCGCCCCGTCGCCAAGCGCGGCGCAGCGGCAGCACATCCAGAGCCGCCCATCGGACCGAGCAGACATCCTGGACAGCTGGCAATGACAGTCATCACACACGGATGCTGGATTGAAGGTGCATCACACAGGAAAAACGGCATCACCATGTTGGTTGGCAGCCCGCTCAACCGAACGCGCACTTGCCCGGGGGCGGCAAGGGGCTACGGCGGTGCAGCAGGCTGCAAAGCGCAAGGGTAACTATCGTTAATGTGGTGCACATTGTGAATCACGTGGTGGGGGCACTGAATGTTTCAGGCTCACAGGATTGCGCAGCTCAAGGGCCCTTGCAAGCTCAAGGCAGGTGGGGAAGCAGGCGCACGCGGTTCTTTGCATCGCCAGACAGTCAGCAGCGCTGAAACCTGATCCGTAAATGAATCTCACCTCACACTACATGCTGGAAGCGGTAAACCTGGGCCCTCAGCATGTTGGCCCCCCGGAGCTGGCCGATGCATGGGGGCAGATGCTCGCCGCCGCTCGCCAGCTGGCAGGAGGACAAAATTCAGGAGCCGGCCCAAACGCACCGGAGTCAAACTTGCACGATGTCACACAGGTCCCCGCTCAAAGTGGCACTGCTGGGAGCCGGCGGCTTTGTGAAAGACGCATACCTCGAGCCTCTTTCCGCTCATTCCGGCCTGATCCTGGTCACGGCGGCGTGGTCAAGGTCTGAGCGCTCCGTCACAGAGCTAGTGCAGGCTGTGAGCAGGTGAACAAGGCGTCAGCAGGAGCTGAGGCACACCGCGCGGGCCAGCTGCGCCGTCGCCGCCGCTCGTGCTGCTGCTGCCGCATTGCTGCCCTCCCCCCATCTCTCACCCCCGATCTCTGGCATTGTACCCCTCCAGGTTTTCCCCGTCCTGCAAACCTTACCATGGAGATGAGGGCCTGCAGGAGCTGCTGAGGTCAGCAGACGTGGAGGCCTGCCTGGTGGTTCTGCCGCCGCAGGTGCAGGGCGCAGTTGTACAGGCGGCGCTGCGTGCGGGTGAGTGCGAGCTTTGCTGCGCTAAGATCAGGAAGTCAGCACCATCAGCATGCCGCCGTGTCTGATGTGAAACTAAGGTCGACCGCATTCCACTGCTGCAGCAGCTAGGTTGCCACCGGGCAAACTTGCTTCGCTTTGCAGCCTGCTCCACCGGGGCTGAGCAAACTCAACCCAAAACGTGCCGTGCCAACCAATTGTCCCACCTCTCTCCCGTCCCCAGGCAAGCACGTGCTGAGCGAGAAGCCGGTGGCGCCCACACTGGCCCAGGCCGAGCAGCTGCTGGCCTTCCACCGCAGCCTGCCGCAGGTGGGGCAGCGGCAGCAGGGTCTGGGGTGGGCGGCAGCAGAGGCATGATGAGGCGCAGCTTGTGGCGAAAGCAGCAGCTTGCAAGTCGCTCATTGTGACGGCGTATCCCCCGATTTGCTGCTCCTACCAAATCTGGTTGACCCTGTCTACCCCTGCCTTGCAGCCCGCGCCGGTGTGGGCGGTGGCTGAGAACTACAGGTGTGGCGGGCAGCCAGGGAATCAAGGTGAACCCCTGCAGCTGAGCTCTAAGAAAGGTACGAGCGCTGCAGCACCGTCGGTGTAACATGCTTTCCGCCTCCTGCCGCATGCACTGTGCCCGCTCCCGCAGGTGCATGGAGGAGCTGCTGCGGCTGCGGGACACGGTTGCGGCCGGCACGCTGGGCGCCATCGCCCGCCTGGACATGGCCACAGACCTGGGTGAGCAGGGCAGAGGCGGTACTGCTTTCCGAGTTCAGTATCACCGCGGGGGTGGCTTGAATGTGCAGTTGGGTTGCAGGGCCGCCGTTTGCTTGACCAGTTGGCATCACCTGGCCAACTTGCTATGTGTTATCTGATCGTCCCTCCAGCCCTGAAGCCCGGCGCCAAGTACTTTGATTCCAACTGGCGGCGGGACAGCGAGACGCTGCCAGGTGTGCAACCGCTCTGCATGTCATGGAGCCTGGGCGCCGTGACAACAGCATGAGGCACTGAGCTGCTTGGCACCAGCACAAGCATATTGCCTTCTCTGCTTGATTGAGAAGCACAGCAACCCGCCGCGCCTGCTGCCTTGCTCCTGCCCGTCCCGCAGGCGCTTACCTAACCGAGGGCGGCGTGCACTTTGTGGCGGCGCTGCGCATGCTGGCCGGCGCGGCGGGGTGGGGCCAAGCCACCGCCGTGGTGGCGCATGCTCGAGGCATCTCGGACAACCTGCCGCACCCCGACATGCTTCTGGGCCTGGTGTGGTTCGAGAGCGGTGAGCGGGCGTGGCTGCTTGGCTGTAGTGTTGCGGGTGGAGGGTGTGTGCGGAAGAGCAGCTGGCGGGGCACAGGGTTGAGTAAGCAGGCTGGGCAGCTGGACTGCACTATGCATGCGGGGTTGTCCAACGACGGAAGCCTGCCTCCGTGCTTGCATTTTTCACACCAGCCAATGTGTCGCCGCAGACACTGCCTGCCTACCTCTGCCCCTGCTCATGGGGCTGTCTTCTCAACCGCAGGTGGCGCTGCCTCCTACTCCATGACCACCGCCGCCGGCTCGATGCATGTGGCCCTGCGAGCGGTGGGCACACGTGGAGAGGCCTCGGCTGAGCGCGGCGGAGGCGCAGCCAAGGGGCGTGCCTTCCGCCTGGTGCAGCTGCTGGGCGGGCAGGCCACACCCACACAGGTCAGCTGCAGGCTCAAGATGCCTGATTGTGGCAGGGACTGATGCGTAGAGCAAGGATACCAACCACATACCTGTAGCGACAGCAAGGCCATGGATAAACGGCAGCAAGTGCACTCCTGCCTGCAGAGTGGCGCTTCTTCTCCATGCCAATGCTACCTCTCTAACCCGCCCCTGCCTCGCAGATGGAGAGCAGCAGCACAGGCGTGGAGGAGGAGCTGCTGTGCTTTGCCCGCCTGACGCGCGCAGCAGGCGCGGGCCCAGGCGGCGTCTCCCTCACGCTCACCGCTCGCGAGGCGGGCGCAGCTGCTGCCACCGACGGCTCAGACCCGGAACCAGGTGCCGCCCGGGCTGGCACAGCGGGGAGCGGCGGCGGCGGCGGTGCGGCGGCCGAGGCTGCTGATCCGGAGGCGGCACAGCCTGCTGCCCCGAACGAGGAGGGAGGAGAGGCAGCGGCAGCACAGAGCGCCGCGGAGGCAGGCGCAGAGGGAGGGCGGGGCCGGCGGCCGGGGTCGCCCTCGGTCACAGAGGGGGCGGGCAAGGCGCAGCTGAAGGAGATGCCTTCTGAGGAGGACGCCTGGCGCATCAGGTGGGTCTGAATTGTGGCAATATGCATATCAGTGTTGGAGAGTGCAGATCACGTGTTGGAGAGATGTGGCAAATGGGGCCCGGCCACAGTGTGGCATCATTCGGCGGCGGGCATGCTGCACCCCTGCGCCAGTGCCTCGCGTGCCAGTGTGTCAGGTCATATGTGTTTGTCCCACAAGTTTGCATGCATTGCAATGGTGTTTGCCTGGACCAGCATGGCCACCGTGCTACACTGCGCCCTCCACCCTGCAGCCCCCTGGAGGCGGCTCGCGACCTTGCCCTGGTGGCGGCGCTGCTAGAGAGCGCATCAAAGGGCGGCGAGAAGGTCCCAGTGGCACAGCTTTGATGGGCCTGCTTTTAACACATGCATGACAGTTGCTGGGCGGCGGACGGTGGGAGTGCGGGGCTGCACAGAGCGGTGATTGTCGCAGCGACTGCAGTGTGGGGTGTGGCCAGGTTGGTTGTAGCGACCTTCCAGCGGTCTCATGGTGCTTAATTTGCCCGCTTGTTGGGTTGCGGATGTTGCATGTAACCTTCCACAGACGTTCAGCAAGGGCAGGCATTCAGTCGCACGGCGGCGAGCAAGCTGCGGGGGCACCGCCATGGGCTTGAACAGCGGTCGCGCAGGGCAAATCAGGGGAGACTTTCTGCATTTCTCGTGTTAATAGAGCCGAGCAAGCCGAGGGAAACCCCAGCCAGCTTACTACGCACACCGAGCGCTGCCCGGTGACGCCGCGGTCTAAACTAGCTGCCACTTCCACCACTGCGAATTTCTGCAGCCCATTCACAGTTTTCATGCGGGCGGCATTGAAGCTACAACCTTGAAGGAAGACGACAAGGCACGCAGCTGGTGGGGCAGCACAGCCGCCGCTGCTGGCACAGAAACAGCATGGCGCCCTGCTTTTCGCGTGCGATGTGTCCAGCAGCAGATGGGAGCTGACTGCGAAGCCGCA
>VFQQ010004022.1_pt1 | contig 13418 bp, 15 predicted proteins | sample 3512341 | NCBI WGS metagenome assembly VFQQ01 (sample SAMN10412373, study PRJNA504923) | tailings metagenome | isolation source: Relicate 2 Philex TSF1 revegetated site | place: Philippines: Tuba, Benguet | collected 2017-08-29 | reverse complement strand
GGCTGTGGGGCGGACGGCGTTAGCCCCGGGCTCAGTGCGCTCCCTCCCCCCTTGCGGGGGAGGGTTGGGGAGGGGGGTCGGAGTTTGGTGCGAGTGCTTTTCCTCAAGCAACCACCCCCACCCCTAACCCCTCCCCGCAAGGGGGAGGGGAACAGACTGAGTTTGCGGAGTCGCTATGACCAAACCCAAAGCCCTTATCGCATGGTCGAGCGGCAAGGACTCCGCATGGTCGCTGCATGAGGTACGCCGCGCGGGCGAGTACGACGTCGTCGGCGCACTCACCACCATCAACGAAAGCGCACGCCGCGTCGGCATGCATGACGTGCGCGAGGACATACTTCTTGCGCAACACGCCGCCGCCGGATTGCCGTCGGTGATCGTGCAGATCCCGTGGCCGTGCCCGAACGAAATCTATGAGGCGCGCATGGCGGCCGCGCTGGACGACGCGAAGCGCCAGGGCATCACGCACGTCATCTTCGGCGATCTGTTCCTCGAAGACATCCGCGTCTATCGCGAAGCTAGGCTCGCCGGCACCGGCATCACGCCGGTGTTTCCGCTCTGGCTGCGGCCGACGGACACTCTCGCCCGCCAAATGATCGACGGCGGACTGGAAACATATCTCGTCTGCGTCGATCTCAAGAAGCTCCCGGCGTCATTCGCCGGGCGGCGTTTCGATCATGCGCTGCTCGCCGATCTCCCCGCCGGGACGGACCCGTGCGGCGAGAACGGCGAGTTTCACACCTGCGTGGTCGCCGGCCCGATGTTCAGCCGGCGCATCGACGTGACGATCGGCGAGACTGTCGAGCGCGACGGCTTCGCTTACGCCGGATTCATGCCGAGCGGCGCCACCGCCTCCCAGCGCGCCGTGCGTGCCGCCTCGTAGAGGCGCTTCACCGCGCAGGCATTGACGTGCGCGCGGGCAACGGCACGGAGCTTCCTGAACACGCTGCGGCGATGCGCGGCGCGCGCCGAGCGCATGGCGAAATAGCGCGTGCTGCTGTCCGTGATGCGGGCAGCAGCACGCGCCTGTTCTTCCCAATCACTGACTTCAACAGCCGACTTGAAAATGATCTTGGTCATAATTCGCGTTCCCTTGTTTATGGGCGCGAACTTACGACCGGACCCCGCCCGCGGCTGTGACGGCGATCACGAATCGCCGCGTTGCGGGATCACGGAAATGTCAGCTCCGCAGCACACCGCCGGCACGCTTGCCGATCTCGGCGACGATCTTCTTGCCGACCGCGTCGATCTCCTCGTCGGTCATGGTCTTGTCGCGCGGCTGGAGCGTCACCGCGATGGCGATCGACTTCTTTCCGGTTTCGATGTTCTTGCCTTCGTAGACGTCGAACACCGTCACGTTGGTGATCAGCTTGCGGTCGACGTTTTGCGCCGAACGAACGATGTCGCCGGCCTTCGCCTTCGCATCGACCATGAAGGCGAAGTCGCGCGTCACCGGCTGGAACGCCGAGAGCTCGATCTGCGGCTTGGCGCGCGTCGGCTTCGCCTTGGCGTCCGGGATGCGCTCGAGGATCACTTCGAACGCCATCAGCGGGCCTTCGGCATCGAGCGCTTCGAGTGCGCGCGGATGCAACTCGCCGAAATAGCCGAGCACATTCTGCGGACCCATCTGGATCGTGCCGCTGCGGCCCGGATGCAGCCAGCTCGGACCGCCGGGCACCACCTGCAGCGCGGCCGGCGGGGCGCCTGCCGCCATCAGTACGCCGAACGCATCGGCCTTCACGTCGAACACGTCGGCCGTGCCGCCGCCGCTCCAGTAGCGGCCTGCGCCGCTGGCCTTCGCCAGTGCGCGGCGCACGCCGGAGGCCGCCGTGAGCTGGCCCTCGGGCTGGTCGCCCTTGAAGATCTGCCCGACCTCGAACAGCGCCGTGTCGGTGAAGCCGCGATCCGCGTTGCGCTGCGCGGCCGCGACGAGACCCGGAATGAGGCTCGGCCGCATGTCGGAGAGATCCGCCGCGATCGGGTTCGCGAGCGCCAGCTCGGCCTGTCCGCCGCCGAACAGTTCGGCCTGCGCATGGCCGATGAACGACCATGTGACCGCCTCGACGAGCCCGCGCGAGGCGAGCGCGCGCTTGGCGCGGGTGCGGCGCAGTTGCGCCGCCGTGAGCACCGGCTTGCGCGGCGCATCGCCGCGATCGAGCGGCGTCAGCGGCACCTTGTCGACGCCGACGATGCGCACGATTTCCTCGACGATGTCGGCCTTGCCCTCGATGTCCGGACGCCACGACGGCACCGCGACCTTCGCGGTCGCGCCCGTCCCGGCCATGAAGAACCCGAGCTTGTCGAGCACGCGCTTCATCTCGGCCACCGGCACGTCGAGGCCGGAGAGGCGTTTTACTTCGGAGACCGGGAAATTGATTGCGCGGTCCTCGGCGTTGCGCGCGCCTTCGACCACGATCTCGGACGGCTCGCCGCCGCAGAAATCCAGCACCATCTGGGTGGCGAGTTCGAGACCCGGCACCATGTAGTTCGGATCGACGCCGCGCTCGAAGCGATAGCGCGCATCGGTGTTGATGCCGAGCTTGCGGCCGGTCTGCGCGATGTTGAGCGGATTCCACAGCGCCGACTCGATCAGCACGTCGGTGGTGTTCTCGTCGCAGCCGGAGTCCTCGCCGCCCATGATGCCGGCGAGTGATTCAACCGCACGCTCGTCCGCGATCACGCACATTCCGGAATCAAGCTTGTAGGTGCGGGTGTCGAGCGCGAGCAGGCTTTCGCCGTCCTTGGCGCGGCGCACCACGAGATTGCCCGTCACCTTCTTGGCGTCGAACACATGCAGCGGGCGGCCGCGATCGAAGGTGAGGAAGTTCGTGATGTCGACCAGCGCATTGATCGGCCGAAGGCCGATCGCGGTGAGGCGCTTCTGCAGCCACGCGGGCGACGGGCCGTTCTTCACGCCGCGCACGAGGCGCAGCGCGAACCCCGGACACAGGTCGGGATTCTCGATCTTCACTGTGACGGGGCACGGGAACGTGCCCTTCACGGGCTTGTTCTGCGCGTCGCGCAGCTTGCCCATGGTGGCGGCCGCGAGATCGCGCGCGATGCCGTAGACCGCCGTGCAATCGGGGCGGTTCGGCGTGAGATTGATCTCGACCACTGCGTCATCGAGCCCCGCCCACTTGGCGTAGTTCTCGCCGATGGGGGCCTCCGGCGGCAGGTCGATGATGCCGTCGTGATCGTCCGACAATTCCATCTCGGCTTCCGAGACGAGCATGCCGTGGCTCTCGACGCCGCGGATGTTGCCGACGCCGAGCGTGATCTTCTTGCCCGGAATGTAGGTGCCGGGCGGCGAGAACACGGATGTCATGCCGGTGCGCGCATTCGGCGCGCCGCACACGACCTGGATCGGATTGCCGTCGCCGGTGTCGACCATGCAGACGCGCAGGCGGTCCGCGTTCGGATGCTGCTTGGCGTCGAGCACCTTGGCGATCACGAACGGCGCGAACGCCTTCGCCTTGTCGTCGATGTTCTCGACTTCGAGGCCGATCATGGTGAGCTTGTCGGCGAGCGCGTCGAGCGGCTCGTCGGTGTCGAGGTGCTCTTTCAGCCAGGAGAGAGTGAACTTCACGACGAGAGCCCTCCCGCGAGCGTCGGCACTTCGAGCGGGCGGAAGCCGTAGTGCGACAGCCAGCGCACGTCGCCCTCGAACATCTGGCGCAGGTCGGCGATGCCGTACTTCAGCATCGCGATGCGATCGATGCCCATGCCCCACGCGAAGCCCTGATACTCATCCGGATCGAGCCCGCAATTGCGCAGCACGTTCGGGTGCACCATTCCGCAGCCGAGAATTTCCATCCAGTCCTCGCCTTCGCCGAAGCGCACCTCGTCCTTGGTGCGGCGGCACTGGATGTCGACCTCGAGCGAAGGCTCGGTGAACGGGAAGAACGACGGACGGAAGCGCATCTTCACGTCGTCGACCTCGAAGAACGCCTTGCAGAACTCGCGCAGCACCCACTTCATGTTGCCGAGGTTCGCGGTCTTGTCGATCACCAGCCCCTCGACCTGATGGAACATCGGGGTGTGCGTCTGATCGCTGTCAGAGCGATACGTGCGGCCCGGAATGATCACGCGGATCGGCGGCTTCTGGCTCATCATCGTGCGGATCTGCACCGGCGAGGTGTGCGTGCGCAGCAGCATGCGCGAGCCGTCAGCCTTGGGGCCGAAGTAGAACGTGTCGTGCATCTCGCGCGCGGGATGCCCTTCCGGGAAATTCAGCTTGGTGAAGTTGAGATCGTCGGTCTCGATATCGGGACCTTCCGCGACCGAGAAGCCCATGTCGGCGAAGATCGCCGTCAGTTCGTCCCACACTTGGCTGACCGGATGGATGCGACCCAGCTCGGCCGGGGACTCGCGCACGGGGAGCGTCACGTCCACGCTCTCGCTGGCGAGGCGCGCATCGAGCGCGGCATTCTTGAGCGCATCGCGCCGCTCGTTCAGCGCGGCGGTCACGCGGTCGCGCAGGCCGTTGATCAGCGGGCCCTGCTCCTTGCGCTGCTCCGGCGTCAGGCTGCCGAGCGTCTTGAGCAGCGCCGACACCGAGCCGCTCTTGCCGAGCGCCGCGACGCGCACGGCGTCGAGCGCGGCTTCGTCGGCGGCAGCTGCGATTGATTTGAGAAGTTCGGGCTCAAGCGTTGCAACGTCGCTCATCATGTCACTCCGGCATCACCATCAGGTCGGTGGCGTGAGGCTTGCCGCCGGCCTGCGTCAGCATGCAATGCACCTGACCGCGGTGATGGGTTTGATGGTTGAAGAAATGCGTCACCAGAATCGACACAGGACGCGTCAGTTCGCGTCCCAGGGCACCGGAGAACCATGTGAGGTCGCCGGTGAGCCACGCGGGATCGAGCTTGTCGGCCCAGCCGATCATCGTCTCGTCGAAGCTCGCGCGCTCACGCTTGAGCTCGTCCCAGTCGGGAAACAGCGACACCGAATCCGGAATGCCGCCCGGCGGTTTGGCGACATCGGAAGCAAAGCGGCTCATCCAGGTCTGGTCGGCCCAGCGCAGGTGGCTCAGCGTCTTGTGGATCGAACCGAAGAACGCGCCGCGCTCGCGGCGGCGCTCCGCGTCGTCGAGCGTATCGGCGACGCCATAGAGGTTCTGGTTCTGCCAGCGATTGTAGCGGGCCATGCGCTGGACGTAGGCGGGATCGATCATCGGCGTGCTTCCGGGTGGTCATCCCGGGCGAGGCCAGAGGCCGAGACCCGGGGACCCATCTATCCCAACGCCGGAGCCGCGATTGCAAGTCCCGTGGGTCCCGGCTCTTCGCTTCGCTCCGGCCGGGATGACAGCCAGACGATCAGGCGGCGGCCGGAAGAGCGGCCTTCGCCTTTTCGACGATCGCCTGGAAGGCAGCCGGCTCGTGGATGGCGAGATCCGACAGCACCTTGCGATCAACCGTGATCTCGGCCTTCGCGAGGCCGTTGATAAACTGGCTGTAGGTGATGCCGAACGGGCGCACCGCCGCGTTCAGGCGCTGGATCCAGAGCGCGCGGAACGTGCGCTTGCGGCGCTTGCGGTCGCGGAAGGCGTACTGGTTGGCCTTCTCCACCGCCTGCTTGGCGATGCGGATCGTGTTCTTGCGACGGCCGTAAAAGCCCTTCGCGGCCTTCAAAACTTTCTTGTGCTTCGCATGGGCGGTAACGCCCCGTTTGACGCGAGCCATGGCTGATCTCCGTAAATTGCGCTGGGATGAAAGACGAAAGCGAAGCGGCTAGCCGTTCGGCAGCCAGTACTTCACGATGTTCTCGCCGTCGGTCTTGAACAGCGTGTTCGTCCCGCGCAACTGGCGGATCTGCTTCTTGGTCCGCTTGATCATGCCGTGACGCTTGCCCGCGTGGGCCGCCATGACTTTACCGGTACCGGTAATCTTGAAGCGCTTTTTAGCGCCCGACTTGGTCTTGATCTTGGGCATTTGGCTCTCCTGATCTGGCCGAAAACACGAGCCGAAGGCCCGGTTCACCGGCATAAGCTCGACATGAGCGTGTGCTGAAGGCACATATCGTCGCCACGGCAGCCCTTTAGCCGGGCGGCGAAGGGCGGCGTTATGACAGAGGAACGGGCCAAAAACAACAGGCTGCCGCGCAGATTCTGCTGCGGCGCAGCACGCTGGGCCACGGTTTACCGCCCCTTGGCCGCAGCAATTCGTTAACCAGCCGGTGGGACCCTTGGGGCTGGCGAACGTTTCCGGCGTGGAACCGGCCCGCGGACCAAAGGGTTACTTCGGCGGCCGAGCGACGAGCGCCAAGGGCGTCACAGACGGACGGGACCCATGCGCTTCGGCAGGAGGCGAACATGTCCCGGTCGTGTGGTTTCAAGGCCCTGAGGCTGCCCTTGGCAGCCGCCATTGCGGTTTCCCTAACGTCAACATGCTTTGCCAGTGTCAATCTGGCCGGCACGCTGCTCAACCCGACCGTCTCGGCGCAAAAGCGCTGCAGCGGCGCTTTCCGCTTCGCGGCGCGCGACGGCAACAGCGAGATCGCTCCGGTCAGTGTGGCGCAGGCTGTCGCCAACGACCGACGCTTCGCGCGCACACGCACCACCGAACGGGCGATGTTCGGGCTGGTCGCCGACCGCTCGCGGCTGCACGCGATGACGCTGATGTGCGGGCGGTGAGGTTGTTTCGCTAGAGCTTTCATCGTGTAGGCTTCCCGCCAACAACCCCGGGGAGCACGTCTTGAAAGTCACGAAAATCGAAACGCTCGCCTGCGATGCGGGCTGGCGCAACTACAGCTTCGTCAAGCTGACCACCACGGACGGCATCGTCGGCTGGAGCGAATACTCCGAGGACTTCGGCTCGCCCGGCATCACGGCCGTCATCGCGCGGCTCGGCGTGAAGGTGGTCGGACAGAACGTCTTCGATCACGAGCGCATCTACGCCGAGCTTTACGCCATGACGCGGCCCGCCGCCGGCGGCGTCGTCGCGCAGGCGATGGCGGCGATCGAGAACGCGCTGCTCGACGCGAAAGCCAAAGCCCTCAAGGTGCCGGTCTATGCGCTGCTCGGCGGCAAGCTGCGCGACCGCATCCCGCTCTACTGGTCGCACTGCGCGACGTGGCGCATCAATCATCCGGCCTATTACAAGCCCGAGATCACCAGCCTCGACGGCGTGAAAGCGATCGGCCGCGAGGTGCGCGAAAAAGGCTTCGGAGCGTGCAAGACCAACATCTTCATCTATGGCGCGGACGGAAAGCCGCAGGGTTATCGCCCCGGCTTCGGCTCGCCGTATTACCCCGAGCTCAACATCGACAAGACGGTGCTGAAGAACCTGCGCATGCATCTCGAAGCATTGCGCGACGGCACCGGCCCTGACGTCGGGCTGCTGCTCGATCTCAACTTCAACGCCAAGACGGAAGGGTATCTCAAGATCCTGCGTGAGATCGCCGACATCGAGATGTTCTGGATCGAGATCGATACCTATTCGCCGGAAGCACTCGGCTACATCCGCCGCCAGAGCCCGCATCCGATCTCGTCATGCGAGACGCTGCTGGGGCTGAGGGAGTTCCTGCCCTACTTCAAGGAACAGGCGATGGACGTCGCCATCATCGACACGCCGTGGAACGGCGTGTGGCAGTCGATGAAGATCGCGGCGTCCGCCGAGGCGCACGAGGTCAACGTCGCGCCGCATAACTTCTACGGCCACCTCTGCACCATGATGAACGCGCACTTCGCCGCCGCGGTGCCGAACCTGCGCATCATGGAGATCGATATCGATCGCCTGACGTGGGACGACGAGTTGTTCGACAAGCCGCCCGTCATCGAGAACGGCGCGCTCGTGATGCCGGATACGCCGGGCTGGGGCATCAACCCGAACGAGGAGGCGCTCAAAGCGCATCCGCCGAAGGAGCGCGGCGGGCTGGATTATGGGCGGAAGAAGGACTGATTACTTTCGTCATTGCGAGGATCGCGAGGCGAAGCCGACGCGGGACGAAGCAATCCAGTCTTGCTTGCTGGATTGCTTCGCTGCGCTCGCAATGACGTGGTGATTATCTCGGCGCCAGGATCATGATCATCTGGCGGCCTTCGAAGCGCGGCTCCATCTCGACCTTCGCCATCTTGACGGTGTCTTCCTTGACGCGGGCGAGCAGCTTGTGGCCGAGCTCCTGATGCGCCATTTCGCGGCCGCGGAAGCGCAGGGTGATCTTCACCTTGTCGCCTTCCTCGAAGAACCGCTCCATCGCGCGCATCTTCACGTCGTAGTCGTGATCGTCGATCATGGGCCGGTACTTCAGCTCCTTGACCTCGACGACCTTCTGCTTCTTGCGCGCCTCGGCGGCTTTCTTCTGCTCTTGATATTTGTATTTGCCGTAGTCGAGGATCTTCACGATCGGCGGCGCGGCGTTCGGCGAAATCTCGACCAGATCGAGGCCGGCTTCCTGTGCGGCGGCGAGCGCGTCCTGAATCGAAACGGTGCCCTTGTTGGCGCCGTCCTGCATGATCAGGTGAACTTCGCGGACGCGAATTTCGTCATTGATGCGCGGACCGTCTTTGCGGGCCGGCTCTTGAGCTCTCATCGGGCGGCGAATGGGTTTAAGTCCTTCTATGGTTGCAACGATCCGATGCGATCCGCGGCGGCTTCAACCTGCCAGCGGCACGTCAAGCATCGGCGAGCGAAAGATCGGTAGAATCGGGCCTTAAGTCAACGGCGCTGCGCCGATGTGGCGTCGTTTTCGCCTGCGGAACGGGCGATTTCGGCGTACAGGGTCAATGTCCGGCGCGCGATGGTGTCGGTGTCGAAGTGGTCCAGCACCCACGCCCGGCCGCGCGTCCCGATCCCGGCGCGTTCGCCATCGCTCAATGAAAACAAGCGGATAAGGGCGGCGGCGAGCGCCTCCACGTCGTCGGTGGGAACCCGCAGGCCCGTCATCCGGTCGTCGGTGACGGCGGGCGGGGCCAGCACCACGTCGGGGCCGGCCGCCAGATCCGAGACGACCACCGGCCGGCTCATCGCCTGCGCCTCGAGGATCGCGCGCTGCAGCCCTTCCATCTGAACCGCCGCCGAGACGACGACGGTCGCGGCCGCATAGGCCGCCGGCATGTCGTCGACCGCGCCCGCCATGCGGATGACATCGGCGGTGCCGGTCGCGCTGATCAGGTCCCAGAGTTCGCCGGTGTAGTGCGTGCGGCCCTGGTCCTCGCCGGCGAACACGCAGACGAAATCCTTCAGGCCGCGCTCCTTCAGGCGATGGATCGCGCGCACCGCCACATGGTGGCCCTTGCGGCGCAGCATGCGGCCGACGACGAGGATCACCTTGGTGTCGCCGCTGACGCCCCATGCGCGGCGCACGGCGTCGCGGCGCATCTGCGACACGGCCGCCGGATTGAAACGCTCGGTGTCGATGCTCGCCGGAACGATCGCGATCTTCTCCGGCGCGACGCGATAGCGTTCGACGATCAGCTCGGCGAGACCGTCGCTGACGGCGATGACGCGATCGCCGCGCACCATCACGCTGTTGTAGATGCGCTTGAAGACGTTCTGCTCGCGGAACCCCTTGTACCAGGTGGTGAGCAGCGGCAGCCGCGCCATGCGCGCCGCCAGATGCGCGCTCCACGCCGCGGCCCGGCCGTGCGCGTGCACCACATCGCATTTGCGCTCGCGCGCGATGCGCGCCAGCGCGATGGCGCAGCGGATCATGATCAGCGGGTTGTAGTTCTCGACATCGAGCCGCACGAACTCGGCGCCGAGAGCGGTGACATCTTGCTCAAGACGTCCGCCCGCCGAGACAACGATGGCGCGATGGCCCGCGCCGCGCAGGATGCGCACGAGATCGATCGCGCCGGCATCGGCCGCGCCCGAATGCAGCGTCGGCACGACGACAAGCGCGGTGAGCGGGCGTGTGAACGCCACAACCTCACCGGACGGCCGGCTCTTCTGGATTGACGATTCGATGTGATCCGCCCCGGGGTCGAGCGGCAAACGCGCAACGGCTCGCGAATTCACGCAATCGACCTCATGTCAGACGCCCTGCCGCCTTCACCCCGAATCGGCGGGCGCCGGATTCCCGTTAGTCCCCACCGATTTGATAGAACGGTTCGAGACAGAGCGCAATCCGCGCGCGCGGCGCGAACCCGGCAGCGACGCCGTGGACTCCGCCGCCACCCTTGCGATGAAGGACGCGGACAAGCAAAAGTACGTAGGTCAAAAATGTGCGGACATTGTTCCGGCCGACACAGGGAGGCTGCCCCATGAAATTCGTCTCGCTCGCCGCGGCGGCGGCGATGCTGCTCGGCGCGACATCCGCGCCGCGCGCGGAATTGTCCGAGATCACCATCGCGCAACAGTTCGGCGTCGCGTTCCTGCCGCTGATGCTGATGGAACGCGACAAGCTGATCGAGAAGCACGCGAAGGCCGCGGGCGTCGACGTGAAGACCAACTGGCAGAAGGTCGCGGGCCCGAGCGTCATCAACGACGGCATGCTGTCGGGCAATGTGCATTTCGGCGCGGTCGGCGCGCCCTCGCTCGCGACGCTCTGGTCGCGCACCAAGACCAATGTCGGCGTGAAGGGCGTTGCCGCGATGACGTCCTATCCGCTCTATCTCGTGACGCGCAATCCGGATCTCAAATCGCTCAAGGACCTGTCGCAAAAAGACAAGATCGCGGTGCCTTCGGTAAAGATCTCGACACAGGCCATCATGTTGCAGATGGCGGCGGCCGAGCTGTTCGGGCAGCCGAACTACCAGAAGTTCGACGAGTTCACCGTCTCGCTGTCGCATCCCGACGCCGTGCTGGCGCTGATGAACAATACCGCCGGCGTGAATGCGCACTTCGGCACGTCGCCGTTTTACGAAGCCGAGATGAAAATTCCCGGCGTGCGGCTGCTCACCACGAGCTACGACATTCTCGGCGGACGTGCTTCGGCGCTGGTCGTCATCGCGACCACGAAGTTCCACGACGCCAATCCGAAGATCTACAAGGCCTTCCTCGCCGCGCAGAAGGAAGCGATCGAGTACATCAACAAGGACAAGAAGCGGGCCGCGCAGGACTACCTGACGATCGCCAAGGACACGAAGAACTCCGCCGACGACATTTTCGCGGTGATCAACGACAAGGACTACGTCTACACGCTGTCACCTGAGAAGGTGTTCAAGACCGCGGCGTTCATGGGCAAGGTCGGCACCCTGAAGGACCCGCCCGCGAAGTGGCAGGACATGTTCTTCCCGGACATTCATGATCTTCCCGGAGACTGAGCTTGCCTGACAAAATTCGCATCGGCTGCGGCGCGGGCTTTCAGGGCGACCGCCTCGAACCCGCGCTGATCCTCGCCGAGAAGGGCGAGCTCGATTACCTGATGCTCGAGTGCCTCGCCGAGCGCACCATCGCGCTCGCGCAGTTGCGGCGGCTCAACGATCCGGCGGCGGGTTACGACTCGCTGCTGGAGCGGCGCATCACGGGCCTGCTGCCGCTCTTGAAGAACAACGGCGTGCGGCTGGTCACCAACATGGGGGCGGCGAACCCGCTCGCAGGCGCGGAGCTGATCGTCTCCATCGCCAAGAAGCTCGGCCTCAAGGTGCGCGTCGCGGCGCTGACCGGCGACGATGTGCTGTCGCTGCTCGATCCAAATCAGAAAGGGCTGGAGACGGGCGAGCCGCTGTCGAGCGTCGGCTCGCTGTTTTCGGCGAACGCCTATCTCGGCACCGAGCAGATGCTGCCCGCGCTCGACACCGGGGCGGACATCATCCTCACCGGCCGGGTCGCGGACCCTTCGCTGGCGCTCGCACCGCTCGCGCATGAGTTCGGCTGGGACATCGCCGATGCGGATCGCTTCGCGCGGGGAACGGTTATTGGCCACTTGCTCGAATGCGGCGGGCAACTCACCGGCGGCTACTATGCGGACCCCGGCAGAAAGGACGTTCCGGGCATGGCGAACCTCGGCTTCCCGTTCGCCGACGTCGATGCCGACGGCAACGCGACACTCTCAAAGGTCACCGGCACGGGCGGCGTGATCAATCGCATGACGGCGACCGAGCAGCTTCTCTACGAGGTCACGGATCCGGGTGCGTACCTGACGCCGGACGTGAGCGCGGATTTTTCCGGCGTCACCATCAACGAAACTGCGCCGGACACGATCGCGGTCGCGGGCGGACGCGGCACGAAGCGCCCCGACACGCTGAAGGTGAGCGTGGGCTATCGCGCGGGCTTCATCGGCGAAGGCGAAATCAGCTACGGCGGCGAGAACTGCGTGGCGCGCGCGCAGCTCGCTGGCGAAATCGTGAGCGAACGGCTGCGCGGGCAGTTCCAGGAACTGCGCGTCGACATCATGGGGCTCGGCTCGCTGCACACGCGGCCGATGTCGGACGGCGATCATCAGCCGTACGAGGTGCGGTTGCGCGTTGCGGGGCGTTCGGCGGATCGCGCCAAGGCCGCGCTGATCGGCGAGGAGGTCGAATCGCTGTGGTGCAACGGGCCCGCCGGTGGCGGCGGCGCGCGCAAGGATACGCGCGAGCAGATCGGCATCGTGTCGTGTCTTCTGCCGCGCGCGAAAGTGACGTCGCAGGTGACGGTGTTCGAGGCATGATCCCTCCCCCGCAGGGGGAGGGATTAAGGAGAGAGATGAGACGCAAACTTTACGACCTCGCGCACGCGCGAGCGGGCGACAAGGGCAACACCTCGATCCTGTCGCTGATCGCGTACCGGCCGGAGGACTTCACGCTGCTGCGCGAGCGCGTGACGGTGGACGCCGTGAAGACGCACTTCGCAGGCGTCATCAAGGGCAACGTGAAGCGTTACGAATTGCCGGGCCTCGGCGCGCTGCAATTCGTCGGCGAGGACGCGCTCGCGGGCGGCGTCACGACCTCGCTCGCCATCGACGCACACGGCAAGTCGCTGAGCTCTGCATTGCTGGAAATGGAAATCGAGTGCTGACCACGGACGATATCGAAACGCTGTCGGCGGGCGCGGCGAAATCACCGGCCGCGCTGTACGAGGCGATCAATCAGGTCGCGGTCCGCCGCCTCGGCGCGGGACTGGTAACGTCCATGCGCCTCCATGCCGCCGAGCAGCAGGTGGAGCGGCTCTATTCGTCGAACACCGCGGCCTATCCGGTCGGCGGACGCAAGGAGAAGCGCGATACCGCGTGGGGCCGCAAAGTCCTCAACGAGCATCAGGTGCTGCTGAGCGCGGGCGACGAGCAACTGAAAGTCTCGTTCGACGATCACGCGACCATCATCGGCCTCGGCCTGCACTCGTGCCTCAACGTGCCGCTGGTGAGCAAAGGCCAATGCGTCGGCACGCTGAACATTTCGCGCGCACAAGCAGACTGGAACACGGACGAAATCGCTCTGGCGCGCGTACTGGGCCTTTCGGCGCTGAGCGCTGTGCTGATGCTGACGTAAGTGTAGTTTGTCGAAGCGCAACGCACGGCATCGTGACGCGGCATCCGCGTTCTTGCGGACGGCGTCACAG
>VFQQ010004020.1_pt1 | contig 13427 bp, 24 predicted proteins | sample 3512341 | NCBI WGS metagenome assembly VFQQ01 (sample SAMN10412373, study PRJNA504923) | tailings metagenome | isolation source: Relicate 2 Philex TSF1 revegetated site | place: Philippines: Tuba, Benguet | collected 2017-08-29 | reverse complement strand
GCAAGCTGCACAGATGCAGACAAAGAGACGGCAGTGCCGGCGCACAGTTGCATCGATCACTGAACTTGGGACGAACGCCACCCCTGCTGCCCCATGCCGGCTCACCCTATGAGTAGGTCTGCACGCTGCGCGCCCAGCGTGAACCCGCTGGACAGGCCGCTGAGGGAGAGGAAGGCGGGGGCGCTCCAGCGCGCGTCCCGCGGGCTGCCCTTGAAGCTGTCCACGCTCAGGCCCTTGCCGCTGGCGCACGGCTGCGAAAGCGGGAGGCAGGGAGCATGGTGGTGGGGAGGGTGGGATGGGTATGGAAGGCAGGTTGCTCGGCATCGCGGCCGCAGCGCAACCGCTGCACCGGAGCAGCTCTTGCTCACGACTGTCGAATCGGCACCAACACATGCACAGTCGTGATGGGCAGTGTGGCATCGAACATGGGCTGCCCAGCGCGGCAGATACGGCTTGCTTCGGGGACCCACAAAAAAATGCGCACCAGGCGAGCCAGCAGCAGGCCGGAGCCGCGCTCCAGCGCCAGCCCACACCTGAGGGAGAACGGGAGCAGTTCAGACGTAGGCACAGGGCTATGGGGCCTGAGCCTCACCCCTCTGCCCAAGCCCCGTCCCACTCGACTGCACCTTGCTGGCATCACAAACCCAGAGCCAGCGGCAGTCCCTGTTCGCACCCTGCCTTGTAGACCCGTGCCAGTATCACAGCCTTGGCCTCCACTAGGAAGTGGGGCGCCTTGGCCTCTGCATGCAGCGGCAGGGGATAGTTTAGGAGCGATCACAGCACCTGTTGCGACGGCTACTGCCGCCGCCCGCAGCCGCCCGCGGGCACCCGCCAGGACCGGGCCCTCCTGAGCTCCCCCTGCCGGCCTCCGCTTTATGAGGACGCGCACAGCGCAAGGCAAGTAGGGCGCACCAATCAAGCTCGCAAGCACTTCGCTAGCGCAGCCAGCCGCCCCCGTCAGTTCGCTGCTTCCATTTGTGGGTTGCCACAACAGTCCCGGCATCACTGCAGAGCATAATATTCGCGCCGAAAGGTTGAATAGCCCAGGGTGTGGGCCCGCTCGCAATTTGGGAGCCCTAGCAGGCGCCGCAAGCTCGCCTGAGTTGCGCTTCAGCAAGTCAGATCCACCCTTCGTGCAGCAATCAACCTTCTGACAGCAATGGCGGCGTCTGCAGGCGCGGCAGTGCGGAGCTACGAGGCCAGCCGGCCTCTGAGCTGTAGGTGCGGCGCTGGCAACCAGTCCCAAGAGTCTGTGCACCGATTGCAGTCGAATGGGGGCCAACAAGTATCCGCAACCCCGTGCCAATTCCGCAGGAGGGGCGTGACTCGCCTGCCCCAGCGCCGAGTGGCGCTGAGCGTGCGTGCTGCAGCAGTGGTAGGTCGCTGGATGACAATGCGATCAGGATATGAGGTTCACAGCGCGTGCCAGCGCCGCCGCTGCCGCCGCCGCCGCCTGCTGCCGCCTTGCACCTGGTGCCTTGGCAGAAATCAAATCTCCACCGCTGCTGCAGGAGCCTGGGGCCACTGTGCTGGTGGCTGGTGCAACCGGCGGTGTGGGCCAGCTGGTGACGGCCAAGCTGCTGGACGTGAGTAACGCAGCAGCTGCACGCTTGACGGCAAGGAGGGAGGCCTTGCCGTACGCTGCCAAGGCGCTGCGCCTAGGTTCAAATGCAGCCACTGGAGAGCCCGTGCATAGGTTGATAATCTAGACACGCGGCTTGCAAGCTGCACACCAACAGGCTGCACGCCCTTTTGCCCCTCCCCGCCTCGCAGCGCGGCTACAAGGTGCGCGCCTTGAGCCGCAGCGGCGACAAGGTGCAGCAGCTGTTTGGCGGCGCCGAGGGGCTGAGCGCGGCGATCGCCGACCTGCGGGAGCCGTCCAGCCTGCCGGAAGCGCTGGAGGGCGTGGATGTGGTGGTGTGCGCCACCGGCACCACCGCCTTCCCCTCTAAGCGGTGCGCTGCTGGCTTGCTGGCTTGCTGGCTTGCTGTGTGTTGCGGCACATGGCGCGTGCATGCTGAGGCGCGATTGGCAGCAGCAGCAGGCTGCTGCACGTGCTTGCTGCTTATTCAGCTGCTGCAGGGTGCCATGCAGCAGCAGCCGGCAGCACGTCCTGTCTGGTGTAGCGCGAGCCGCGACCAAATGCAGCCCTGAGCTGCACTGCTGCTGACCGCCTGCACCTGATGCCACTGCTGTTGACTGCACTCTGTCTCCAGGTGGGACGGCGGCAACAACCCCGAGCAGACCGACTACGTGTCGGTGCGCAACCTGGTGCGTGCCTGCCCGCCCAGCTTGAAGCGCTTTGTGCTGACCACCTCGGCGGGCGTGGAGCGCTCCGGCCAGTTCCCCTTCTCCATCCTCAACCTGTTTGGTGCGCGGGGCGGGCCAGGGTGCTGCTTTATTCAGATGATTCAGAACAAAGCCAGTACAGCTGGTGCAGGCCTGCAGCCAGGTGCTTCTGAGCAGACCATTGCTCTGCTTTAGCGGGTGGGAATGCCTGCCTGCCTGCCCACGCCAATGTGTGTGCAAATCATTCGCCCACCTGCCACCCCGCCCCGCTGCTTGCCTTGCCTGTGTGCCAGGCGTGCTCAAGTACAAGCGCATGGGGGAGCAGGAGCTGGAGGGAAGCGGCCTGCCGTACGTCATCGTGCGGCCCAACCGGCTCACAGACGGTGGGCGGGCTGGGCGTAAGGGCTGGTCGGCCGCGGCATGCTTGGGAGCAGCATGCAGCTCCGAAGGCGCAGCAGCTTGTGACTTGCCTCACACCACCAGCACAGCTGCTGGCCGCCGGCTGCACACTGTGTGCCCTCTCAACTCCGACTGGTGCAGGGCCTTACACCAGCTACGACATCAACACGCTGCTGCGCAACACCAGCGGCAGCCGGCAGGACATCACGCTGAGCCCGAAGGATGACCTGATGGGCGAGACATCACGCATTGCAGGTGCGCACTGTGCATGGCAACCGGGCGACGATGCGGCCTGTACGCTGCGTAGCTTGGCCAGGCTGCAGCACGGTGCTCTGTCTGGCAGGTTGCAGGGCAGTGTGCGATGCACCGCAAGGCAGGCCACCGAGCCCCCTGTGCCGCCGAACCAAGCCTCACTGCTTTGCGCTCCGCCTGCTGCCCGGCACCCCGCCTCTGCCTGCAGTGGCCGAGGCCATTGTGCAGCTGCTGCCGCTCGACTTTGTGGAGGGGCGGCACTTCAGCATTGGCAGCAAGCAGGGCGACGGGCCGGGGCAGGACGCTGCCAAATGGCGCGATCTGTTTGCCGCCTGCGCGCAGCAGCCGCAGCGTGCCGGCGTGGCGTGAGCGCTGCTCGCTGCCGGCCACGCTTGCTGATTTCGTTGCAACGATTTGATCGATCCATTACAGGTGAAGTTTTGAACGAGTGCCACACATGTCGAGTCTTGAACCAACTCTTTAATCGAACCAATTCAGATGCACACACACACACAGATCCAAACAGTCTGGACTTGCTTGGGCAGAGCTGCCGGCCCTTCATGCACGGGCTGTTGATGTTCAGCTGTCACCCAATAACAGAACTGCCACTCATTCTTGCTTCGTGGCATGGGGAAGGCTGTCTGGGGCGAGCAGAGTGGTGCATCAATCCCCACCATCGAGCATGGAAGACGTGCTGCCGAGTGTGCTCAGCGAACACCCACCATCGAGCATGAGCGCAGACGGGGCGGGGGTGGAACCGGCAGTTCTTCCTGGTTAGGGGCATTAAGAGCAATGCCGGCCACGCTCCTAGACTCAAAGCCACCTGCTTTGCGCTTTGGAAGGCAAAGGTAGAACCGGCGCACGTGCCACAGCGTGGCACCGTCGGCCGAAAGATCGTGGCCCCACCGCCAGCCGCAGCAGCGCTTGACAAGCCCATTATCAACCAAACAGGATGAAGTTTCCGGCTGCCCACCCGGCGCTGCTGCTGCTTCTGCTCACTGCCGCCGCCGCTGCCGGCGCTGCTGGTGCACCGGGCACGGCGCCATCGCCTGCCTGCACCAGACCACTGAAGATTGCTGCATTTAAAGATGTCACGGGTGCGCCTGGCTGAGGTGCTGGCCGTCAAGCAGGCCTGCAGGTGCATGCTGGTGCGTGCCGGCAGTGTACACAGTGGCACCGACAGACACTGGGGCCCCAACCACTCAAGAGGAGCTCCTCTGCCACCCATTGGCCGTGCAGCCTACATCCTGGATGGAGCTCGGGCTGCTGGAGTGCCCATGGAGGAGGTGACATGGTGAGGCCCCAAACCGCATGAAACATGCACACAGTGCCGCACCACATGCGCCGCCTCCGTCGTGCCCGCACACATGCCTTTTGCTCCATCGCCCATCACCTCTGCTGCAGGGTGAAGAATGCAGACGAGGCGCACAGCTACCTTGAGACGGGGGGTAAGAAAGGCGGTGCCTGCCGCAGAATGCACGCTGCAGTCTTGACGCCACCACCGGATGGCACTTCACACATGCGTAGCAGCCTGCTACAGTTGCATGCGCCTTGCTGGCCCAACATTGCCTGCGATGCCGCGGCCTGTGATGGAACTGTAGCCACGACTGCCCTGCTGCCCAGAGCGTGACGTGGTGTTCATGGGCTATGATGATGCCCTGAGCATCACCGTGGGGGATGGCTTCAACGGAACTGCCCTCGTGTGGCCCGTGCATGGCGGTGCGCTGGGCGCGGAGGTGTGTGCTGCAGCAGCGTGGGCTAGTAGGCCCGCTGGCCTGGCGCTTGTCAGGCGGTTGCACAGCGCTGCCTGCCCAGGCTTTCCTCCTCTGGGCAAACAAAGTGCTCGTCAGCCGCAGTTGCTCGATTGTTGACCATGTGCTCCAGTCCGCCTGCAACGCAGGCATGCTGGCGCTGTGCGGCACTGTGGACCCGTCTGCCAACAAAACGGTCGTGGGCATTGACACCGACACCGGTGCGTAATTTATCTGTGCACTGTGGACTTTGTGCATGGGAGTGCAGCCCAGCATCCCCATTCCTGCCTGCCTGGCTCAAATCTCAAGGCTCCAGCACTGCACGGCCGCTTCGGAACAGGGTGCAGCGTGTCTTGTGGGGCAGCAGTACTAAACCAGTACGACACCTCCCCTGGCTCCCCCCTGCAGGCTACGCCCGTGTCCTGCGCTACTACCTCTCCTCCACCCTGTCTGCTGAGGAGTACGAGGCCTTGCAGTGGGTGAAGGCGGGGGCCACCAACCTGCGGTACCAGGCAAGCTCAGCAGCAAGGAGGCAGCGCTGAGTGGCTGCCGTCAGCATCATCACAGCATTGCTGCGGTGATCAATAATGATTGCCGGCATGGGGTGCCCAGATGGCCACTAAACAGCTTGCCTTGCCTGGTCTGGCCTGGCTGGCTTGCCGAGCTCGATATACTTGTTCTGTGGTGGCAGGCCTTCCGAATACACTGCTTTCGCTGCCCGTTTCATGGCTCCCCTGCAGGCGCTGCTGGATGGCTCCTTGGACGCCACCCTGCTCAACACGCCCTTCCGCTCCCAGGTGCGCACATGGAGGCATTGCGTGGTATGCATGGCCAATGCTCCCCTGCTCCTGGGGATGTGGGGCAGCGAGCTGCTGCGCCCCCGCTGCACAAATTGTAGTCAACAGCGGCCACACCCATGCTCCACCTCCGTGGCATCACTGCAGGCGGAGGCTCAGGGGGTGCCGTGCATCCCGCTGGTGGACAAGGTGGTCCCGTACCAAGGTGGGCAAGGTTGCAGGTGGCATGACTGAGGATGAGGGTGGCAGCCCCTGCCAAGCACGTGCCTGCTCATCAGGGCAAGCACCAGCTGCCAACCTGCCGCTTGCACACATGCCCCTCACCCCTCACACACTCTCACCACCTGCCCTCTTCTGTTGAATTCAGGCACGACCGCGCATGTGACTGCAGACTTTCTAGCAGATCCCACCAATGTGGCATGCCTGCAAGCCCTGGCTGAGGCGTCGGCTGGCGTGATGGCAGGGCTGCTGGGTGACCGCGCCGCGACGGTGGATGCGCTGCAAGGTGAGGGGCGTCACGGCGCCGTGGTATGGAAATGCAGATGGCCTTGCAGCCCGCCTGGTGTGCTACGAGTGTGCTCCACTCCCTGCACCGCAACTCACCAGACCCTCAACCCGCCCCTTTCCATCTCCCCCAATAGCCTACTACAACACCACCTCCGCCATCGCCGCCGACATGTATGAAGTGCTGGGGCAGCCCGACGGCCTGGCCCGCAGCCTGTGCTTCAACTCCAGCCAGCTGGCGGGCACTGAAGACATTTACGAGTGGGACACCAAGCAGGAGGTGCCCGCCCAGCGGACATGGGTGCGCGACATCTTCTGCTGAGCAGGTCTGCTGGGCTGAGCAGGGAGTGGTGGGCGGGCATGGCAGCACCTGCGGTCAGCTCCCATGCGGGTGGGACTTACGGCGTTTCGCCCACACGTGCATGCCCAAGCTGTGATTATTGTGAGGGCAAGGGGACAGCATGTCACGCCATGCTTTAGGAATCGGCTGCCATGTATGTTGACTGCAAAGGCGACTCAGCAGAAGCCCAGACCGAAGCGGCCGGCACCTGCGGGGCGGCATGGAGGCAAGGCAGCTAGCTGCCGGGGCAAAATAACGCACAAACTGTGTCTCCGTCTCTTTGAAATGCCTGCTAATGTTCTGATGAGTGGCCATCTCATGACCGGCAACATGAACTTTGGTCAGGTTGAACTCAACGGACTTGGCAGCTTGTTCGGGCTCGGGCCTCGAGAGGAGGCACTTGCAGGTCTGCACCTGAGCGCGGGTATGCTTGCCGAGTGGCTGCACCCATCTTTCCAATGGGTGTGCTCACACCCGGGCATCCATACCTTCCTGCGTGATGGGCTGTGGGGTGCGGCCTAGCTGCGTGCACCACATTGTGTGGCCGTGCTTGCTGGACCGCACGGCCACTGCCAGGCGAGCGGCAGGGCGACAGCGGAATCTTGCGTCGGCGGGCTGTCATCTGCAATCTCTTACTATCGCACAACGCTTTGGCGTGGAGTGAAGCAGCGCAGTTCGCCTCCTGCGGCTACAAAGGTGGTGCTGGACAGTGCGGCCGCTCGGGCCGCCCCGGGCGTTCGCCGCGATGGTCTACAGCGGTGAGTGGCGCGGCCTGCAAGTCCCAGCGAGCGTGTTGCTAAAACACAGCAGGGCTCCTTTGCCGCCGCCCCCGTCTCAGCCGCCTCTTTCTGCCCTCCGCTGCCGCAGCCGTGACATGGGTGAGCTCGGAAGCGCGCCGGAGGCGTTACCGCATGCTTGCAGCTGCCGAGCGCCGCCGCCGCACAGCCGCCGATGCGGGCGGTGGTCGCATCCTGCGTTGCCGTGCTTGCCACTGCATCCAGGCCCCGCTGCACTGGTCGTATGGCATGGTTGTTTGACAGCGTTGCATGGCTGGTGCGTGAAAGCAGGAAGTCCGCCTGCGTAGTGCTGCGTGCCCATTGGCCGCTCTGCCTGACACGTGCCCGTTGTGCGCAGATGTTTGTGTGCGGGCTGGTGCTCGCCTTTGTGGTGGCGTATGGTAAGTTTCCCTCATCAAGGGCTAGCCGATGAGCAGAGGGGTGGGGGTTGAGCTGCTTTGCAAGCTCATCCGCTGAAACTTGGTACCTGGTTGCTGCACACGCTGCTGCCCAAGTGAACGCGTGCAATGCCGCACTGCCAAGGCGCGGCGTGCTAAAGCCTTTCCTGCTTCGATGGCCTCTGCTGTGCAGGCATCGGCGCGAATGATGTGGCAAGTATACTTGTGGGGGGTGGTTTGCGGAGGGAGACGTCATGAACCGGCCACTTCTACAGCAGTTGGGCAAATGCAGCTGGCGGGTCGCATCCAGCAACCCACGTGGTCACCCCACCTGCCTCCTGCAGGCAAACAGCTTTGGCAGCTCGGTGGGCGCCCGAGCGCTGACAAGTGAGGGTCCTCTGGCAATTACGGAGAAGCTTGCTGCTTGGCTGTGATGCTGCCTGGCCATGCTTGCTGCCTGGCTGTGCCTATTGCAATGCATCGGCTCCTGCCGCTGCACCTGCTGCTGCCCCCCATAGCCGCTGCACTGTTTGCCATGCTGCGGGGCGCAGCATCCGCCTGGCAGCTGACCCTGCCTGCTGTTGGCTGCCTTTGCGCACCCGCAGTGAAACAAGCCATATTTTTAGCGTCGATATGCGAGTTCAGCGGTGCAGTGCTGATGGGCAGCTCAGGTGCGGGCTGCCTGCGGAGGGGGAGGGCTACGTGTGGGGAGGCAGTTTGGCGCTGCTGCTGTGCTGCAGATGCTTGCACGACCAGCAGAAGTGGTTGCTCACGGCGCTTGCTCCGGCAGGCACCCAACCTGCTGCCACACAAACCACGCTCTCCTTATTACCGCTGCTTGGGCCTGGTGCAGTGACGGAGACGATCCGCACCGGCATTGCCAAGCTGGAGGCCTTTCAGAACAGCCCCGACATCCTGGCTTACGGCATGCTGTGCGCGCTGCTGGCCAGCGGCATTTGGCTGCTAGTTGCGACATTTTGGGAGCTGCCGGTGTCCACCACCCACTCCATCGGTGCGCTGCGCACCCCATAGCTGCGCTGCACACTGGCTGCTGGGCTGTTCAACTGTTGTTCGCTATGCTGCGTTGCTCGCTGCGAGCCCGCAGCGCCTCTCTGGTGTGCAGCAGTGCCCTCCGAGCAGTTGTTGTCCAGAGTGGGCAGCATGGGCATCCCTGCCTGGCCTGCACCAGCCAGCTGACGCGCCTGCCTCTTGTGACCTCTGCAATTGCAGTGGGTGCCATCATTGGCATGACGCTCATTGCGGTGGGCCCCTCTGCTGTGCTGTGGAGCTCCAACTCCGACACATTCCCCTACATCGGCGGGGTCGCTTCACTGTGAGCTCATTAGCCCAGCCTAGCCTAGCCTCTTTGCGCCACCTTGCCTTGCCCGCCCTGCGTGGCGGCCAGTGCTGCCGCGGCTGCCTGGGGCAGTGGCGGCTGCCGCCTGACCCGCTGTGCCCGGCACAACTGGATCTGCACCCCTGCGCATGCACCGGCACTAGTTGGCGCCAGCAGCCTGTGTACCTCTGGCTCACCGCTCTGCCCCCGCCTCGTGCCTCGCCCTCCTCATTTACTTTCCACCGCCCCTCGTTGCAGCTGCGCGTCTTGGATCACCAGCCCCATCCTGGGCGCCCTGCTCTCCTGCTTCTGCTTCTGGCTGCTGCGCACGCTGGTGCTGCGCCACGACAACGCATATCAGCGCGCCTTCTACGTCCTGGTGAGCATTATGGTAGCTCTTGCAGAGTCGTTGATAGAACACGTGCAGTTACTGGGCACTCTGGTGGGCACAGAGCTGCGCCTGGCTGCACACTGGCGCCCAGCAGTCGCAGCCATCAGCCTGCTGCGCATGGCGTGCTTGCACGCACCCTCTGCCTCCCTCACTGCTCGTGGCCGCTGCCCTGTTTCTTCCACCGTGCGTGATTGCTGCATTTCACTGCCCCACTGCCCGCCGCAGCCGCTGGTGGCGTTCATTGTGGCTTGGTTCATCACAGTGTTCACAATCAAGGAGAGCACCGACCGATGGGACCTGCACCACATGGTGAGGCGCTGCAAATCCTGTTGAGCGCGGGGCTGCTCAGCTGTGCAGCTGTTCAGTGTCCTCCTCTGCTGTGGGGTGCTTCCACCACCTGCCGTTGCCACAGATCCAGGTCCTCTGCCCCCGCCTGTGCAGTCGTACGGCACTGCTTCCTGGATAGGCGCGATTGTGGGCACCGTGGCTACATGTATCGTGATTGTCTGGCAGGTGCGCGCTGGCTGCGCTGACTGACCGCCGCTGAGCTGGCCCGCCGGTCGTGCCTGTTGGCTGCCCCGTGCTGTTGGCCGACTTGGCAGCCTGTTGTAGCGCATCCAGCCAGCTGCCTCTCCTGTGCGGCGGAAGAACTAGCTCGTCTGACCCTTTCGCTTGCCCGCCTCGGCCGCTCAGATTTGGCACGTCAAGCGGCGCGTGGATGCCGACATGAAGGCGGCAGAGGAGCTGGACATGGCAGCCAAGGCGGCCGGCTTCGACCTGCCGGCGCCTGCCTCGCTGCCGCGCCGCGCGGGGGCAGTGGCGCCACACAGCAGCATCGACCCCAGCGAGAGTGAGCGGGGGACGCATAGAACAGGGGCTGGTTATGGTGGTCGTTGTTGTGCATGGCGTGTCGCTGCCCGCCCGCCTTTGCCATTGTTTCCACTCAGGACTTGACGTGCATGCCTGCCCAGCGTGCTCTGCTGCCGTTGCGCCCCCTGTTCACAGCCGCGAGCCCGCCCGTGTCAGTTGGCACCGGCCCCGAGGGCGACGAGGTGTCACAAGCCGAGGCAGCGGGCATGACGCCCGAAGCATTCCGAGCGTGGCGCAAGAGCCGCATGTGGGCCGCGGTCACGTACCAAGCAAACATGGACATCCATGAGGTGCGCGCTGGGCCACGCTGGGGCTGTGCCACGCTGGGCATGGCATGCTGGGAGCGCGGGCCACACTGTGCCGTTCACCAAGCTTGCCGTGCGGTGGTGCGTGAACGGCGTGCCTGAACACGGGCGCTGCTGGCTGCTTGCTGGTCTTATTAACCTGCCGCCTCCGTTGCATGCCTTGCCCATCACGTCCCGCCCTGCAGGAGGTCGAGCAGAATGCGCAGCTGCGTGTGCTTCATGAGCACAGCGAGAAGTTTGACCTGCGGGCGGAGGGCGTGTTCAAGTACCTGCAGATCTTCACCGCCATGGCCAACAGGTGGGGCCAAGGCAAGATGGGGCGGGCGGCCGTGCTGAAGGCCGCTGTTGGGTTGGCTGTTGAGGCTGTGAACCAGGCTAGCAGGCGGCTGGCCGCATGCCACTGCGCTGCATGCATCGTTGCCTAGTGGACTGTGGCAACATGGAAGGTACTTGGTGCGGCAGCGGGACAAACGAAACACGCTCCAAACGGGCCCTTCCACTGCACCCCTGCAGCTTTGGGCACGGCTGCAATAACGTGAGCAATGCCGTGGGCCCGCTGGCAGCCATCTACGGCGTGTGGCTCTACTCTTCTGTGTCGGAGGAGTCCCAAGTGCCCGTCTGGTGAGCGATGAATGAAGGGCACTGGGCACTGCTGCATGTGACGGCAGGGCAGCACAGCATGGTGCTGGGGCCACCTGCATCCATCCCCAAGCAAATGCACACGCACGTTCTAAAGCTATCGCAGGCGTGACCTGCCGCTGTGGCTCGCTTACGGCCATATTTCTGAAGTAGACAGGCTGATCTCTAACTTCTCATTCTGAGGCCATGCCCCTGCAGGATCCTGGTGCTGGGCGGCGCGGGCTTTGTGGTTGGGCTGGCCACCTTTGGCTACAAGATCATGAGCGTGCTGGGCGTGAAGATGACGCGCCTGGTGAGCCCTGCTGGGGATTGCACAAGAGAGTGGATGCTGTGTTGAGCATCTGCATGCCTGTCCCATGGTCCGCTTCTTTGAGCCAAGGCCGCTGCACACTGCGTCCAAGCTGCACATACCCTATGTCAACGTATGCTGTGCTTGCACACGTCCCACCCGCAGACCTCCAGCCGCGGCTTTGTTGTGGAGTTCAGCACTTCCATCATCATCCTCACTGCCACCCGCTTTGGCTTGCCCCTGGTGAGCGCGATAGCGGCGGCGGCAGCAGCTGGGCAGCGGCAGCAGCAGGGTCGGCAGCTTGCAGAGGATGACCGTGCGCAGGCCAGCAGTAGGCAGTGCCGCCTCTGTGCTGCGATGCTGACCTGGCTGGCCAACCTTGCTTGCCGCACCTTGTGTGTTGCAGTCCACCACCCACCCGCTGGTGGGGGCGGTCACCGGCATCGGCCTGCTGGAGGGCAAGCGTGAGTTGGGGCTGTGGCCTGTCCACGGCGGTGCAACGCTGGTTGCACTGTACTGGCTTGGGCTGCCACACAACCATGCGTGGGCTTGTTGGGCAGTCGGGCTGCCTGTCGATCCATCACTGCCATTGCTGCCTGAATGTGCCCCCTGCAGGCGGCTTGAACCGGGTGCTGCTCATTCGGTTCTTTGCGGGTGAGCATGTGGCACCTGTTTGGAGGCGCTGCAAGTTTGCCTGCTTGCATGGCCATGCAGTGTTGACAAGGCATTGGGGGGCACATTGGCACACCCACCGCTTGCCCAGCTGGCCACTTCGCAGCCCGTCCGCCACTTCTCATTGTGGCGTTCCCTGCCTCCCACTTCGCAGGCTGGGTGGCGACCCTAGTGGTGGCGGCTCTCACTGCGGCAGCGTTCACGGCGCAGGGCATCTATGCTCCCAGCCGCAGCCTGGACCAGCAGCGTTATTCCACAGCCACCTACCTCACCTCCACCGCCTGGAGCGTGGCGCAAGCCATCAATGATGTGAGCTGCAAGAGCTGGCTGGCTGTTATTTGGGCGCATTTGCTGCACCTGGTTATGTGCTTGCACCGCGATGCAGCTGCCTCTGACCCAGCCTGGGCTCCTGATTTGCTCCCGACCGGCTCACCAGCCTGCTCACACGTGGCGCCTGCCCCCCGTCTGACGCAGCCCGCCACGAGGGACGCGGTGCTGGCTCAAATAATGGCGCTGCCCAATTGGAATGCCTCGTCACCAGACTGGAAGCCGCTGCTCTACCTGGGCGACGGAGTGGCAGCGCAGCAGGCAGCTCTGCAGGGCTTTGGCGCACCCGTGTGCGGCGCCACGCCCGCTGGAACTGTGCAGTGCTGACCCCCCTCCCAGCAGCCGCACAAGACCATTACTTATTTTCCCGCTTTGCGCTTTTGTTCTCAGTCTGCTTCACGACCATGGCCATTCTCAGCGGCCGCATCTCATTCACGAGCGCACATAGCTGAGAGCACATTTCATGCAGCTTGCCCCGTAGCCCAGCCCTCTCTTCCTACCCATCCCCTCCGACTTTTTGCGCAAGCTGCATTCGTAAGCCTCCGAGGCTTCCCTACATGCCATCCGTACTAAATTCCTGCAGGCAGCCTGCAATCTGCCAACATGACTGCGTTGTTCACCCAATTTGGCGACCACAGGCAGCAATTGATAATTTTGTTTTCTCGTCGGCGCCAGCCGGCCCATCATTGTTGTAAGCTTGGTACGTTCCATCGACCCAGTGCTCTGTGGCATTGATAAGCAGTGCAGGTTTTGGGCCTGTTGCTTTGCAGCTGACAGGAGAGGAGCCGGAGGAGCTGCGGATACCCCACCCACGCACCGGCAGCCCGCGGCGCTTTATGCGCACCATCGAGCCAGTGCCTGTGCGGCTGCCTGGCCGCAGGCGGCCAGACCGCTGGTACGCAGCTTGGTGGGTGCAGGCTGTTCAGTCTCAGCTGGCAGCAAGGGCAGCTGCCGCAGGCGAACAGGAAGGCGGCGAGGAAGAGGACGCAGCGCAGCGCTTCCTGGCTGAACGCGGGGAGGTGGGCGGGTACGCCGCCATGCGGCCGGGTAATCACCGCACGTTTGACGTGCTGGTGCGATACACAAGGGCCA
>VFQQ010004019.1_pt1 | contig 13436 bp, 6 predicted proteins | sample 3512341 | NCBI WGS metagenome assembly VFQQ01 (sample SAMN10412373, study PRJNA504923) | tailings metagenome | isolation source: Relicate 2 Philex TSF1 revegetated site | place: Philippines: Tuba, Benguet | collected 2017-08-29 | reverse complement strand
CACCTGAGTCCCTGCTATTATAAGGCTGCCGAGGCTAAGTCCGACAGGCTGCTAGAACGTCGCTTCCACGCCGAGGCGCCAGGTGGTCGCGGCGTACTGGTTGCGCGTCACGCGCAGCGGATTGCCCTCGTAGGCGCGTTCGGGGGCGTCGGTGAGGTTGGTGGCTGCGAGCGTGAGGCGGTAACCGGAGGCCAACCGCCACCAGAGACGGGCGTCGAGGGAGAAGACGCGGCCGCGGTAGGTGTCGCGGTCGGTGCCCGTGCCGACTTCGTCGAGGGCTTCGCTTTGCGAGGCGATCTCCCAGGTCCCGCCAAGGCGGCCCGCCTCCCAGCCGAGCTCCGCGCGCAGGAGGTGGCGCGAACGTTCCGGCAGGGTCAGGCGGTCGGCGGGACGCGTCGGCACCGTGGCCTCGCTGTCGGAGAAGGTGTACGCGATCGTCGGGGTCAGGCGCCGCACCGGCCCGCGCAGCGCAAAGACGCGGCTCCACTGGACCTGGAAACCGCGGAGGGTGCCTTCGTCCCCGTTCTCGACGCGCGCGACGCTGTACTGTTCGCCGTCGATGACCTCGTAGCGCTGGGCGCTGTAGAAGAAATCCGTGACCTTGGTGCGGTAAACCTCAAAGGCGAACTCGCCGAGCTGTGCGTGCCGGTACTCGGCTGCGAGGGCGGCGGTGCGGATCGACACCGGGCCGAGGCCGGGGTTGCCCTCGTTGATCGACGTCGTGGGCGGATGGACGCGGCGGTAGCGCACGATGTCGAAGTATTGGGGCCGCATCACCTGTTCGTGCAGGGTGGCGCGCAGGGTCCAGCCGCCACCGAGCCGCAGCGAACCCGCGACCGAGGGAAGGAGGGTCGAGTAGCGGTTTCCGCCGGGAGCGCTGCGAATGACGTAGTCCGTGCCGCCCTCGGTGACACGGGCAATTTCCTCGCCGACGCCGTCGTCCGTCTCCGAGGGGGCGATCACCGTGCCGAGCGTCTCCGTGCGCGTGCGCTCCGCGCGCAGGCCGGCCTCGAGTTCCCAGGGACCGCGGGTCCACGACCCGAGCAGGTAACCGCCCGTCACCGCCTCTTCCGAGGTGTAGCGGTCCTGCAAGGACTCCAGCACCGTGCGGGCGTCCGCGAAGGCGAACGCGAGGGAGCCGCCCGCGGCGAGTTCGCGGATGGTGGCGGTTTCGAGTCCCGGCGGCAGGATGTAGAAGTCGCGGACGACACGGCCGGGGCGGCGCTCCGCCTCGACGTCGGCAAGCGGGAGCGGGCTGGCCGGATTGCGAAAATAGACGAGGCGGGAGGTCTCGTTGCGCCGCTCCTTCTCGCGATGCAGGCCGCCCGCGCCGAGCCAGAGCGTGCCGCCGCCGACGGCGAGACGGCGCTCGAGGTCGAGACGGGCGGCGAGGTCGGTGTCGCGCGTCCCGGTCAGCGCGGCGCGCAGGTCGTTGAACGGACTCCGGCTCGTATCGGAAAGATCGATACCGTTGGTCACCGCGAGCGTCGGGCGGTACGGGTCGTCCAGCCGGTAGGCGAGGTCGAGGCCGCGGTCGGTGAAGTTCCAGCCGTCCGCCCGCGGGCGATTGGTCCACGTCGAATGGTACACGGCGTAGTCGGCCCGCCAGTCCGGTCCGGCAAGGCGGCCGCCGGCCTGGAACCGGAGGATGTCGCGCTCGGTGAGGGTGTGTCCGAAGTAGCGGCGCGCGCCGGCGTCGCGGTAGGCTCCCTCGGTCACGACGGGGCCGCCTTGGGGCCAGTCGCCCAGGCCGGGCTGGGCCGCGCCGAGGCCGAAGTTGTATTCGAGGCGGTTGCGGTAGAAGTCGTCGTCGTAGTCGGACCAGGCCGCCTGCACGAAGACGGTATGGGTCGGCGAGAGACGGTGTTCGAGCAGGGTGGAAAGGCTGCGGGTGCGTGTTGTGATGACGTCCTGGGACGTGCGCGCCCTCTCGAGGAAGTAGACAGGCTCGTCGTCAAAGGTCTGCGCCACGGCGCCGGTGCGCGGGCGGCGTCCGTCCGGTCCGGGGACGACGAGCGGCGCCCACACCGATTCGTAGTGTTCGATGTGGCGCGTCGCCGAGGTGACGTTGGCGCGGAGCTCGAGCGCCCAGGGGCGTTCGGCGGAGCCGAAGCGGCGGCGAACGAGTGCGTCGGTGCCGGGCGAGAGCTTTCCGGCGAGGGCCTGGTAGGTGCCGAAGAGCGAGAGCTGGGTGACCTCGGCGGCCGAGGTCAGGCGACCGGTGGCCGGCAGCAGGCGGCGAAAGTCGTTGCCCTCGCCGTCGGCGGAGGCCCCCGGGCTGCGCCCGAGCGTGCCCGGCGCCTGGTACTCGGAGGCGATGGGGTTGCGTTTCTGGAGGACGCGGCCGCGCTCGCGCGGACTTTCGGTGGCGGCCTCGGTCGTGGCGGTGGCCTTCGCGGGCGCCGCCGCCGGAGCGGCGACGTCGCCCGTCGTTTCGGCCCGCGCGGGAAGGGCGGCGGAAAGAACGCAAAGGCCGGCGACGATGTGCCGGGACGAACGCAGGAAGTCCATGGGAGCGGGAGGCAAGGAAGCCTCATGGCGAAGCACCCGCTGTTCCCGCAGCGGGCGAATGAGGCGATTTCATCCTGGGCGACCCGTCGCGACGGGTCGTTCGGAAGGAGGCGGCAAGGCTGCCGCAGCCGCGCCAGCCCGACGGGAGGCCGTGGGTTCGGATAACGGAAGCGGGAGGGAGAAACGAGCGGGCGGTTTTCCTTGCAATAATTATTAGATGACAGCTTTTCTTTCGGCCCAACCCCGTTGACCCTGATGATGCGAATGCTGATCGATAGTCTCCTGTTCCGGGCCTGTCTTGGCCTGTTTCTTCCCCTGACTGCGAGTGCCTGGAATTCGGCGAAGGTGGTGCCCGATGCGCAAGGCCGTCTTGCGTACCCGATCGATGCCCAGGGCAATCGGATCCCTGACTTCAGCCATGCCGGTTACCGAGGGGGCGGCGTTCCGCTGCCGGAGGTGCCGGTGCGGGTGACGTTGTCGCCGGTGGACGGGGACGATACGGCGCAGATTCAAGCAGCGCTCGATGCGGTTGGCGCCATGCCCCTGCAGGCCGACGGTTATCGCGGGGCGGTCCTGCTGGGGGCCGGCGTTTATGACATCGGAGGAACGCTGCGCATCCGGCACGACGGCGTTGTGCTCGCGGGTGTTGGCGATGGCTATGACCCGGCGGTCCACACGATCCTGCGGCGCACGGGAACTTCGCAAGCCAGCGTAATCGTCGCCGGGGGCGGAAGCAACGACCAGTTCCGGAGCGAGATCGCCGGGACGCGGCGGGCGATCACGAGCCCTCGGGTAAGCGTGGGTTCACGCGTGTTTACGGTCGACGACCCTTCCCCTTTTGCCGTCGGCGACACGGTGATTGTCTGGCATCCCTCGACCCAGGAGTGGTTGGAGGCCATGGATCTCGGCGGCGTGACCGACGCCAATTTCTGGCGACCGGGCCAGATCGACATCCGCTATCTCCGGACGATCACGGCGATCTCCGGCGATACGATCGCGATCGACGCACCCGTCTTCGCCCATCTCGACCGGGTCCTGTCCCAAAGCTATGTTTATAAGTATAATAAAAGTGGCATGCTCAGGCAAATCGGCATCGAGGACCTGGCGATCGACATTGTGACGGAGGGACCCACCGCGGAGAACCATTGCGAAGACGCCATTCGTTTTGTCGGTGCCGAGGATTCGTGGATACGCGACAGCACGATGCGACATTTCTGGCACGCGGGCGTGCAATTCGAGCGGTCGGTGCGCTGCACGGTGGAGCGGGTCCGCGCGATCGAGCCTCACTCGGTCGTCACCGGGGGGCGGCGGTACAATTTTGCCACCTACCATGCGCAGCTCATTCTTTTCCGCGACTGTTTCGCGAGTCAGGCGCGCCACGCCTTCGTCGCCAACGGCACAAGCAACGATTCCGGTATCGTGGCGCTCGACTCCGTGCTCGACCAGAACCTGACGTTCTCCGAGGGGCATCGCCGGTGGTCGACGGGTCTGCTGTTCGACGGCTTGGTGGCGACGAACCGGATTGGCGCCGACGTCTATGCGTTCTACAATCGCGGCAATTACGGCACCGGGCACGGTTGGGCCGCCGGCCACAGTGTCATTTGGCGCTCGGACGCTGCAGGAGGGCGCATCCGGGTTCAGCAGCCGCCCACCGCCCAGAACTATGCGATCGGAAGCTTCGGTCAGGTTCTGGGCAACGGGCCCTTTGCGGGCCCTCCCGGCTACATCGAGGGTGCGAACACGCCCGGACTTGAGCCGGCCTCGCTTTATCTGGCCCAGTTGGCGGATCGTCAGTCGGCCGTCGTCGCGCCGGACCTCGAGCCGCCCACGGCACCCACATTGACGGCGGGACCGCTCATCGTGACCGCCTTGGAACTCTCGTGGACGGCCTCGACCGACAACGTCGGGATTGCAGGGTACGAAGTCTTTGCCAACGGACGTTTTCTCGCGTTCACCTCCGCTACGAGTTATGCGATCTCCGGCTTGAAGGCCGGGCAAAGCTACCAGTTCGTCGTGGTGGCCAAGGACAGGATCGGAAACGGCACGTCCAGCAACGCGGTGTCCGTGGAGGTGGAGGGTGGCGGTCCTCCGCGGGCCACGCTGGTGTTCGAGTCGGAGTCGCTCGCTCGCACTGCCGTGGGCGCGAGTGCCACCGTGACGACGGAAACCTTTCCCAGCCCGAGCAACAGCCAAATCTATGCGAGCAACTTCCAGTTCGTGCAGCTTGGAGCCGACTTCAATCCTCCGGCCGGGGAGTACGTTCAGTTCACGCTGCCGGCTGTGCCGGCCGGAACCTACACCCTGAGCATGCGTTACAAGTCGCATCCGACCAACCGCGGCATCCTGCGCCTCACCGTCGACGGCGTGGTCGTCGGCCCGGACTTGAATCAGCGCTCGACGGCCACGTTCCGGGACTTCGCGTTCGGGGTCATCCGCGTACCGCAGGACAAGGACCTGCTGGTGCGGCTCACCGTGGTCGGACGCGCCAGCGATTCCGGCACGTATGCCATCACGTCCGATACGTTCACTCTGGTGCCCGACACGACGCCGCCGGCGATCGTCTCCATCGCTGACTTGACCGTTGAAGCCACGGGTCCGGATGGAGCGGTGGCAACCTTTGCCACCTCGGCCACAGATGCGATCGACGGGAATCGTCCGGTGACATTCACACCTCCTTCCGGCTCGATCTTCCCGCTGGGCAGTACCTTGGTCGTGGCCACGGCGGAGGACGAGTCGGCAAATGTCGGCGTCTCGTCCTTCTACGTGAGGGTGGTCGATACGACCCCGCCAACCTTGAACCTTCCGGCAGACCTTGTCCTCGAGGCGACCAGTCCGGCGGGGGCGCCCGCGAGCTTCGCCGTGTCCGCCACGGACCTCGTCAGTGGTGACGTCGGCGTGAGTCTCGATCGGCAGCCCGGGTCAGTTTTCCCTTTTGGGGTGACGAGCGTTGCCGCCTCGGCCCAGGACGATTTCGAGAATGTGGCGACAGGAAGTTTTCTTGTGACCGTGCGCGACACCCTTCCGCCGGCTCTGACGACAGTACGGGCCTCGCCGGCGGTCCTCGCCGTCCCCAACCATGCCATGGTTCCCGTCACCGTGTTCGTGGAAGCCAGCGATGCTGGCGATGCCGCGCCGAGGGCGCGCATCGTCTCCGTGAGCAGCAATCAACCCGACAATGGTCGCGGTGACGGCAATACGACCGGGGATTGGGAGATCACGGGCGACCTTGGTGTCAATCTGCGGGCCGAGCGCTCCGGGGCGCTCGGTGACCGTGTCTACACGATCGTGATCGAGTGCACCGATGCGAGCGGCAACAGCAGCCGCGCTGCGACCACGGTGATCGTCCCGCGCGGCTGAGTTGGCTAGCCCGCTTGTTTCACAACACCGATAATGATTTTTCTTTGATCACAGAGCGCACGGAGCTCCGACACAGAGGCCACAGAGGAGAAATCCTCCAAGCCGAACATTCGGCGTAGCGTTGGTTCGATTGTCATCCGCCGTAAACCTCCCGCGCACCGTGTGGTCTCCCGCTGCCTCTGTGTCGGGGCTCCGCGTACTCTGTGAAACCGGTTTGGGTTGTTTATGTGGTGAAATTTGCGGGCAAAAGGGGCAATGGCGTCCGCTGCCATTGCCCTGGAGCCTGGCGGGTCAGCTCAGCTTGCGGAGCAAGGTCAGGCGTCCGATGGGCAGCCACTCGGCGACGAGGATGTCGCCGTTGTGCAGGAAGATCGCGTCGTGGGGGCAGATGAACTCGCCGGGCGTGAACTGGTCGCGGCGCTGCGTGCGGCGCGAGCCGTAGCGGCCGTTGTTCGACTTGCCGTCGCCGAGCTGGGCGACGACGCGCCAGTCGCGGTCCATCAGACACACCTGGCTGTCGAGGTCGGGGCAGAGCATGAGGTCGCCTTTCACGTCGAAATGGCAGGGCAGGCGGAGCTTCTCCGTGTCCTTCACCGTGCGCAGGTGTTTCCCGTCGAGCGAGAAGACCTGCACGCGCTGGTTGCTGCGGTCGGCGACGACGAGGACGGGTTGGGCGCCGCGGGTGTCCACGCAGAGGCCGTGCGGCGTGCGCAGGAGTCCGTCGGCCGGCTCGACGCCTTCGGTCGGGTTCGGACCGGGCGCGCCGATCTCGCCGAGGAAGCGGTTGTTGGCGTCGTAGCGCAGGATGCGGTGCGAACCGTAGCCATCGGCCACGAAGTAGCTGCCGTCAGGTGCGAAGGCGCAGTTCGTCGGGATGTAGTTCGTCGGAGCGGCGGCGTAGGCGGGGTCCTCTTCGGGGTAAAACTTTGTCCAGACCACCTCGCCGGAGAGGCTCGTCTTCACCGTGCAGCTGCGGTTCGTGTCGCAGTGGTAGAGGAACTCGGTGCCGCCCTCCTTGCGGATGTCCAGGCCGTGGGCGCCGCCGCGGTACTCGGAGCCGAAGCTGCGCACGAACTTGCCCTGCGCGTCGTAGACCGCGACCGCCTCCGGGCGCATGCTGGACTTGTGCACCGTGTGGGCGACGTAGATGAAGCCGTTCGCGTCCTGCGCGAGACCGTGCGTGTCGCCCCAGAGCAGGCCCTTCGGCGGCAGCATCCAGTCGTGCACCACCTCGTAGGTGTGCGCGCCCGCGCCGGTGACGGGCAGGCGCGAGCCCGCCTTGTCGGCGGCGCGGAGCAGGGTGGGGCCGACGGCGGCGGCGCCGAAGGCGAGCGAGGACTGGGCGAGGAACTGGCGGCGGGTTGTCATGGGTAAACGCTACAGGGGTCGCGAAACGGCGGCGGACGCCGCGGGCGGGGACCAGGGTTGCAGGGCAGGCTCGAAGGGTTGGTGCGTCGAGCAGACCGCGGCAACGCAAAATCCGCTCTGAAATTTCAGGACGCGGCCCTGAAATTCCCGCACTTGGCGGTTGTCTTTCCCGGGTGGGCATTATCGTTTTTCCAGACCCGTTCCCCTCGGGCTCTACCCCATCATGTCACTCCGTCTCGTCACAGGGGGACTGGCCGCCGCTTCGGTCGCCGCTCTCTTCGCTCAACTCGGTTGCGGCCGTCCTTCGCCCGAGGCTTCCTCCGCGTCGTCCGCCCCGGCCGCCTCCGCTCCCGCGGCGACGCCGACGCCGACGCCCGCGCCGCTCCGGGTGGCCACGTTGTCGTTCAACGAGCACGTCCAGCCCATCCTCGCCGAATACTGCTATCATTGCCACGGGGCCGACGCGGGTTCGCGCAAGGCCGGCCTGCGGCTCGACCGCCCGGAGTACGCCTTCAAGCCGGCCGAGAGCGGCAAGGTCGCGATCGTCCCCGGCAAGCCTGACGAGAGCCCGCTCGTCGCGCGCATCACGTCCACCGACGACAAGTTCCGCATGCCGCCGCCCGAGGCCCACAAGACGCTGCGCCCGGACTTGATTGCGATCCTGCGCCAATGGGTCGCCGAGGGCGCCGAGTACGAGGAGCACTGGGCCTTCATTGCCCCGACGCGGCCGGCCTTGCCCGCCGTTTCCACGGAGAACGCCGCCTGGGCCCGCAACCCCGTCGACCGCCTCCTCGCCGCCGCCCTGGAAAAGGCCGGCCTCTCGCCCTCGCCTGAGGCGGACCGCCGCACCTTGATCCGGCGCGTGTCGCTCGACCTGACCGGGCTCGTGCCAACGCCCGCCGAGGTCGAGGCCTTCGTCAACGACCCCGCGCCCGACGCCTACGAGAAGCTCGTCGACCGCCTGCTCGCCGATCCGCGCTGGGGCGAGCACCGCACGCGCTACTGGCTCGACTACGTGCGCTATGCCGACACGCACGGCCTGCACTTCGACAACTACCGCGCCATCTGGCCGTACCGCGACTACGTCATCCGCGCGTTCAACGCCAACAAGCCCTTCGATGCCTTCGTGCGCGAGCAGCTCGCCGGCGACCTCCTGCCGGCGCGTTCCTTCGATGAGCTCATCGCCACCGGGTTCGTGCGCAACAACATGACCACGAACGAGGGCGGCACGATCACCGAGGAGGTCTTCGTCAATCAGACCCGCGATCGCGTCGAAGCCTTCGGCGCCACCTTCCTCGGCCTCACCACGGGCTGCGCGGCCTGCCACGACCACAAGTTCGACCCGCTCACGCAACGCGACCACTTCGGGCTCGCCGCCTTCCTCGGCAACACCCTAGAGAAACCCTGGGACCTCAACATCGCCGAGCCCGAGCCCGTCCTGCGCCTGCCCAAGCCCGAGAGCGCTGACACCGCGCGCCTCGTGCTCGAGAAACGCGCCGACCTGCTCGGGAAACTCACGCCGATCCGCGCCGCCGCCCGCGAACGCGTGGGCGCCTGGCTCGCGCAGGGCCATTGCCCCGAGCCCGTTTCCACCGACAAGCTCGAACTCCGCCTGCGCCTCGACGAAGGCCGCGGCGATCTCGTGCGCAACACGGCGCCCGAAGCGCGCGTCAAGGAGTTCAAGGCCGACACCAACCCGCTCATCTGGGGCGAAAACTCCTGGCTCTGGCCCTCGATGCGCATGGACATCTTCACGCGCATCCGCCTCGGCGACCTCGGCGACGTCGAGGCCAACGAGGGCTTCTCCGCCGGTTCGTGGATCTACCTGCGCGCCAGCCCAGGCGGCGGCGCGCGCACGGGTACGGGCAACGGTTCCTTGCTCGCGCGCATGGGCGACGCCTCGGTCAACAAGGGCGCCGGCTGGGACATCTACCAGGAAGGCACGCAGATCATCGTCAACCTCACGGCCGAGGTCGAACCGCCGGTCGAAGCCGCCGCCGAGCCCGCGGGCGTGATCAATCCGCGCGCCGAACAGGCGCCCAAGCCGCGGCGCGGCCTCCAGGTCGTTACGCGCGACACCTACGCGCGCGACGAGTGGCACCATGTCTTCTTCACCTACGACGGCTCCCGCCGCGCCCAGGGCGTGCGCATCTACGTCAACGGCAAACCGGTGCCCACGGAGATCCGCCTCAACAACCTCGGCGCCAACGATTCGATCCGCACGCCCGCCCAGATGCAGCTCGGACGCCGCGACGATCACCTGCCCATGCGCGAGACGCGTTTCCAGGACGTGCGCTTTTACCGGCGCACGCTCTCGCCCGAGGAAGTGCAGCGCCTGCCCTTCGAGGACCTCGCCAGCGAGATCGTCGCACGCCAGCCCGATCCCGCCAAGTGGACCACGGACGAGGCCTTCGTCGTCGCGGACCGCTTCTACCTCGGTCAGAAGGACGACGAGGCCATGGCTCTCGCCGCCGCCGTCGCCAACCACGACACCGCGCTCGCCGCCCTCACCGCCGGCGGCGAGGCGACCTTGATCGCCCTCGAGAAACCCACGCCCGCCTACGCGGACATCCTCAAGCGCGGCGATTACTACGCGCGCGAGGAGCGGATCGGCCCGGACGTCCCGCACTTCCTCCCGCCGCTGCCGGAGGGCGCGCCACGCAACCGGCTCGGCCTCGCCGAGTGGCTGCTGGATCCCTCGCACCCGCTCTTCGCCCGCGTCACCGTCAACCGCATGTGGGCGGAGGTCTTCGGCCGCGCGCTGGTCACGTCCCCGGGCGACTTCGGCATCATCGGCGAACGTCCCTCGCATCCCGACCTGCTCGACTGGCTCGCCGTCGAGTTCCGCGAGAGCGGCTGGGACACGAAACGTTTCTACAAGCTGCTCGTCACCTCCGCCGCCTACCGCCAGACCGCGAAGGTTTCGGGCGACCGGCTCGCCAAGGATCCCGACAACCGCCTGCTTTCCCGTGGCCCGCGTTTCCGCATGGACGCGGAGATGCTGCGCGACAACGCCCTCGCCGTCTCCGGCCTGCTCGTCGCCAAACAGGGCGGCCCTTCCGTCAAACCTTACCAGCCGCCTGGCATCTGGGAGGAGGTCGCCATGCCCGAGTCCAACACCGGCGTCTACAAACCCGGCACGGGCGAAGACCTGTATCGACGCAGCCTCTACACCTTCTGGAAGCGCGCCTCCGCTCCTCCGAGCATGGAGACCTTCGACGCGACCTCGCGCGAGGTCGTCTGCACGCAGCGCGCCCGCACCAACACGCCCCTGCAGGCCCTCGTGACGATGAACGACCCGCAATGGGTCGAGGCCGCGCGCAAGCTCGCCGAGCGCGCCCTCCACGCCGGCGCCACGCCGGAGTCGCGGCTCGACTTCCTCGCCCGCACGACCCTCGCCCGTCCGCTCGCCGAGGGCGAGGCCGCCATCCTCTCGCGCGGGCTGGCCACCTTCGACGCGCACTACCGTGACGCCGCCGCCTCTGACGACGTCGCCGCGCTGCTCTCCGTCGGCGAAGCGCCCGTCGATCCCGCGCTCGCTCCGTCCGAAGTGGCGGCGTGGACCCTCGTGGCGAGCCAGTTCCTCAACCTCGACGAATTCCTGTCCAAGTAAGGCCATGCACGACGACCACGACCTCTGTTCCGATCACTGCGGCGACCACCCGACCGTCTGGGATCTCCCGCACGTGCCCCTCGGCCTCAAGCGCGAGTGGCTCGAGCTCGAGACGCGCCGCCACTTCCTCGGCCGCGGCGTCAAGGCCCTCGGCTGGGCCGGCCTCGCCTCCATCCTCGGCCGCACCGCGCCCAACCTGCTCGCAAGCTCCGCCGACCTGCCGGCCGCCGCGTCCCTGCCGCCAGGCGTGCCGCACTTCGCGCCGAAGGCCAAGCGCGCCATCTACCTCTTCATGGCGGGCGCGCCCTCGCAGTTCGAGACCTGGGACTACAAGCCCGGCCTCGCCGACATGGTCGACCAGGACCTGCCCGAATCCGTGCGCGGCGGCCAGGTGCTCACCGGCATGACCGCGAGCCAGGCCCGTTTCCCCATCGCCCCGAGCGTGTACAAGTTCGCCCGGCACGGAAAGGCCGGCCACTGGGTCTCGGAACTCTTCCCGCACACGGCGAAGATCGCCGACGAGATCTGCCTCATCAAGTCGCTCTACACCGAGGCCATCAATCACGAGCCCGCCATCCTGCAGATCACCACGGGCAACATGTTCTCGGGCAAGGCCTCCCTCGGCGCGTGGCTCTCCTACGGGCTCGGCGCGGTCAACGACGAGCTGCCCACCTTTGTCGTGATGACCTCGAAGATGCCCGTGCGCCAGAACGTGCAGGCGCTCTCCAACCGCCTCTGGTCCTCCGGCTTCCTCTCGCCGAGCCACGCCGGCGTGTCCCTGCGCGCGGGCAACGACCCCGTGCTCTACATCAACAACCCGAAGGGCATCGACGGAAACCTCCGCCGTGCGATGATCGACGGCGTCAACGATCTCAACCGCGACCTCTTCGAGCGCGTCGGCGATCCCGAGATCAACGCCCGCATCTCCCAATACGAGATGGCCTTTCGCATGCAGACTTCCGTGCCCGAGCTCACGGATTTCTCCGACGAGCCCGCCTCGACCTGGGACCTCTACGGCCCGAAGGCGCGCGAACCCGGCACCTTCGCCTACAACTGCCTCATGGCCCGCCGCCTCGCCGAGCGCGGCGTGCGCTTCACGCAGATCTTCCTGCGCAGCTGGGACCAGCACGGCAACCTGCCCAACAACATCCGCACGCTCTGCGAGGACTCCGACCAGCCGACCGCCGGCCTCGTCACGGACCTCAAGCGCCGCGGCCTGCTCGACGACACCGTCGTCATCTGGGGCGGCGAGTTTGGTCGCACCGTTTACTCGCAAGGCGTGCTCCGTCCCGACAACTACGGCCGCGACCACCACCCGCGCTGCTTCTCCATGTGGATGGCCGGCGGCGGCGTGAAGCCCGGCGTGAGCTACGGCGAGACCGACGACTTCTCCTACAACATTGTGCGCGACCCCGTGCACGTCCGCGACCTGCATGCCACGATCCTCCACCTCTTCGGCCTCGACCACAACCGGCTCACCTTCAAGTTCCAGGGCCTCGACCAGAAGCTCACCGGAGTGGTGCCCGCCCGGGTCATCGATGGACTGCTCGCCTGAGGTGAAGCCTCTCGACCGCAGACGTCTGCCGGTCCTGCTCGCACTGCTGGCGCTCCTCGGCGCGTCGACGGCGGCGGCCGAGCCCACGTTCTACGACGCGCGCATCGCGCCCTTGATGGACCGGCATTGCGTGAGCTGCCACGGTCCGGAAAAGGCGAAGGCGGAGCTGCGCCTCGACTCGATGGAGTGGATTCTCAAGGGCAGCGATGCCGGCGAGGTCCTGACTCCGGGCGCGCTCGCCGACAGCGAGCTCTTTCGGCGCATCACCCTGCCGCACGACGATCCGGACTTCATGCCGACGGACGGCAAGCCGCCGCTCTCGCCCGACGAGACCAAGCTCGTCGAACTCTGGATCGCCCGCGGCGCCTCGCCGACGGCGCCCATGAGCGCCTTCGCCGACGCGCCCGTGCCGCGCAGTTTCCGCACGATCGAACCGTTGGCGCCGGACTGGACGCCGCGCGCGGCGGAGATCGCGCGGCTTGCGAAGGAACTCGGCGTGAAACTCGTGCCGCGCTCGCGCACGCTCACCGACGGACTCGTCCTGCGCACGGCCAGCGCCCCGGCGCAGTGCGACGACGCCACGCTTGCCGCCCTTGCGCCGATCGCCGACCTGATCGTCGAGGCCGAACTCGCGCGCACGCGCGTGACCGACGCCGGCCTGGCGACCCTTGCGACCTTTCCGAACCTGCGCGCGCTCGACCTCACACGCACGGCCGTGACCTCGCGTGGACTCGAGACGTTGCGCCCGCTCGCGAACCTCGAGGCGCTCAACCTCACCGACACGGCCGTCGACGCCACCGCCAAGCCCACGCTGGCGTCCTTCGCGTCGCTCAAGCGCGTCTGGCTCTTCGGCACCGCCGCCGATTGATCGCAAGGGGCCGCCTGCGGCCCAAACCCCTGTAGGAGCGGCTTTACGCCGCGATGGCTCGGAAACCTGCCCGTTTCGACGGCCGGCGGACGGTGTTCATCGCGGCGTAAAGCCGCTCCTAGTGCGTCATCAACTACATGAACTCAGAACGTGAAAGTCGTAAC
>VFQQ010004018.1_pt1 | contig 13438 bp, 16 predicted proteins | sample 3512341 | NCBI WGS metagenome assembly VFQQ01 (sample SAMN10412373, study PRJNA504923) | tailings metagenome | isolation source: Relicate 2 Philex TSF1 revegetated site | place: Philippines: Tuba, Benguet | collected 2017-08-29 | reverse complement strand
CAGCGGTAAAGCAGCTGCAGCCCGTGCTAGGTTGACCCAGCGCACAGAGACTTGGCAGCAGGGACAGGAGCAGCTTGCTGCGATGGACGTGGACTATGGATACGACGAGGGCGGAGGCAGACGCAGGTAAGCTCGTGCAATGACGTGCTGACAGTTCTTTGACCCGCCTTGCAGTGGCCTCGCGCCTCCGCCCTTGCTCAGTAATGGCACTACACACTATCAGTACTACCCTCGCTCAGTAGTGGACGCACACGGAAAGTGCACCTATGCACACGCTGTCGAAGCGCACCAGCGTCCAAAAGCAATGTGGCGACGATACTGATCACGCCTTTCATACTACATCCACGCTGTTCAGTCACGCGTGATTGTGCACCGTGTCTTGCTGCACCGTGTCTTGCTGCAGTGAACGCGATCGCGACAGGGCCGAGCGTGATCGTGAGCGGCCCCGGGAGTCACGTGACCGAGATCGTGACCGCGAGAGGGAGCGTGGTGACAGAGACCGTGGCGACAGAGAGCGTGGTGACAGGGACAGGGAACGAGACAAGGGCAGGGACAGGGATGCCGGCCGGGACAGAGAAAGGGACAGGGGCGAGAGAGATCCAGGCCGTGACAGGGATAGGGAGCGGGAGCGGGACAGAGAGCGTGATCGTGCAAGGGAGGTCCGACGCAGCCGCAGCAGGGAGCGCAGCCGCGACCGCGGTGACCGAGACAGGGTTGACAGACCTGACAGGTCTGACAGGGGTGAAAGGGGCGATAGGTTTGATAGGGAGAGGCTAGAAAGGATGGATAGATCAGATAGGGGTGAGAGGGATGGCCGTGTGAGGGACAGGGACAGGGGTGACAGGCCACGAGAGCGTGATGCCGAGCGAGAGAGGGATGATCGGGACAGAGACAGAGAGCGCGAGAGAGACAGGGACAGGGATAGGGCCAGGAGCCGACCCTCGGAACGTGAGAGGTACGTATGAGCACACACAAGCACGCAACTGGGCTGTAGCCTGCACATGTCCTACGTCCTACGCCCTGTGAACAGCGCATCATGTGGCACGCGCCAGCCTTTATATGAGTGTGAGTGTGTGTGTGTGCGAGCGCGCGCGTAGCGAGCGAGATCGCGACAGGGACAGGCGTGGCAGTACCAGGGACAGAGAGGCGGGCGAAGGGGACTCACGTCGGAGCAGGCAGCATCGCAGTGGCGGAGACAGCGATGATGAGATGAAGCCACAACAGCAACAAGCGGTAAGCGTTATCTATGCATCTATTCAGGCGCGGACATGTGCAGGCACGCACGCGTGTGAGCAGAAACGCTGACCTACCAAGCCCGGATCAAGCATTTGTGCGTGAACGTGCCGCCATGTGGCTCACGAATGTCATCGTGGCCTCTGTCACGACCCTGCTTCCATGACACGGACATGGACATCATGACGCATGACACACGGGCTGTTGACTTGCTCATACGTACCGTGCGGGCTTACGCTGGCTTGGGCCAAAACTCACGCCTGCTGGTGTGCTCTGTGTGCTTTATGTGTGCAGGAGGAGCCAGCTCAGATCGGTCTGGATGCAGATTTGACAGCTGAGGAGATTCAAATGATGCAGGCCATGGGCATCCCCTTTGCATTCAACACGACACAGGGCCAGCAGGTGGGGAATGTCAGACCACAGTACATACGCAGTACAGCAAGGGTTGCACTCTGTGCTCGTATTGACATACCTGCGATTATGTCTGCTGTTCAGGCGCACTGCGAAAATCTCAGCCGTGACTATACCTGCCCGGTCATTGCTTGTGTCCATGTCCTCACCTAGACACAAGCAAGGTGTGTCACCTCGTGTGTATGTCACAGGTCGAAGACGAGGCAGCCAACGCTGGCGGCATCAAGCTCAAGAGCAAGCGTACAGGCCGTCAGTACATGAACCGCAGAGGCGGCTTCAATAGAGCGCTGCCCGCCGAGCGCACGAACGAAAAGGTCGTGCGCGACTAAGCAGTACTGACCTCTCTCTGTCTTGCAGCAGTCTTGTGTTTTGCAGGCTCTTTCGCGCTTGGCCGGACAAGGCCTCGATAAGTCCGTTGCTTGTCTTGGCTAGTCTTGCTTTCTGATGTTTGCTGTTAATTGCAGTTTTCAAGACTCGTTTGGCTGACTTGTTGACTGTAACTTTCTGACGCGCATTGTCCTGGTCTGTCACTAAACGTAAGAAGCTGAACGAAGATTGTCCCTTAAACAGCAGCCAGTTCTGGCCAGAGACATTAAATCAAGGAAGCATGTGGAAGGGAAGCAGGCAACGCCGCGTAGCGCAACGCGTCTCACAGGCAGCACAGTGTGACAAAACCGAACGCAATGGCGTCTCACTCAGATTATGTCAGTAGTAAGCACACACTCCATGTCACAGATCTTCAGCGCGCACACAGGTGCACAGTCAAAAGAGGTGCCAAAGGCCTGCACACACTGAGCCTTTCTGTCAAACACACACACGCATCAGTACTCAAAAGCGCAAAGATACGGCGCTCTTACACTGCACAAAGTCAGTACCGCTGTGCATGGGCACGCGCGAAACAGTCCAATGTCCTTGTGATGAGTGCTAAGGAAGTGAGGCCAGGCCGCAGGCACGGAGCTTTGTGGGTGGGAGTGCGGGCACGGGTGGCAGGATTGGTTCACGGTAGAAGCTCCGATGCCTAGCGCCTGAGGTAGTTTGCTCTATGAATGTATGCGGTGTGCTCAGAACACAGAACATGACAGAGTGCACAGAATGGGGCCTAGCCAGGGCTTGCCCTATGGCTGGTCAGGTGGGTTGCTCCAAGTCGTCCTCCCCATGGACCAGTCCCACTGACCCTGTCAGTTAGTTAGGTGAGTAAGTTAATCTGAGTCGTCCTCAGACTCTGCTTCATAGTCTTCATCGTCGTCGTCCCAGTCTAGTCTGGGGCGACTGTTACTGGGTCTAGCTGGCTGAGCGGGGGCGGGGGGAGGGGGCTGGGGCTGGAGGGCGCCGGGAGGGGGGAGACCGAACATCGCCTGCGACGCACAAGCACACGAGCAGTCGTGTACCTCACTGAGCCTGAACGAGGTCATGACATGCTCAAGACGGGCAGCTACGCTTCACAGCTGGTGCGACAGGGCGCTCACAGTATCTCGCCGATTTGACAGCTGCAGGTGATGCGCATGCGACTGTTGTGCTGCTGGGATCTGTGCTGCACAGCGGTGCCCAGCTCGTGCCAAACCTGGCATGCAGAGGGATTCATCGCTGCAGTGCTGGTGCGTACCTGTGCCTCAGGTATCGTTCTGAGCCACGCGTCAATCTTGAGCAATGTCTCGTTGTCCATGGTGTCAAAGTCGAGTTCAATCTCCCCCGACTCCATACCCGCCACTGTCTCAGGCGGCAACAGAGAAATGAGGTCTGCACAGCGAATGATACGACAAGAACACACACACACACACGCGCGCACACATAAGCACACACGAGACATCTGCAGGCACCACCTGAGTTCTAGGCGCACGGGCAGAGCCTAGCTGCTTCAGCCTGCGCACTGCTGGTTCTGGTGGGTGCAGTGTGTGTGTGCGTGTGTGTGTGTGTGTGTGTGTGCGTGTTACTCACGTGCTGAGTGTTCGTCGGGTAGGTCTTCTCGTGACAGGTACATGCCTATTTGCTGGATGCGTTCCTGTGTCACGCGGCCGTTCTCGTCGATACCGTGCTTGACTGATGTGACCTCGTGGCTCATGGAGCGGTCGACACCGTCCTGCAAACACAGACAGGCAGACCGCACACCAGCGGATACGCTGCGCGTACTGCACCTCCAAGACACTGACACCACGCTCCCCGGCTGAACCACTGCGCCGCGATGTGAGATGTGCGTAACTGAGCTGATGTCGGTGGCCTGTGCATAGGGGCGATCTGCGACGGCCTTGCTGACTGTGCGGTGAAGCATACATGCTGCCACAACAGTGCTCACTGACCCGAGGTCTCTTGGCTGCTTGCCCGCCTTGACTGCGTGATGGTTTGGGCTTCGCGGGCGCTGCCATCTCCTCTGGGTCGAACTTGGGCGCTGCCTGGCCGGCCGTGGCGCGCCGCGTCCGCTCTTCTGAGAAGTTTGTAGCCGCCCAGAGGCCGTCAAAGTACCGCTCGGCCTGCAAAGAGCGCGGCGCGGCTGCGAGTGAGCCGTACTCGCCGCAGTAGCGCGCGCCGGCGCTCTGGCTGGACTGTAGCTGTGCCTTTGCACGCGCTGCTCAGCGCCGCAGACTCACCTCCTCTCCCATCTGTCTGAACGGGTCGTGTGGCGGGTTGTAGAGGTATACATTGCTGAAGAAGTGCTTGATGTCCGCGTAGAAGTCCCCTGGCTCGTGGTACTGCCCTGCTTTGAGCCGGCCCTCTATGTCCCCGAGAAACAGCGGTTGCTTGACCACGTTGTAGTAGTCTGGGAGGAGCTTGGGGTCTACTCTGTAATAGAACGTCCCCCAGTGCTTGCCGAAGTGCTTGACAAGCTTCTTGAGCAAATCGTGAGCCTTGGGCGTCCAAGCACCAAAGCCTGCACAAAGGGGAAGGCAACAATAGGTTTGACAGGCTGCTAGCGGGCCCTGGCTACAGATTCCCTGCCGAGGTGTCTGTGCTGAGCCATCGATCGCGAAGTCAGCGCTGACCTCCAGAAGGCGCCGTCAGGATGGGATCCCTCTTGACCTTCTTGCTGGGTGGCTGGAATCTCGCCTGCAATGAGCATCAGCGTTCGCTGAGACTGCCATGAGCGGGCAAGAGTCGCGCCACTTCGCGCCCACATTTGGTTTGCGAAAGCCCCTCACTGCCTACAAACCTGTTCTAGGGCTGCGTCTGTGATGTTGTATGTCTTTCGTATCCGGTCAAGGATGGTCTGAAGCCTCGCCACTTCCTTTTCTCCCGCCCGCCCAAGCTGCACTGCCTGGTCCACTGGGAGCCTGATGACATTGGCTGAGGCTGCATTGGCTCCTAGATCTGCTGCTCTACCTATCAGACTGCCATCGTCAAGGCGCAGAAAGACCTTTGGGCCCATCCTGTCCTCAGGCCTGTTCTTGCACGCTTATTGTTGTCTCAAGGTGCTGTTGTTTTAGACAGGTCACAGCCAAAGGCGTGTTTACAGACGGGTGAGCGGGGCGCAGGGGGGGTGCGGGCAGCACGCCAGCGCCACACCCAGGAGGCATCTCGGCGCGAGGCTGAAACGGCGCGAAAGCTGAGCGCGAGCCGGCGCCTGGCACGTCATCGGCACGAGCAAACAAGCACAAGCGGGGAAGCGGAGAACACCCAACACCACGCGGGGAAGGCCCCCCGACCCAGCACACGAACACGAACACGACGCAAAGTACATACTGAGCGAAGTACACACACACAATCCGTATGCCCAATGGGCGATGTCTGCCCATTTAGATGGGCATGAAGGGATAAGCTGCGCAGCAAAACTGTCAAAACTTGCAGCAACACGTACAGTGCGCTGTAATGTGATCACACAGCGCGAGAGCCCACTGCTTCGGCCACACAGCTCACAACGCTGGCACTGTCATAAATTCATGCTATTACCGGTGGGCGCTATGTTTAGCGGCCGCGGGACAGGTAGAGAGCGGCATCGTCGAGCTCCTGCGAGCAAGCAATACACATGACAACACGGGGGCACATCACGCTTCCCTGGGTTCCAAACCCTACATAATACCCTGCACTGTGCTGTGTTCAGTGCGCACTGCGCAGTGGTGCTGTGGCATGGGCAGAACCGCAGAGGCCACCTTGTCTTGACTACATGGGGGCGTAGTATCACAAGCAATGAGTGACACAGTGTGCTGGTGCACGTGTTGAGCATAGACGAGCTGCATCAACCCTTACCTTGTTGATGCGGTCCAGACGCTTCTTGGGGATAGGGGCGGTGGGGCCAAAGCTGTTGTAGTGGCCAGCGAGGGCGTTCAACACAGAGTATGTGTTCCTGCAGTCCACACGGCCACATCATGCACACGGATCACATCATGCATCAAGCAAATCATCAGCTGGCGGCTGACGCCCAAGCTTGACGTCAAAACGAGAGCGAAGGCATAAGCGCAAGGCGCGGCGGCGCACATACCCGTAGGATGGGCGCCCAGACACGCGCGGCTCGCGGCGGTATGTCGCGACCCAAGTGTTGATGTCCTTGCGGAGCGCCTTCACTGTGTCCTCCTTGCTGGGGTCATCTCTATCAAGGGCAAGCGCTGCCCTCACAGATGAGAGGATGGCATCCTGCACACAGTCCACACAAGCGACAGGCGCTGCGGCTGTCCTTGCTACCCTTCCTGCGCCTTGCGGCCTCACACTGGCTAACGCCCAGCAGCCGCTGGCTTGCAGCTTGCCTGCCAGCTCGCGGGCGAACTCCTGCGCGCGTCTCCGGCTGCCAATCAGCGCGGTCTAGTTCGGCTTGCGCGGACGCTGCACCGCCACCTGCCCCCTTTGGCTGGCCCCGCCCGTCACAGTTGACCTCCCTGCTGCTGCTGACAGTAGGGATCTCTGGCTTGGCTGGGCTGATGATGTGCCTCACCGTGTTTGTGTTGTACTTGGCTTGAACCTCGGTAGCGTCGTCGCCGAAGATACCAGCTTGCGCAGGAGCGGCGGCAAGCAGAGTTGAGCTTGCCAATGCGATGGAGGCGAGCAAGTCACGGCGCGATGGCTCTGCCTTGCTGGCATCAATCTGCACGAGAGCCACACGCACCGAGAGCACGCGCTTGTCCTGATCCCTGGCATCAAGGAATGCCCATTGCAGTGCTCATAATGCGCCATGCGTGCTCGATGTCCCGTCATTGGCTGGCAGCATGCAAGGGGAAAAGCCGAGACCCACCTTCGCGGCCTGCACCACCACACGGGTGCGAGAGACGGCCCGAGACTGCACCTGTGACCTGCGATCGTGCAAGGAAGTGCAAAGTGCTGGACGCACTGGGCATCGGAACCTGCTGACTCTTCCGAAGGGCATCGGGGTCTGTCTGGCCACACACCTGGCGCAGGTCGCTGAGCCTAGGCTCTTAGAGGACAGTGAGAAAGCCATGTTGTGTTGATAGCCTGATGAACAAGGAGCTAACAGGCGAGGGGGCGGGGGCTTCAGGGGTGCAGGGACGCTCACTGGTGTGACCCGAATTCTGTGTGCTCGTCTTGCTGTGCGTTCCACCCCTTGCTGACTGTCTCTGCTAGCTGTCCATAGTAGAGGGTTTCCAGCATACGCCACAGGCATCAGGTCCGCTTGCCGCTTGCAGTACAAGCTTGCTTAAAGTAAACCATCCGCTCTTACAAGCCATACGCCGTGCAGTACAACACGCTCGCTGCCCTACGCCACCACAATCTAAAGTACATGAAGCAACAGAAGCAGGCGCCCTGCCAACAGATTGCATGGGCAACGAACTGCAATGTTGGTAAGAACACATTTTGGGTCACCATTCGTACACAGGGAAGGCCACCAGTTTGTGGCTGTCAAACGCCTGCCAGATGAGCGGCCAACGCTGGCCCAGTACAGCTTGGCATGTGCACTGGAACCTAGTTGACCTCACAAAGCCTCATGTCTGTGCTATTCCTTGTGAGTTCCACTGATACGCATGGTGCTCGTGAAGGGACACTCCATGCATGCATGCAAGCATGACCTCAGCACCTTGAGCACACGTGATGTACAGCGTCTGCAGCTATGCTAATGGTAACATAAATGCATGCATGGTCCTCATGACCTCTTCAAGGCCATGTTGTACATGCATGCTAACTACGCTTTTGTGCTTGTGTTAGCCTCTTCCCCTTCCCCACTTTCTGCCTCACTCTCTTCTTCCTCCTCCTCACTCTCCTCCTCCTCCTCCTCGCTCTCTTCTTCTTCCTCCTCCTCCTCCTCACTCTCTTCGTCCTCGTTCTCACTCTTCGCCCCAGTGTCAGGCTCAGGTGCTTCTGACGCTGCATCTGCGTCCCCTGCTTCGGAGCCCTCCTCACCCTCGCCCTCGCCTTCGGCCTCTTCCTCTCTCAGGCTCTCGTTGCGGAGCGTGCTCCGTGAGGAGGCCTCAGGGAACCTTCGGCTGGCCGCAGACGCAGAGCGGAGGCTGCCGAGGCTGTCCCGCCCCTCGTTCTCGCCCTCATCAACGGTGGACAGGGCGTCTGCGTGGCGGATCGACATAAGAGCCTCTGGGTCGCCTGGGTAAAGGCCACCCATGCCACCATCCCCTTCTGGCTCTTGTCCTTCTTCGTCCCCTTCCGAACCCCCGTCAGAGCCTCCTTCCTCAGCGTCCCCCTCGGAGCCCTCTGCCTCGGACGCCCCATCTTGGTCCACACCACCCTCTGAGCCCCCGCCGTCCTCCTCAGCATCATTTTCCTCAGAAGCCGACTCCTCGGCTTCTTCGTTCTCTGGCTCTTCTTGTGTGCTGCCAGCCTCGTCTTCGCTCTCTGCCGTTTCTTCGTTTTCGCCGTTGCTATCGGCATCCGACTGTGCGTCGTCTTCGGCCCCGCTGCCTTCGCTCTCGTCCTGGTCTGCCTCGGCATCGTCTCCGCTCTGCGCGGAGGCGGCCTCTGCGGCAGGTGCGGCGGCGGCTGCGGGATGCGGCTGGTCGTCGTCGGCTGCTTCTGAGGCGCTTTCATCACCGTCGGACGCTGCGTCGTCCTCATCAGATGCCTCTTCGCCTTCGGACCCCTCTTCAGAGCCCTCGGCCTCATCGGCATCGGAAGCATCGCCGGCATCTGACTGAGCGTCGCCTGCGGCAGCCGCGGCAGCTGGTGAAGCAGGCTCGTCATTGGCTGGCTGGCTGCTCTGCTGCTCTGAGTCTGCGGGGTCTGACTCAGCATCTGCGTCTGACTGTGCGTCATCAGCGGCTGGCTCTTCTGGTTCAGCATCAGAGCCGGCTTCAGACTCAGAAGCACCGTCCTCACTATCTTCTGCTTCCTCCTCACTTTCAGCCTCAGCTTCGCTGTTCTCAGCAGCCTCGTCCTGGCTGGCGGCGTCAGAAGCCTTGCTGCGCTCGGATGCGTCCGCTGCTGCAGCTGCAGCAGCCGGCTGCACGCCCGGCAGCGGTGGCAGCCCGCTGCCCCAACCGCGCACAGGCGGCAGCGCACCTGTGGCTGCAGCGTCGACAGCGGCTGGCTGCTGCGTGCTGCGAGCGGTGAAGGATGCTAGAGGGTCCAGGCTGCGGGCCTGGTCAGAGCTGTCATCGGCAGCTGCCATTGGCTGCATGGCAGCTGGCTTCTGGCCGATGCCTGGCAGGGCTGGCAGCGAGCCCAGCACTGATTTGGGCGCGCTGGCTGTTTCGGCTGTTGATGGCTGCACAATTGAGCTGGAGCGTGAGACGGGAGCTGAAGCATCCTTGGCCGGCTGGGCGCTGGCTGGCCTGCTGGCTGCTACGCTCTCAGATGCTCTGCGTGGCACAGGACACATGCGTGTAAGCCCTTGAGTATGCATACCCACGCCCATGCAAACGACGCCTATACACATTTCATCAAGTCCATGCCTGGAGGTGCGCGCACCATGCATGCATGCTGAGAGTATGCATGGGCTGATGCCACGCATATGAGGTTACTATTCAGCACTGCACGGTGCTGTGCGCGCCATGCATGCAGTGCAGTGAGGACTGGCTGTGCTGTTACGGACCTACCTTGACGGGGGAGTGGCTGTGTTGTCATCAGCCTCAGGCTCAGCTGTGTCCGGCTCCTCACCAGCACTGCCAGCCTCATCACCGCTGCCAGCTGCATCGTCTTGTGCTACACTCGCAGCATCGTCTTCTGCCACACTGGCAGCATCGTCTTCAACCTCACTTGCTGACTCAGCCTCATCTGCTGAGTCAGCCTGCTCAGCTGAGTCATCTTGCTCAGCTTCTGACTCAGCCTCAGCCTCTAATTCGTCCTCAGCAGCTGAGTCGGCGTGCTCAGCTGACTCAGGGCTCTCACTCACTTGTGAGGCTTCCTCAGCCAGCTCCTCAGCCTCGGATGCAGCTTCTGAGCCTGACTGCTCAGCTGCGGGGCTGGCTGGCTCATCAGCTGCAGCAGCTGCGTCCTCAGCTGCTGAGTCAGACTCGGCTTGGTCGGCAGCCGAATGTACGTCTGACTGGACTGATGCTGCGTCCTCGCTGGCTGCGGCATCGCTGCTGCCGCTGGCTGCGGCTGCGTCAGCTGCGGACCCGCTGTCGTCGTCTGCTGCATCTGCAGTTGAGCCAGCAACGGAGGCGGCATCCTCGCCCTCCTGCGCGGACGCAGCGGCCTCTTCAGACTCTGCTTCTGGCTCTGATGCATCATCCTCAGCTTCTTCAGCTTCAGACTGGGCATCGTCCTCTGACTGGACTGCGCCCTCCGATTGTGCACCAGTGTCTGAGGCAGCATCCTCAAACTCAGGTTCGCCAGCACTAGCTGAGCCACCTTGATCGCCTTCAGCATCGCCCTCACTAGCGTTTTCACCTGCCTCACTACCACCCTCATTGCTGCCGCTCGCTGTGGCGTCATCTGCGGCTCCGTCCCCACTGCCTGCAGCATCGGCAGAGGCCTCGCTCGCCCCAGCCACGCTCTGTGCAGGCGAAGCCGAGGCCTCCGAACGCGCGGCGCTCGCGGCGCCGCTGCCGCTGCCTGCGGACGCGGCGCTACCGCGGCCGCCGGACGCGTCACTATGGTGGGACGCGCCCTCTGCGCTTGCCATGGATGCATGGTCATCGTCGTTATCTGAGGGGGCGTCTGCATGGGTGTCGATATCAGGCACGGAGCCTAGGCTGTCTTCGTCTCCTACGGAGCCCTCAAGATCTCCCTCATCACTCTTTTGGTCCGCGCTATTTGTGTGAGAGGCCGCCGCTGACTCAGCTTCAGACTCTGATGCTTGCTGCTCTGACGGCTGCTCTGATGCTGAAGCTGCCAAATCAGCCTCGCTCTGTTCCTTGTCAGAATGCTCGCTGGCTGAGCCTGCGTCTGACGCGTGTTTGGAGCTGTGTTGGGAGCTGGCGAGGCTGTGGGCAGCTTCCGAGGCCTGGCTGCTCGCCTTGCCTGAGGCTGCGGATGCAGCTGACTCGGCGAGGCTGGTTGCGGATGCAGCTGAGTGGGCGAGGCTGGCCGCGGATGCAGCTGACTTGGAGAGGCTGGCTACGGACGCAGCTGACTTGGCTGCTACGGATGATGCGACACGTGAGACAGGGGCACTTGACTGAGGGCTGTTGACGTCTGCATCTGAAGCAACCTCAGATTTCATGGTGGCGTCGACACCTGCAGCAGGCAGGTAACTATAACGTAAAGAGAGGGGCACTGCCGCATGCAAGTGCATGAGTTATGGCATGCTGCAGGCAGCCAGGGCACTCGCATTTGCATAATCGTCCCATGTGCATAGGTGTATGCTTACCAGAAGTCCACGACAGTGGTAGGCGCTTAGAGTAGCTGCCAGCGGCGCCCAGCCAGTCGGCATAGTCAAATACCCAGGTCTTACCCACGTCCGGCCTTGAGACCTGCACAGCACATATACAAATACACTCACACAATCCTCATCTTACCGTGCCTCATACCATGCAGTTCACACCATGCAGTTCACACCATGCAGTGTACTGCAGGAGTAGTGTATTCAATCAGGGCTCTCTGTGCTGCATAGCACAGGGCCAGGCATTGACATGGTGTGGCCTGGCATGGAACGGGATCGCGTAGCACGGGCTTGCAAGGCATGGCAAGGAGCGCAAGCGCAGTGACATACCTTGACGCTGGACAGGTGCCAGCTGATGCTTAATCCTGGCCGCTCCTCGATACGCACAATGACAGCTGTCAATTCGCCGACATCAGTGGCTGTGATGTCGGTCACCTCGTCAACCTGTAGTCAGTGTCCGCACATGACAACAAAGCAGCACACATGACATGGTGAAACCCTTGCTGTGGCCTGTGCATGTTGGCGCACATTACTCTGTTGGCGGATATGAACATACGCCTGGCAGCCAGTCATGCATGGATGCTTGTACTGTGCACCAGCATGTGCATATAGGCAGTGCAGGCGCCAGTGGGCTTGGTGGGAAATGTACACACGTGCACAGCCCCACTCACCGCGCCCTTCTGGAAACGCATCCTGCCGCTTTGTTCGTTGTAACGCTCCACAACCACCTCTGTGCTGCGCTCCGCGCCAATCAGTGTGATGAGCGCACGAGTGGCTGTCGTGGCGGCACCCGGCATGTTACTGGTCTCCAAGACCATAGTGTAGGACACCTGCGCCAAGGATTGTGACACACACACACACACACACACACACACACACACACACACACACACACACACACATGACTCATGAGTATGAGTGCACGTATGCAGGGAGCACGCGTTGTGAGAACATGCAACAGTAGCAGATGCATAGAAAGTGTGATAGACATGATTGCTACGGGATTGTTAATATGTGTTCTTACAGGTTGTGCAGCCTGTGTGCTGCTGGCGCTCCTCGACAGTGCACGGTCCGCAGCTGCAGCTCCGACCACAGACTCAGCTTGCTCGGCAGCTGCGGCTGCTGCCGCTGACGGCCTTGACTGTATGGATGGATGGCGGCTGCCAGCAGCCAGCTTGTGATCTGGCTGGTCCGGCTGGCCTGCTGTGATGACAGGGTGGCTGCGGCTGCCGCTGCTGCTGGCTGCGGAGGCGCTGCTGTGGCTGCGCATGCTGCTGATGTACGGCGCAGCCGCCGCTGAGTGGCTGGATGCCTCGGCAGCTGGCGCAGCTGGTGTGGTTGCAGCTGCAGCAGCTGAGGGTCGGTGGGAGACAGCTGACTTGGCCTCGGATCGGTGGGACACGGATGGCTTGAGGGGCACTAACTCTTCCTCCTTGTGTGCCTGCACACACACACACACACACACACACACACACACACATGTTCGCACAACCCCACAAGAAGCTGATCTTTCGTACCCTTTCCTTATGTGTACCTGGAAACATAATGTAGACATTGAAATGCTCGCTTAGTGGCCATTCACAGCCGATTCTCGCGCTGATACCAGCGCTCTGTGTGCGTTTGCTGCAGTGTTGAGCGCTGTTGATACTGAAACCCACCTCTGACGCCACATGTTCGCTACACATAGGCGCATGTACAAGCATGCATGTACAGACAGAGACGTATGCATACGCAGTATCGTGCAGCATCGCTGTCCCTCGTATCTGTAGGAGCTGTGCGCTCATCATGCATAACAAAACTGCATTACTCACCTCTGACGTCACGCGTGTCAGTGTGGTGGCCTGAGACGCCTCTGCCAACACAGCATGTGACTGCTGTCCGGACAGAGCCTCCCTGTCTGACTGTGACTGAGCAGACTGCATGGCGGAGGCCGAAGACGTGTTGCTTGGCTTGGAAGAGATGGGCGCCTCTGCAAGACACGGGACACAAGCAAGACGAGGTCAGATACGTTGGCTACGTGTATGACATCAGTGAGACAAGGTCAGTCACCACCAATAGACATGTCAGCACATTAGCTACTCTCCGCACCTGTCAATTGTTTAGTGATCGCCGATGCACATGTAAGCAGATCAGACGCTAGTCTTA
>VFQQ010004017.1_pt1 | contig 13440 bp, 13 predicted proteins | sample 3512341 | NCBI WGS metagenome assembly VFQQ01 (sample SAMN10412373, study PRJNA504923) | tailings metagenome | isolation source: Relicate 2 Philex TSF1 revegetated site | place: Philippines: Tuba, Benguet | collected 2017-08-29 | reverse complement strand
ACCTCTCCACCATCGGCTGCACCAGCTTCTTCCCGAGCAAGCCGCTGGGCTGTTACGGCGACGGTGGCGCACTCTTCACAGACGACGACCAGCTTGCGCAGGCACTTCGCGAGATTCGTGTGCACGGGCAGTCCAAGCGTTACGTACACACGCGAATCGGCCTGGGCGGCCGCATGGACACGCTGCAGTGTGCGGTGGTGCTGGCCAAGCTGACGCGCTTCGACTGGGAGATCCAGCGCCGAAAGGCACTGGGGGAGCGCTACCGGCAACGCCTGACGGCGGCGGGCGCGCCCGTGCAACTGCTGCACGTCCCGTCCGACCGCGACTGCGTGTGGGCGCAGTTCACCGTGATGGTGGACCAGCGTGAGGCGCTCCAGGCCCGCCTGGCCGAGCAGGGCATTCCCACCGCCGTTCACTACCCGATCCCGCTGCACTTGCAGCCGGCCTACCAGCACCTGGGCACGTCGGCCCGGCTGCCGCACAGCACGGCCATCAGCCAACGCGTGATGAGCCTGCCCATGAGTGCGGACCTGACCGACGAGCTGCTCGACCACATCGTCGAGGTTGTGGCGGAGTGCCTGCAACCATGAAGGCGGTCATTCTTGCCGGCGGCCTTGGCACGCGCCTGAGCGAAGAGACTTCGCTCCGCCCGAAACCCATGGTGGAGATCGGTGGGCGCCCCATCCTGTGGCACATCATGAAGATGTATTCGAGCCACGGCGTGAACGACTTCGTGATCTGCTGCGGCTACAAGGGATATGTCATCAAGGAGTACTTCGCCAACTACTTCCTGCACATGTCGGACGTGACCTTCGACATGAGCGAGAACAAGATGGAAGTGCATGAACGCAAGGCCGAGCCCTGGCGCGTCACGCTGGTGGACACGGGCGACGACACGCTGACTGGCGGGCGCTTGCGTCGTGTCAGGCGCTATGTGGAGAACGAGCGCGAGTTCTGCTTCACCTACGGCGACGGCGTCTCCGACGTGAACATCGGCCAGCTGATCGAGTTCCATCGCAGCCATGGCTGCCAGGCCACGGTGACTGCTGTGCAACCCCCTGGCCGATACGGTGCGCTGCAGATGCAGGGCAGCGAGGTGCGCGGCTTCACCGAGAAGCCCCGCGGCGACGGGGGCCTCATCAACGGGGGCTTCTTCGTGCTGTCGCCTTCCGTCATCGATCTGATCGATGGCGACCAGAGCAGCTGGGAAGGCCCACCGCTGACTCGCCTGGCCGCCATGAACCAGCTGCGGGCCTTCGAACATGACGGCTTCTGGCAGCCCATGGACACGCTGCGCGAGAAGAATTACTTGGAAGAACTCTGGGCCAGCAACCGCGCGCCATGGAAGACTTGGTCGTGAGCCCAACGCTTGTTGACGTCCGCTTCTGGGCCGGCCGCCGCGTGCTGGTGACCGGGCACACGGGCTTCAAGGGCGCGTGGCTCACGCACTGGCTGCTGCGCATGGGCGCACAGGTCAATGGCCTGTCGCTGGAGCCGAACACCCAGCCCAATCTTTTCGATCAGTTGGGCCTGCGCTCGCGCTGCGAGAGTCACATGGTGGACATCCGGCAAGCCATGTCGGTGGCAGACGTGGTGCGCGCATCGCGCCCCGAGCTGGTGTTCCACCTGGCCGCACAGGCGCTGGTGCGCGACGGCTACCGCCAGCCGCTGGATACGTTCGCCACCAACGTGATGGGCACCGCACACGTGCTTGACGCCGTCCGGCAGCAGGACTCGGTGCGGGCGGTGGTGGCGATCACCACCGACAAGGTCTACCGCAACCGCGAGTGGGACTGGCCCTACCGCGAAGACGACGCGCTCGGCGGGCACGATCCCTACAGCGCCAGCAAGGCTGCTTGTGAGGCGGTCATCGAGTGCTGGCGGCTGTCGTACCTGAAGGAGCGGGGTGTGGCGCTGGCCAGTGCCCGCGCCGGCAACGTGGTGGGGGGTGGCGACTGGTCTGCAGACCGCCTGCTGCCCGACCTCATCAGGGCCTGGAGTGCGGGTCAACCCGTGCACATCCGCCGCCCCAAGGCGACCCGCCCCTGGCAGCATGTGGTCGAGCCGCTCGGGGCCTACATCCATCTGGCGCAGCGACTGTGGAGCGAACCTGACTTGGCCAGCTCATACAACTTCGGCCCGCATGCACACGATGCGCTCACCGTGAAAACCGTGGTCGAGCACGCTCGCGTCCGCTTCCCCGAGGCCCAAGTGACGTTCGGCGACGGCGCCGAAGGCCCGCACGAGGCCGGCCGCCTGACGCTAGACACCAGCCGCGCCGCGCAGGTGCTGGGCATCCAGCCGCGCTGGAACGCGGCACAGGCCATCGCTCGCACCGTCGACTGGTACATCGAGGCGGCCAAGGGCGCCAGCGCAACCGCGCTCTGCGATCAGGACATCGACGCGTGGACACACCGCCCATGAGCCGGTTCACCCTCACCCCTTTGCCGATCATGGGCGTGCACCTGGTGGAGCGGCACGCCCTGGAGGACCGGCGAGGCTTCTTTGCGCGCCTCTTCTGCGCCGACGAACTCGCCAGCGCCGGATGGCATGGGCCCGTGGCGCAAATCAACCACACCCTGACCCGCGAAGCCGGCAGCGTGCGCGGCCTGCACTTCCAGCGCCCACCCCATGCGGAGACCAAGCTCGTGAGCTGCCTGGCCGGCGAGGTGTGGGACGTGGTGGTCGACCTGCGCCGCGACTCGCCCACCTACCTGCAGTGGTACGCACAGGTCTTGTCGGCAGACAACCAACGCGCCCTGCTGATCCCCGAAGGCGTTGCGCACGGCTTCCAGACGCTGAGCGCCGACGTGCAACTGCTCTACCTGCACAGCCGCCCCTACACCCCCGAGGCCGAGGACGGCCTGAACCCGATGGACGAGCAACTGGCCATCGCATGGCCCCGCGCCATCACCGTGATGTCCGAGCGCGATCGCCAGCGCCCCTTGCTCGCTCATCGGCCCGAGCAATGGGGTCTTTCCACCCAGAACCCATGAATTGCCGCCACTGCCAATCACCGCTGCAGCACGTGTTTGTCGACCTGGGCTTCGCGCCGCCCTCCAACGCGTACCGCACGCGCGAGCAACTGCGCGCGCCGGAAACACACTACCCGCTGCGCGTGTTCGTGTGCGACCACTGCTGGCTGGTGCAGACTGACGACTACACCGACGCGTCCGCGCTGTTCGACGCCGAGTACGCCTACTTCTCCAGCACCTCCAGCAGTTGGCTGGCACACGCCGAACGCTATGCGCGCGACATGACCGGGCGCCTCTCGCTGACGCCGGACAGTCTGGTGATCGAAGTGGCCTCCAACGATGGTTACCTGCTCAAGAACTTCGTGGCCGCGGGCATTCCCTGCCTGGGCATCGAACCCACGGCGAGCACCGCCGAGGCGGCCGAGCGGCTGGACATCCCGGTGCTGCGTGAATTCTTTGGCGAAGCACTGGGGCGGCAACTCGCGAGCGAAGGCCGTCAGGCCGATCTGATCGCGGGCAACAACGTGTATGCGCATGTCCCCGACATCAACGATTTCACGCGCGGGCTGAAGGCTGCGCTCAAGCCTGGCGGCACCATCACGCTGGAGTTCCCGCACTTCTTGCAACTGCTCGAGAACACGCAGTTCGACACCATTTATCACGAGCACTTTTCTTACTTGTCGCTGATCGCTGCCCGCAGCGTGTTCGAACAAGCAGGCTTGCGGATCTGGGATGTGCAGGAACTACCCACGCATGGTGGCAGCTTGCGCGTTTTTGGCTGCCATCGGGAAGACCCACGCCCGGCCACCGCTGCCGTCGCGGCTTTGCTGCAACGCGAGGAACAGGCCGGCCTGCGAAGCATCAACACGTACCTGAGCTTTCAACAGCGCGCCGAGAAGGTCAAGAACGAACTGCTGGGCTTTCTGCTGGAGTGCAAGCGCAACGGCAAGCGCGTGGCCGCCTACGGCGCGGCGGCCAAGGGCAATACGTTGCTCAACTTCGCAGGCGTTGGCCCCGACTTGCTCCCGTTGGTATGCGATGCCGCCAAAGCCAAGCAAGGCAAGCTCATGCCGGGGAGCCATATTCCCATTTGCCCTCCCGAAGCACTCGAGCAGGTCGAGCCCGACTACATCCTGGTGCTGCCATGGAACCTGTCCGCTGAGATCCGCCAGCAGTTGGCCGCTCATTCGACCCGGGGCTGCCGCTTTGTCACGGCGGTGCCAAGCCTGGAGATCGCATGAAACCCCGAATCGCCTACACGAAGCCATCCATTACCGAACTGGAGGTGCGTTACGCGAGCGACGCCGCCGCCAACGGGTGGGGCGAACATTGCTACGACTACATCCATCGGTTTGAAGCGCTCTTCCGAGAGCATCTTGGTGTCAAGCACGCCATAGCCACCTCCAGCTGCACAGGCGCCTTGCATATGGGCATGGCTGCCCTCGGCATCGGCCCTGGCGACGAAGTGATCCTGGCCGACACCAACTGGGTCGCCACCGCCTCGCCCATCGTTCACCTGGGTGCAACGCCGGTGTTTGTAGACGTGCTGCCCGATTCGTGGTGCCTCGACCCACGGCAGGTGGAGTCCGCCATCACGCCGCGCACGAAAGCCATCGTCGCGGTCCATATCTACGGCAATCTCTGCGACATGGATCGCCTGTTGGAAATCGGGCGCCGACACAGCATTCCTGTCATCGAAGACGCCGCCGAAGCCATCGGGTCCATCTGGCAAGGCAAACGAGCCGGCTCCATGGGGACTTTTGGGGCCTTTTCGTTTCACGGCACCAAAACCATCACGACCGGCGAAGGGGGCATATTCGTCACCAACGACGACGCCCTCTACGAGCACGTGCTGACGCTCAGCAACCACGGTCGAGCCCGCGGGCAGGTCAAGCAATTCTGGCCTGACCGCGTGGGCTACAAGTACAAGATGTCTAACGTCCAGGCGGCATTGGGGTGCGCGCAGATGGAACGCGCGGAGCAGTTGATTGCCCGCAAGCGAGCCGTGTTCGAAACCTATCGGCGCGCCCTGTCCCCCTTGGCTGGACTGAGCCTCAATCCCGAACCCGCGGGCACCCAGAACGGTTATTGGATGCCCACGGTGGTGTTTGATGCAGCCTGCCACATCACGCGAGAGATGATGTCTGCCGCATTTGCCAACGAAAATATCGACGCCAGGGTCTTCTTCTGGCCCCTATCCGCCACCCCACCCTTCCAACCGAACAACGCAGCCAGCTCCATTGCACAGGACCTGGCTGCTCGCGCGATCAATCTCCCGGCGTTTCACGACATCACCGATGATGAGCAGCAGCGTGTAATCGAGGTGATTCGCGCGCTGTATCAGCAGGCCACGCCCGCCCCGGCCTTCGATCACCACTGAATGGGAGCCCGCACATGCCCATCACACTCACCCCTGAACACATCACCGCCTACGAGCGCGATGGATTCGTGCTGCTTCGCGGCTTCTACGACCTGGAACAGGACATACACCCGATCCAGCGGGCCATCAGCCGCATCATCGCGCTCGTTCGGCAACAGAATGGTTTGGACAGTACCCCGAGCGACGACCCGTCGCGTTTCGACGCCGAGTTCGGCAGTCTCATCGCGCACGACCGTGCGCTTGGGGGCGTGGTGTACGACGCGATCAAGCAAGTGCCGGCTTTCGTCCGGCTGGTGTCGTCCAAAGCGCACGAGACCGTGTACCAGCACTTGCGGCAACTCGACCTGGTGGGCGTGGCAGGAGGCGGGTATGGCATTCGCATCGACAACCCGCAAGAGGAACGTTTTCGCGCCGGCTGGCACCAGGAGTACCCCGCGCAACTGCGCAGCGTCGATGGCGCCGTGTTCTGGAGCCCACTGGTACCCGTGGACGAAAGCACCGGGCCTGTGCGCATCTGCGTGGGCTCTCATGCCGATGGCCTGGTGCCTGTCCTGGGCCACGACCCCGAAAACCCCGAGAAGGCTGGGGCATATGCCTTGACGCTGGCGGACTGCGAGCGACGCATTGCCAGGTATCCGCAGGTAGCGCCTCTGCTCACGCCCGGAGACCTTCTCGTGATGGACTTCCGGACCATCCATGCATCGGGTTTCAACGTGGGTCAGCGCTCTCGCTGGTCCATGCAGAGCCGACTGTTCAACTTCAATGATCCGACGGGACGACGGATCAACTGGAGCGGATCCTTCGCTGCAGGCAAGAATTTTGGGCAGATTCATCCTGAGCTTCTAGTGGAGTCCCTCAATGTCGACCGTGGCTGAAACCGTCACCTGCAACGTATGCAGTCACGCCCTGGGGGCGCCCGTCTACACGTCCAACACGGGCACATCCGTGACTTCGCTGTGCGAGCTGGAGTCAATGGACACGCAAGTCTTCTTCTGTCGCCAGTGTGGGCACGTACAAACGCCCCAGCTGGCAGATGTCCATAACTACTACAGCAACGACTACAAGATCCTGGTGGATAGCGAAGAGGAAGACCAGCTCTACAAAATCGTCGATGGCCGGATGATCTATCGATCCGAGCATCAGGCGGGCACGTTGCTCGATGTGGTCGATATCCCCGCGAACGCGCGCGTTCTGGACTATGGCTGCGCGAAGGCAGCCACTATTCGCCGGCTGAAGGAACAACGCGCGGACGTCGATGTGCACCTGTTCGACGTCAGCGACATGTACATCCCGTTCTGGGAGAAGCTGACGACCGCCAGCAAATGGGCGACTTTCTTGCCGCAGTCGCAGTGGTTGACGGGCTACTTTGACCTGATTACCAGCTTCTACTCGCTGGAGCACATGCCCAAGCCAGCCGAATCCGTGGATACCATCGCCAAGATGCTGGTGCCCGGTGGCCGCTTCTATGTGGTGGTGCCTGATTGGCAAGCCAACATTGCCGACTACGTGGTGGTGGACCATGTGAACCATTTTTCGCCGCAGTCGCTTGCTCAACTCATGCTTGGAGCAGGGCTGCAGGTCGAAATGGTCAAGACCGAGCTGCATGACAGTGCCCTGGTGGTGGTGGCGCGCAAGCCCACCCCCGATCAGTCGGTCGAGCCATCCACCCCCGAGAACCTCGATATCTTGGAGCAGCGTGCGCTGGAAGTCGCGAACTACTGGAGCGGTTTTCAGGAGCGCGTTCAGGTCTTCGAGCAGAGCACCAGCGCCGCCGGGTTGGCGCCGGCCATCTATGGCTCCGGTTTCTATGGCACATACATTGCCTCGTGTCTGAAGAATTTGCCTGCGATCAGTTGCTTCCTGGACCAGAACCCCTTCCGGCAAGGCAAGACCCTGATGGGCAAACCCATCGTCGCACCCGTCAACCTGCCCCCGTCGGTGCGGGCGCTGTATGTGGGCCTCAATCCCGCGCGGGCCAAGACGGAAATCGAAAAGACCGAAACCTTGTCTCGGCGTCAGCTCACACTATTTCTGCCTTGAGCACCACCCAACCTGGAGTCCCGATGCTTTACGGAAACAGCGTCACGCTGCGCGCCTGGACGGCCGCTGACCTGCCCATGCTGAGCGACATCCGCAATGACGTGGGTTTGCAGCTGATGTTGATGGCCGAGCCCCGTCCTAACCCCGATGAGCGGGTTCGCCAATGGCTACAGGACAGGTCCGCCCAGCCCGATTCGGTGTTCTTCGTGATTGCCAGGGCCGACGACAATGCCGCGGTGGGGTTTGTCCAGGCACAGCGGTGGGAGCGACGCAATCGGTCGGCCTATCTGGGCATTTGCGTGGCAGGCTCGTTTCAGGGCCTCGGTTTCGCACGCGAGGCCTTGCAACTGATGGAGGCATACCTGCGGGATACGCTGAACCTGCGCAAGCTGTTGCTCGAAGTGCTGGCCTCCAACACGGACGCCCTGGATCTGTACCAGCGAGCCCAGTACCAGGTGGCAGGGGTTTTGAAAGCGCACCACCTGATCCATGGCGACTACCAAGACGTGGTGATCATGGAAAAACGGCTAGATGTGGCACAGGTGTGATGTCGCGAATCGTCATTTCCCAACCCATGCTGTTTCCCTGGGTAGGGCTGCTTGAACAAGTGGCTCTGGCCGACGTCTATGTGCACTATTCGGACGTTCAGTTTTCCAAAGGCAGCTTCACCAACCGAGTTCAGATCAAGACCGCGCAAGGGTCACGCTGGCTGACGGTGCCGCTCGAAGGCCTGCGCCTGGGCCAACGGATCAACGAAGTCAAGATTCAAGACTGCACCGATTGGCGCGTCAGCCACCGCAGTCAGTTGGCATCGGCCTACGAGGGCAGTCCGTGGCTGGAAGACATGCTGGGCTTGGTCGATTCGGTGTACTCACACCACTTCGACTCCATCGCCGACCTCAGTGAAGCGTCACTGATGGCCCTTTGTGAATACTTCGGCCTCGCGCGGGATCGGCGATTCGTCCAGGTGGCCGATCTCGACATCACTGGCGCCGGTTCGCAGCGGGTGCTGGACATCGTTCGCGCCCTCGGTGGCACGCAGTACATCACCGGCCATGGTGCCCGACACTACCTCGATCACGAACTGTTCGAGGTCGCGGGCATCACCGTGTCTTACATGGACTATCAACTGCGGCCATACCCGCAGGCACACGGCACATTCACCCCCTACGTCTCGGCCCTCGATCTCGTCGCCAATGCAGGCCGCGGAGGGCGAGAGTTCATCTGCTCCGGAACGCGATCCTGGAAGGACTTTTTGAATCATGAATGAAATCGAACGCTTTCAATCCGAGGTGCGCTCAAACATCGAGGCGCTGGGACGAGACACCGATGTGCAAGCCTTGTCCCGTATCTGGGTGCGCGAAATCGCGCGCCACAAGTACGCCTACAACTTCACCTGGATGGGGCGCCCTGCCATTCAGTTTCCCAACGACCCATGGGCGCTGCAGGAGATCGTCTGGGCCACCCGGCCCGACCTGATCATTGAAGCCGGCGTGGCCCACGGTGGCTCACTCATTTTCAGCGCGTCCATGCTGGCCATGCTGGACATGTGCGATGCCATCGAACAGGGCACGGCAATGCCCGACCCGAGGCAATCGAAACGCAAGGTGCTGGGCTTAGACATCGACATCCGCGCACACAACCGTGCGGCCATCGAAAGCCACCCCATGTCGAGTCGCATCCAACTAATTCAGGGGTCGAGCGTGGCCCCAGCGGTGGTGGAGCAGGTGCGCCAGATCGCCACCGGGTACCAGCGCATCATGGTGTGTCTGGACAGCAACCACACCCATGACCACGTGCTGGGAGAACTGCAGGCCTTTGCGCCCCTGGTCACGCCTGACTGCTACTGCATCGTGTATGACACCTTGGTCGAAGACATGCCCGAGGACAGTTTTCCCGACCGCCCCTGGGGCAAGGGCAACAGCCCGAAGTCGGCTGTTTTCGAGTACCTCAAGTCGCACCCTGAATTCGAAATCGACAAGTCGATCGACCACAAGCTGCAGATCAGTGTCGCCCCCGACGGCTATCTGAAGCGCGTCAAGTAACGCCGATCGTTTGCCACGCCTTGCACTGAGGCTGGGGCTTCACTGGGCACCCGATCGGGCAACGTCGTGATCAACAGAAACCTTATCGCCAACTACCTCAATGTGGGGTGGGTGGCTTTGATGGGATTTGCGTTCATCCCGCTGTACGTCAAGTACCTTGGCGTAGAGGCGTACGGGCTAATCGGACTGTTCGTTGTTCTCCAGGTTTGGCTCAACCTGCTTGACGTGGGCCTGAGCCCAACCCTCAGCCGCGAAATGGCGCGCTTCAACGGCGGCAGCCACGATGCAACGTCCATCAGGCGTCTGTTGCGCACCATCGAAGTCATAGCCGGGTGCTTCATGCTGCTGATCATTGCCGGCGTTGGACTCAGCGCCCCTTGGCTGGCCGAGCACTGGGTCAAGTCCTCGAACCTTCCCGCAGGCACCGTGGTCGATGCACTTCGCTGGATGGGCCTGATTGGTGGCTTCGGTTTTTTCGAGGGCATCTACCGCAGTGCGGTGATCGGCCTGCAAAGACAAGTGGCCTTGAGTGCTCTCACCAGTGGTGTGGCCACGTTCAAGGGCTTGGGGGCCATTGCCGTCATCGCTCTGGTCTCCCCACGTATTGAAGTGTTCTTCGCATGGCAGGCCACGTGCTCTCTGTTCATGCTGCTGAGCCTGCGCACCTTGGTCTATGCAACGCTTCCCGCGCCGAAAGAACGCCCCAAATTCGACTGGGATGCGTTGAAGAGCATCCGCACATTTGCCGCGGGCGTGTTCACCACCACGCTACTGGCCACGATGCTGACGCAAAGTGACAAATTCATCCTGACCGGCATGCTCTCACTGCAAGAGTGGGGACACTACTCACTTGCCGTGGTGTCCGCCGGGGCTTTGGGCCTTCTGTACCAACCCATCTACCAAGTATGGCTGCCGAAGATGAGTGAAATGGTCGCGGCTTCCAGGCAGCATGAGCTGACCGGCTTTTTTCATCTGGGCAGCCAGCAGGTTGCGGTCATCATTGGATCGGCCGCAGCCGTCGCCATCTTGAACGCGCGCACCTTGCTGTACATCTGGACCGGAGACTGGCACTTGGTGGACCAGTTCGCCCCCATCTTCTGCCTGCTCGTCACGGGCAACATGTTGAACGCCTTGCTCGCCATTCCTTACGGGCTACAGCTCGCCAATGGCTGGACCAGCCTTGGCGTGCGAGCCAACGGCTTTGCGGTGCTGATGCTCATACCAGCGTTGCTGCTGGTAGTGCCAACATACCGCGGGATCGGCGCCGCATCGCTTTGGGTGGCGTTGAACCTTGGCTATCTGCTCATTGGCATGCACTTCATGTTCGCTCGCCTCGTGGTCAAGGAAAAGTGGGCCTGGTACTGCAACGACCTGTTGCGCCCGCTGCTGGTCAGCTTTCTCATGGCCGCTCTCCTGCGTTGGCTGGTGCCCATCCCCGACGGCCGGATCGAGGGTCTGCTCGTCTTGATGCTGATGGGGGCGGCGGTACTTGGCACATCCGCACTCGCCAGCCCGCGCGTCAGAGCCCATCTCACCGGGTCGTTCAGACGCCAAATCTAGATTGATTCCGTTTATGAACCCATCCAGCCAAGCCATTCCGAGGGTGTCCATCGGGGTACCAACATACAAGCGTCCGGACATGCTGCGCCGAGCGCTGCAATCCATCGCTATGCAAGACTTCAAAGACATTGAGGTCATAGTCGGCGACAACGACATGGAGTCGAATGCCGGCGCTGTCGTTGCCGAAGCGTTTCAGTCACGCATCCCCAATCTTGTCTACTGCAAACACGCGCAGAACATTGGCGGCACAGCCAATTTCATGCACTGCCTCGCCGTGGCTCGGGGCGAGTACTTCATGTGGTTGGCGGATGACGACGAGCTGCACGGCCCCGGCTACATCCGATCCTTGGTCGAGGTACTGGACGACAATCCCGACGCGGCGACCGCCGCCGCGAAATGGAAGCTCATGCGCAGCCCCCACTCAGGTGAGGTTCAACCGGCACGCGACTACCAAAGCGGATGGTGGTTGCTCAGGGTGTTCAAGTTCGTCTGGAAGGCGGATGACGACTTCTTCTATGGGATCCACCGAACTCCCTTGCTGCGAAAGGCCCGGATGGTCAACTACTGGCCCATCAATGCCGCCATCGCCTCCAACTTGACATACACCTACCTCATAGACTTGGTGATCCAGGGACGCGTCATTCGCTTGAGCGACGAGAAGAGCCTTTGGGTAAACCACGCCTACACCACGAAGGACCACACAGGCAAAACCATCGGGCGCAGCGTCAACCTCAGCTACGTGTTGAAGCGGTTGAACGTCCACTGGATCTACGCGACCAAGGTGTATGACCACGGCGGCGTGCTCCCAACGCTGCTGCTGACACTCGTGTCGACGACCTCGCTGTTCGCCGAGGCATGCAGAATCGTGGGCGTGTTCGTCGGCAACAGACTCACCCGCGCACGCCAGCCGTGACCGACCGAACAACAGTGAGGCCATTGCCATGACTGCCCGGGCTTTACACATATCCCACACGGATATACGCAGCGACTCGCGAATTCTTAAGGAGATGGCGGCCATTGCCACCATGGCCAATACAGAAGTCATCGGCATCGGCGTCGAAGACCGTGAAGGAGCTCCTCTGGCAGGCCAGAGGCATGCGTTTGAGGTGCGTTCCATCCGCCCATTTTTTCGCCGCTTGAAGACACTTCCGCGGCTCGTGTACCTGGGGCTGTCTTTCATCGAACTGACCGTCAGGCTGCTACTGCAAGGTGCCCGACTCAAGCCGCAGGTCGTGCACTGCCACGACACGCTGGTGCTCCCCGCCGGCGTGCTGATCAAGCTGCTCTCTGGCGCGCGCCTGATCTACGATGCCCATGAGCTGGAATCGGACAAGAACGGCCAAACACCCATGCTGTCACGCGCCACGCTGTGGATGGAAAAGGCTTGCTGGCGCTGGATCGATGGCTTCATCTCGGTTAGTGATTCGATTGTCGAGTGGTACCTGCAGCGTTTTCCACGCAAGCCGAGCGCCGTCGTGCTCAACTCGCCGGTGTTCACGCCGCGACAGGACCGTGGCACGGCCCAAAACTCCTCGCACTTTCGCCAGACATTCGGTATTGCGCCAGAGTCCCTGATCTTTCTGTACGTTGGCATCCTCGCCAGAGGCCGCGGCATCGAAACGATGCTCGATGTTTTCTCTGACCCAAGCGTGCCGGCCCATCTGGTGTTCATGGGCTATGGCGATCTGGACGCATCCATTTCTGCTGCGGCAGGGCAACACGCCAACATCCATCTCCATGCCCCGGTGCCGCACCAGTTGGTTGTCGAGTACGCATCCGGTGCCGATGTCGGGCTGTGCTTCGTGGAAAATGTGTCGTTGAGCGACTACTACTGCCTGCCCAACAAGCTGTTTGAGTACTCTTTCGCTGGCATTCCCGTGCTGGCCAGCGATTTCCCGGAAATCAAGCGGGTGGTCGAGCAATTCTCCTTGGGCAAGGTGTGCCGCCCAGATCGGGAGGCCGTCCGGGCCGCTGTGCTGTCATTCATTGACAGCCCGCCTGTGCGAGGGGCAACGCCCGATCTCTCTCCATTGAGCTGGGACCAGCAAGCGCACAGCCTGATCTCGCTATATCAGCGTTTGTTGCACCCTCGCGGCCATTCGGCCTGACTTCTTAGGACAAACCATGTGTGGAATTTTCGGTGCCATCGGCACCCAAGCCATTACGTCAAGCGACCTGGACGCTCTCGTCAAGCACGCGCAGCAGCGCGGCAAGGACTCCAGCGGCCTGATGTTCCTGGACGGTGACCGCTACCAGGTGCACCGGGCCGACTACCGCATCACGCGGCTGCTGGCCGAGGTGGACTGCACCCGGAGCCAGGTGGTGTTCGGCCACAGCCGCCTGATCACCAACGGCCTGGCCGACAACCAGCCGGTGGTGCGCGACGACATCTGCGTGTTCCACAACGGCATCGTGGTGAACCACGACGCGCTGTGGCCCA
>VFQQ010004016.1_pt1 | contig 13447 bp, 7 predicted proteins | sample 3512341 | NCBI WGS metagenome assembly VFQQ01 (sample SAMN10412373, study PRJNA504923) | tailings metagenome | isolation source: Relicate 2 Philex TSF1 revegetated site | place: Philippines: Tuba, Benguet | collected 2017-08-29 | reverse complement strand
CGCTGCCGGTCGATGACCGACAAACCCTTCGGCGTTAACATGACCGTGTTCCCGACGATCAACTCGCCCGATTACAAGGCCTATGCGCAGGCGATCATCGACGGCGGGGTCAAGATCGTCGAGACCGCCGGCACCCAGGCGGTCCGCGAAATCTGGGAGATGCTGAAGCCGCACGGCGTAACCATCCTCCACAAATGCACCGCGGTGCGCCATGCGCTGTCGGCCGAGCGCGCCGGATGCGACATCATCTCGATCGATGGCTTCGAGTGCGCGGGACATCCGGGCGAGGACGATATTCCGGGCCTGATCCTGATCCCCGCCGCTGCCGACAAGGTGAAGATCCCGATGCTGGCCTCGGGCGGCTTTGGCGACGGTCGCGGGCTGGTCGCGGCGCTGGCGCTCGGCGCCGAGGGGATCAACATGGGCACGCGCTTCTGCGCGACGGTCGAGGCGCCGATCCACGACAATGTGAAGCAAGCCTATATCGACAATGACGAGCGCGGCAGCTTCCTGATCTTTCGCAGCCTCAAGAACACCGCGCGCGTCGGCAAGAGCGCGGTCAGCGAAGAGGTGGTGCGCCGCCTGGCCCAGCCCGATGCGACCTTTGCCGACGTCGCCGAACTGGTGAACGGCAAGGCGGGGCGCGAACTGCTCGAAACTGGCGACTTGTCCAAGGGCGTATTCTGGGCCGGGATGGTGCAGGGGCTGATCCACGATATCCCGACCTGCCAGCAGCTGATCGACCGGATCATCGCCGAGGCCGACGCGATCGTCGACCAGCGGCTAGCTGCGATGCGGCGCTAGGCCGATATGCTGGCGCGCCGCGCGGGCTTTCGATATGATCCGATTCTTCGCAATCTGATCAGCTCGTTGCCCACGGCGTTATCGCCCGCCGGTGCGCCAGGGGGGATGTTTGAGCCTCATCGAATATAAGGGTTTTGGCGGCGTCCCGCTGACCGCCGATGTGCTGGGCGACGACAATGACCCGGCGGTGCTGTTGATTCCAGACTTCGGGGAGTCGCGCGCGGCGTGGCGGGCCGTGGCGGACGGTTTGGTGCTGTCGGGGCGCCGGGTGGTCAATCTCGACCTGCGTGCGCCCGGCGGCGTTGACCAGCTCGCCGCCCATGTCGAAGATTTGCGGCTGGTGCTTGCGCAAATGGGGTCGCGCCCGGTGGTGGTTGCCGCGCGGCACGGCGGCTGGATCGCGACGCGCGCGCTGGCGACCGACGGTGTTTTGCTCGCGGGCGGACTGGTGCTGGTCGACATGCCCGACGATGCCGACGCGGTCGCCAGCGGTATCGCGGCGCGGCAGGCGCTGCCGACGCTCGTTGTGCGCGGCGGCTTTGCTGCCGCGCCGACCGGGAGCGCAGCCGATGCTTTCACCTCCGCGCTGCCGATCGGCGAACGCGTCGATATCGACGATGGCGACCTGGCGGTCGACACCGACCGGACCGAAGCGCTGCTCGGCCAGTTGCTCGAATTTCTCGAACGCCGCCAGCCGCGCGAGGCGACCGAGTTTCAGGCGGGATCGGACCCGCGGACGCTGCGCGATGCAATGGGCTGTTTTGCAACGGGCGTCACCATCGTCACCGCGCTGGACGCTGCGGGAACGCCGGTCGGGTTGACCGCGAACAGCTTCACCTCGGTCTCGCTCGACCCGCCATTACTCCTCGTGTGTATCGCCAACTCGGCGGGGACGGCGCCCGCGCTGCGCGGCGCGGAGCATTTCGGGGTCAATGTGCTCCAGATCGGGCAGCAGCCTGCATCGAACCGCTTTGCCACCCGCGGCGAGGATCGCTTCGCGAACCTGCCATGGGCCCCAGGACAGACCGGTGTCCCGCTGCTCGGCAGTTCGCTGGTGTCATTCGAATGCCGGCGCGAATCGCTGCACGAAGCGGGCGATCACTTCATCCTGGTTGGCCGGGTCGTGCGTGCGCAGTTCGAACCGCACCGCGATCCGCTGCTCTATTTCCGCGGCAAATACCGGCGCCTGCATTTTGCTTGAAATAGTGGCGGGCCGAAGCCGATGAAACGGAGAACTACATATACGCTATAGCCCTCCAAAATGACTCCTGAAACCAGCATCGGCCGTTCCATTCACAACAGCCCGGCCGCGAAGCGGCGCATCCAAGTCCAACAATGTAATCACAAGAACCTATGCAGCGTCGACCTTTTCGACTTTGGAAAGCTTGATCATGTCGCGCGCCCATTTCTTCGCGACCGGTAGGCCCTGCTTGTAGTCGTCGGCGGCCATTGAAAGGGATTCGGGCGAAGTCGCGCGTTCGAGATCGTCGGCCGACCAGTCCTCGGAAAGCCTCTTGCTGATGGCATAGCAGGTCACCTTGCCAACGCGGAAGGCGGCGGCCCGGCGCGCCGCCTTGAGGCATTCGGCGCGAACGATTTCCGGCTCGCCGGTGCCTTCTAACTCCTGCTGTAGTTCCAGCGACATACGCTCGATGATGGGATAGAGCCCGTTCACGAACAGCGTCTGGGATTCGCTGTAATAGCGGCCTGCGCGGCCTTTCAGAGCCTTGTCCGAGATTTCCTCGAGGTCGGTCAGAATCTCAATTGTGGGCACGCGTTCCAGCGCTTGTTTGGCGATGGAGGGCTTTGATCCCTCGGGGGCTTTCCTGACCTTTTCCGGCTTGGCGCGCGCGCCGCCACGGTCGGTCACGGGGGCCTCGCCCTCGACGCTTTCCGCTGCGGAATCGAATTCATCCAGGCGAATGCGCTCCGGTGTGTCATTGCCTTCGGCATGATGCTCCATCGGGAAGGCACTGGGCTTCTTTGACGGGTTGAACGTCACCGTAGGCACCCGGAACTCATCAAGCAGCTTTTGCAGGTCCGCCTGCAAGTCGTCGAGATTATCGTCGGATTCTGGCGACTCTGCGCGAATGACCTCCTTCACCCAGTCCGGCATCAGCTCACGCACGTAGTCGGCGAACTCTTCCGCTGTGAGCGCAGAGCGGTCGTGCGGCCAGAGCAACCCGTCCCGGTACTGGTTGGGCAGCGCCATGCTGTCAGGAATTTCAATCTCGACGGTGAGCACCTTGGAGCCGAACGGGATACCGAACTTCGGTGCGGTGGCGGACCATGCCTTGCTGGTCTTGATGTCGTAGCGCTCGCCCTTGTGCACGAGAGCGCAGAAGGTTGTGGACGAGGTTGCCGGGTTTGCGCGCGCACTCAGAGAATGGCTGGAGAGCGGGTGTTTCGGGTCGTGGATGAAATGAATGGTCAGGCCCGAGTCCGGTTCGTGCACACGCTCGGCCCTGGGCAGCTTGTCAAGGATGTCCGCGAGCGGCCTGAGCTGGCGGAACTTGCCCGTCTCGTCCTTGCCGCCACCTTTGGTCATCGCGACATCGACGCGAACGTCCACACCGTCCGAGAAACGGGCGAAGCGCCGGAAGATCGCGCTGGGAATATAACTGCGGTCTACCGGTTTCCCCTTGCCCAGCGGTTCCGCCACCGTGTCATGGTCGTCGCTTTCACCGTAAAGCACGACCTCGGTCCAATCAAAATCGGTCGGCTTCCCGTCGGCCTGCGCGGCGGCGGTGACGTCGTAGACAGTGTCATAGCTGCCATCGGGCAGTTGCGCGGGAAACCGCACATACGTGCCTTCATCCGCGTCATAGCCAATCGTGATTTCGCTGACTGCACCGTTCTTGCAGGAGCGGTAGCGGATACCAGCCTTTGACATGGTGAGGCCGGAGACCTTCGCCCCGATTCCGAAATTCGCATCAAGCGCCATGTCCTTGCCGATGGACGAGGAAAGGTCGGTGGCTCGCTTCAACTCGGCACCGTCCATACCCGGCCCGGTGTTCCAGAAGGCCAACTTGCGCATGCCGTCGATTTCGACGGGATAAATCTCGATGCGCCTATTGCCGTCCGCCGCCTGGGACGCACTCTCGTCGGCATTCTTGAAAAACTCGCGTATCAGCGTGCTGACGGGAGCCTGCTCTATGAGGCGGTTGACCAGGAAACGCTTGTCCTGAATGTTCAGCGGTTCTGCCCTCACGCCCTATCCTTTCAGCCTAAACTTGTTGAAAGTCTCTCCCGTGCTGGAATTGAACTTGCGCTCAATATCCGCAGTAGCGTCCCGCAGCGCCTTGACGATCGCTTTAACGTCGGCGTCCGTGTATTCATAGGCGCGGCTGTTTGAAAGATTGCCGATCTTTCTGATGGCGTCCAGCGCGAGCTGCGTTCGCCCCTCCGCCAGTCTCACGAAATTCGCGCGTTTATCGCTCTCTTTTGGCACGTAGCCCTCCAGTCTGTGTTGCCGCCGAGGCTAATGTGGTCCACAACAATGCGTCAACTATTTCTTTGTGAAATTCGTAAAAATATTCATGAGAATCGTAACGTGAATTTCGGCCGCATAGGGCGCGGCCCGCATGGCGCAGAAATGAGCCCGCGCTGTCCCTCGGCGGGAGAATGCGTCTCGGACGCACACGGCGATGAACCGGGAAAACCGGAACATCAGCGAACCAGCCATCTGGTCGGATACGCGAGGGCGTCAAAGCGTGATGGCAGGCCGAGAGTCATCCCCAGCGGCGTGAACAAGAGAGCGCACGGGAGATTCTCATGTCAGCTCTAGCGTGAGAACGGCGGTGATCGGGGTTCGCTAGGACCGCCAAGTAATACACCTATCGCGGACGCACCTTTCTCTGGTATCAGAATACAAAACTTTCGCCACGGCCAGCATTGGGGGGCTTATGGATAGTGCTAGACGAGAGCCGCAGGAAAATCTCGTACGACTGAGGTCGCATCTAAAAGAAGGCAGTCTTGCCGAAAGGCTCGTATCGGCCTGCATTGATGCGCGCGCGCCTGATCCCCGTCCCAACATCCGCAAGGTTCTGACCGACCGGATCGAAGAGCTGAGACGCACCCATGACGTGCCGGATCAGCAAGCTTGAAATCCAGGGCTTCCGCGCGTTCGGGCGTGCGGTCCAGAACCTCGACCTGCCGTCCCTGCTGGCCGCGATCTGCGGCCCCAACAGCCAGGGCAAGACAAGCCTCGCCGAAGCCGTCGAATTCCTGCTGACAGGGCAGATCGTCCGCCGCGCGCTAATGGGGAGCAGCCAGGACGAGTTCGCCGACGCGCTGCGCAACGCGCATTTGCCGGCAGGCACGCAGGTCTTCGTGCAGGCGACCATCACGGATTCGGCCGGCGCGCCGCGCGTCGTCAAACGCGTGCTCAAGACCGACTACAGCAAGAAGCAGGAATGCGAGACGGTTCTCACCATTGATGGAACGCCGGCTAATGAAGAAGCTCTTGCCGCACTCGGCGTGGTGCTGTCACAGCCGCCGCTGCGCGCACCGGTGTTGGCACAGCATACGCTCGGCTACGTGTTCTCGGCGCGGCCCCAGGATCGCGCCAGCTATTTCAAGGCACTGCTGGAAGTTACCGACCTTGAGGAATTCCGCAACCGGGTATCTGCGCTCGGCAACGACATAGCCCCGCCCGCCAATCCTCTGATCGAAAAGCTTGAGGCAACCGCCGGCATCGCGGACGCGGGACGGCTCGTGAAGCCGCTTCTTGCGAAGGTGCCGACGCCGGCAGAAATGGCGGCCGCACTTTTCGCCTGTGCAAACGAGCTGGTCACGGCAGCCGGGGAGACCCCGCCCGCAGATGCCGATGCGCTCTTCGCCCGGCTCGGCGTGCTCCTGGCCGAGAGGCGCGCGAAGACCTTTGCCCTGAAGGGATTCGACCGCAAGCCGCTTGCGCCGTGGTCCAGGCCGACCGCCGCGCAGCAGGAAGCGCTCGCATCCTATGTCTCAGAACGTGGCAAGGTGGACGGGGAGACGCGGCGGCTCGTCGGCCTGTTCCGCGAGGCGCTGGCACTACCCGCAGTTGAACATGCGCATGCCGATATCGACTGCCCGCTCTGCGGGTCGGAAGCGGCGCTGACCGCCGCCCGCATTGCCCATATCCGCGCCCGCGTTGCCGACACCGAGACGTTCCAGCAGGCGCAGAAGGACGCGGCAGATGCCCTGACGCAAATGCAGGCACTCGTCAAAAGCGCCGTGGACGGCGTCGTCGAAGCGCTACCGCTGCTTATCACCCATCCCTCACGTGCCCGCAGGGCGCGGGGCATTCGCGTCGCGCGCATCCATGCCCTGCTCGGCGCGGAGGCGAAGCCGCAGGTCGAGCTGTGGCTTTCCTGCCTGCGACGGCTCGTCCGAGCGCGGACGCGTGTGATCGCCGCCGCGAAGCGGCTTGCCGGATTGATCGAGAGCGCCATCGAGAAACCGGAGACTCTGGAACACCCCACATTGATCCGGGACGGCTTCGCCGCGCTTGCTGCGGCCCGCGATGCATTCGCCGCCGAGTTCATCGCATACGATCCCGCCGAGAAGGCCGTGAGCGACAGCTTGCGCGAGGTGGTGGACGCGCAAAGCGAGACCACCGGCTGGCAGGAACTGATCGACCTTGCGGGCGACCAGGAAAAACTGCGCACCGCGCTGATAGACCGTTCCGCCCACGAGCAGGCGGCGAAGGAACTCGCTCAGGCGCTCAGGCAGATCGACAAGGGCAACGAGACGGTCCTTGAAGAGAAGTTCGGCGATCTCAGCGACGGCGTTCAGACATGGTGGGATTTGCTGCGGCCGGACGAGCTCAGCTTCTTTTCGGGTGTGCGGCCGCGCCCCGGCGCGCGCCGCACCATCGACTTCAAGGCGGGACTGTCCACGAATCTCGACCGCAGCGAGCCGAAGCTGCGCGACGTGATCGCCGTGTTCAGCCAGTCGCAACTGCATTGCCTTGGACTTGCGCTGTTTCTTGCGCGGGCAGTGAAGGAGAATACCGGCTTCGTCGTGCTCGACGATCCCATCCTTTCGAGCGACGAGGACTATCGCGCCTTCTTTAATTCGCGAGTGCTCGAAGAGCTGCTGAAGCTCGGCATACAGGTGATCGTGCTGACGCAGGATCAGCGCACTTGGAAAGACCTCGGCGAACGCTACCTGCATCAGAGCATCACGCTTTTCCAGATCGCGCTGCAGAGCCCCGCCGACGGATCGAGCGTCACCAACACGGCGGACGATCTCGGCATGGCGTTCGATCGCGGGGAGAAGCTGATCCGAGGCGGCCATCCCGATCTGCTCAAGCAGGCCGGCAGTGTCATTCGCGACGCCGCCGAACGCTTCTGCAAGGAAATGCTGGTAAAAGACCGGCGCACGAAGGGCGACGCTGCGGCCTCTCTTATCGACTATAGCAACAGGAATCTCGGGCAGCTTGGCCCCCTGGTCGAGCCGCTGCTGACGCACGACGCCTCCCATCCCGGCAAGCTGCGCACGATCGGCGGCACCGTAAATCCCGCAAACCATGACGACGCCGTGCCGGCAGCGGGGGCGCTCAAGGTCGCCCTTGGCGACCTGCGTTATCTTAAGAAGGAATATCTTTGAAGGATGAGCGTGGCTTTGGACATCTCCGCCGCCGTCCCGAACGGGTTCTCACAAGACGAGCGCGACTTGTTCAGCGCGCTGGTTCGGCAGGCGGGCGAGGTTGGCGAAAACGCGCTTGCCACGAATATGAAGACCGCCAAGGCACTCGTCTTCGGCAGGATTGCGGGGGAGGTTCTCGGCATTGCAGCGCTGAAACGCCCGCAGGCGAGCTATCGCAAGCGCATCGGCCGAAAGGCCGGCGTCGATATCGGCCCGGCAAGCTATCCTTATGAGCTCGGCTACGTATTCGTGTTGCCCAAGGCACAGGGGAAGAAACTCTCGCACTTCCTTGTCGCGGCGGCACTCGCGCATACGGAAGGCGCGGCCGTTTTCGCGACGACGCGGACTGACAACGCTGCCATGCTGGCGACGTTGGCAAAGGCCGGATTCAGGCAGTTCGGACAGGATTATCGCGGGCGCGGCGCGCGGGCGATCCGTCTTTCTGTTCGGCCCTAAAGCCGTGACGCCAAGGTTCGGAGTTCAATAATCGTAGTTACGCCGATCCGGCTATGGGCGGAAACAGCATGGCTGGCTCCGTTGAGCCGGCACATCCGGCGGCATAGAGCCCGGTCCGCGCACGCGGGGGCACCACAATCTGGGCAGCCGTACAAGGCGATTAAATTCGCTACTTTACAGCAGGCCGACGACCCTGTTGGTTGCCACCGTGCCAAGGCGAAAAAGCGTCTGACGCTGCGCCGAGGCCTGCCGCCATGAACGGGCAAGATCGGACTCCCAGGGAGTCACGATCAGCTCGAAGGAACCATTGGTCAGGCGGCGGAACATGACCGCCGAGTCGGCATAATCGAACCCGCCCTGTGCGGCGGTCGGCAGGTTCATCCGCTCCATCTTGTTATTGCCATGCCAGGTCAGTCGCCGGTCGTTCCACACGCGCGCGCCGCTGCGGAGGACGGGCTCACCGATTATCAAGTTATGCGGATAGTCATATTGGTCGAACACGAAGCCAAAGAACCGGTGTCCGCCGCGCGGCAGCTCCAGTTGGTTGCTCGATCCGCCCTGAAGGGCCTCGCCGTGAACCCACATGGCGGCATAGTCGGCGGGGTTGATCGCGCCGGTTTCAATTGCGACGCGGAACAAGGGCAACGCGGCACCCGCCACCGGTGCCGGGGTTGCTACAGGCTGCGCCTCCTGCTCGATTTCGGGGGGCGGCGGCTGGGCCTGGCGCAGGGCGGTATAGGCTGCGAGCAAGTCGTCGGTGAGAGCCGTCGTTTCAAAGCGGGCCTTGTCGAAGGCTTCATCGGCATCGGCACGCGCAACACCCTCCTGTGCCCATGCCGCCTCTGTGTTGACGCTAAACCCGCGGCTGGTCAGGTTCGCCGAGCCGACCAGCGTGCTGCATGTCTGGGGGTCGGTGCCAAAGACGTAGAGCTTGGGATGGAAGGCGCGCTGCGGCATAAGCGAGCCCTGAGCCAGCCTCTGCGCGCCCGACACCAGAACGGTGGCGTTCGCCAGCCCGCGCCAATGCTGCAAGGCTTGAGGCTCGGTAAGGCCGAAATCAAAGGATGTCACAAGGGTTTTGGGCATCGCCGCGAACGCGGCCGGCCCCACGGCATTTGCGACGGCAGACAGCAATATGTTTGCGCCGCCGAGCGTGACGTATGCGGAGGCGGCGCGGATATCGATGGCCCCCGCCGCGACCATATCGACGAGAGCATTGCGCAGACGCGCCGGTTCTGCGGCGTTCTGGACGATCAGCATACCGGAGCCTGCGTCCCGCTGCCGGCCCCGCCAGACGGTGCGGTGGATGCACCGGCCAGCGCCGACTGCGCCAGCGTTTCAAGCTGAGCCAGTAGCGGCGATGCGTCGAGCAGCGTGCGCAATTTGCGGCGGCGCGCTGTCAGCGCTTTGGCAGGATCGGCCAGATACGGGTCCGTCGTGCAATGGCCGTTCGCTAGTGTGGCAATATCCTTGGCAAGGACCGCGATCTTTTGATGATCGCCGTTGGCGGCATCGTATGCGGGCATCATTCTGTATGGCAGCGTGTGCAGATGCCGCTCGCCGAAATCGCCCTTCGGGTTAAACGCGAGGGTGGCGTTGGTGAGAGCCACGCTGTTGAGCATGCCGACTTGATACCAGGCCTCGTCCGCTTCTGTCACGATTTTCCAGTACAGTGTCTGGTCAACGACAAGGTCTTGAGCCTGCGCAACCGGAACGCACGCCGCGCAGATGATTTTGCCGCCGGCACCGGCCAGAATGAGGTACCCGCTCGTCCCAAAGACTTGCTTCGAAAGCTTGCCCCGCTCATCGATGCGCTGCTGGAGACATTTGCCTTTCCCCACCGTTTTGAGCTTCTGGTTGATCGCGGCGAACCGCCGTGCGGTCTGGGTAAAGCCCTGCCTGCGGATTTCGGCCTCGTCGAGAATGCTCCACTTTCCGCCCGCCGCGCGCAGCGCCGGCAGAGCCAACGGCGCGCGATGGACACCGAGCACGAACGGAAGCAGGTTTTCCGACTGGGCCATGCGGAAAAGAAAGCGCGGCGCGACGTGGCCGGGGAAGCGGTCTGCCGCCATTTCTTTGGCTGATTTGATCGTAAATCCCCACGCGGAAGCGCGTGTCGGCGTATCGACGCGAACCTCCGCGCCCGCATTCTGGACGATGTCCACGCAGACGGCCGTGCGCGGCATAAGATCGGCTCCCTGCTGCGGCAGGCCGTCGCCACCGCCGGCCACGGCTGAACCGCCGCCCGTTTCGAGCACCCAGGCGCTGCGCGCCGAACCGATGGTGCGAACCGAAAAGCCTGCGGCGTTCAGCCCCGCGTCTGTCGCCACAAAGCCGCCAAACGTGCTTTGTGGAAGACCGGTCGTATTCGCTCTTTTGTGACCGACCAGCGCCGCGCCGGGATATTTGAAGGTTCCGGGCGCGACCTGCCAGATTTCGGCGATGTCGAACGGGACGGGGCGGTCGCTTGTCAGGAAATCATGCTGCCTAATCCTTTCGTGGTGGGTGCCGTTCAGCACCGTGCCGGGTACAAGGCAGGCGACGCAGGCATCCGGTCCCAAATAACGGTCGATGGCATGAAGCAGGTGCATCGTGCCCAGCTCAAGATGGAGAAAGGACTGTCCTGCGGGCTGGATGCCGTAGAGTTTCGCCCGGCCTTTGAGCAAGTCCCGGTACGGGTTGTCGGCCAGCCCGCTCATGGCGAGCCATGGCGGATTCGACACAAGCCCGTTGAAGTGGCCGGTAAGAAGGCCCGGCCTGTAGGTATTGCGAAGGATGAACGCCCAGATGCCGTTGCGCCCGGCAACGGCCAGTTCAGCCATGCGATGCGCCAGCGGAAACAGCGCCCCGGAAAGCTGCGTGTAAAGCTCCGGCGACAACGTGATCCCGAACGCTGCGATCGTGCCATCGAGAAAACTGTCTGCGTCCGCCTTGGTGAAACCCGCAACGGTTCCGCGCTGCTGCGCATCACGCGCCTCGTCATAGGCCCAGTCCACGATCCGGTCGAAAAACTCCCGGTAAGCCGGCTGCACCAACGCCGTGGGCAGATGTACGGTCGTGCCGTCAAGCGATACCGGAATGGTATCGCTTTCGCCGACCAGGGGGACTGACGCGGAAACCGGCGTGACGGCGAATAGCGAGTCCGCATGATAGACCGGGATGACGATGGGCTTTGTCGCCGCCTTGATCTCGGCCGACAGGCTGACGACCCAAGTCGTTTTCGCGAGGCTGACGGCCAGCGGGTCGATGTCGAATCCTGTCGCCACGTCTTCAAGCTGTTCGATAGTGGAAAAGTCGAACCGGTCCCGTGCGGCCTTTATGATTTCCGCGAGCATCGTGCCAGAGCCGCAGCACATATCGACAATCCGGGGGCTTTCCCCGTTCGGGAGGCCGTCGATGCAGCGGTCGGCAAGCAGGCGGGCGAGCCAGTGCGGGGTCCATTCCTGACCGAGCAGCTTGCGCTGGCTACGGCGGGCGAGCTGCGCCATAAAGCGGCCGAACAAATCCTCTTCGGGATACCAGCTGAAATCGTAAGCATAGAGATCGCGCTGGAGGTCGCGGGCCACCGCGACAAGCCGGTCCATGTAGGACGAGCTAAGAAGCCAGCCGAAATAATCCTGCTCGACCACGTTCTCCAACTGGAAATTGTTGCGGAAGAATTCTCCGTTCAGGATTGCCTTCAGCTCGTCGTCGGCGCTCAGCACCGCCTTGCCTGTCAGCACATTCGCACTCAGAAGCCGCGCGAGAAGGATCACGTAAGCTTCATCGACATACGCGGCGGTGCGGAAGGTTCCTGCCGGTCCCTCCAGATGATCGACGAACTGCGACCAGAGATCGGTGGCAAGGCCCGCCGACGGATCGGCCCTGCGCCCCTCGTCCACCAGCAGCGACAAAGGCCCCGCGCTGCTCTTATATGCGGCAGAGTCCATGCCAAGGTCTGAGGCGAGGAATTCGGAACGCAACGGCCGCGACTGTTCGCGCGCCAGATGCTTCTTGATAAAGCCGCCGAGCTGCTCGGCGGCCAGAACGCTGTCATCGGGCAGCTTGAGTTCGTCGATAACAACAAGCGTGATATCGGCAGCGGTGCAGGATGATGGATCGACCCCCGCTCCAAGCTCGGCATCGTAGGCGTACCATTCGACCGTGTCTGACAACACGCCTCGGACCGTTGAAACCGGCATGCCCGCACGGACAAGTCCCGCCGCCTGCTCCTGCACCTGCCCGTAGCCGGTATCGCGCTTGGCAGTGTTGCGCAGGTCGGATTCGTACTCAATCGTGGTCGAACCCACCAGATTGTCGATGAACCGGGATGCGGCCTTGCCTGATCCCGTGCCCACCTTGGTATGAGCTTCCGTTCCTTCGGTGTAGTTGTTGATCCAGGTCTCGTGCGCGGTGTCCGGGAACATAAGCCGCAACCGTCCCTGGAACTCGCTGCGCAGCACCGCCTCGACATGACCGGCATCTCGCAGCATGCGGCAGCGCGCGATAGTTTCACGAATGCGGGCAATATCAGCTGTCATGGACGGTCCTTTGACGGGCGGCGCACGCAGCCTCAAGGCGAGAGTCGATATGGCGCGCTAGGTCTTTGAGGCCGTTTTCATTCATACCCGGCAACGAAGCGGCCAGGATGAACCTGTCGATCTGGTGCCGGGCTGAAGGCACGCCCGCAGCCAGCTGCTGTCCGAGCGCGGCAAGTCTCTCGCAGTCGCGGTCCGATAAGGCGGGAATCGGAACCTGACGGATGTGCGTCGCTTCGAGTTTGAGCGCGCCGCCGCCAAGGGGCGTGCCGGCGGCTTCCATTGCCGCCCGGCACCAGCTGCTGTGGAACAGGGCATAGAGCGCATGCGCTGTCCACTGCCTCTGCTCCGCCCACAGGGTTGAGAAGTTGGCATCAATCAGTACCGGCGGCTGCATATTCAGCGCGACGGCCGGTGTGCCGTGATTGATGCGCGGCGTAAAAATCGCAGGCAGATGGCGCGCGGTGAAAGCCGGCAGCATGTACCAGAAGCGCGGCACTTCGCGGCCGTTCGCGGGCTGGCGGACATTGGTGCGCACGGCCGTCAGATCGGGAATGAACCGTGCCGGCTCTTTCGGGTCCAGCGCAGTCCGGGCTGCCAGACGTACGAACGACGCGAGCTCGGGAGGCATAACGCGGGGCGCAGATACGCGCCGCTGACGATAAGCCTCCGCCGCTTCTGCGACGAGCGGCTGGTCTTCCGGCAAAACCCAATCAGACAAATCAAGCGCGCGCGTGGCCGGAACGCGCCCGTCCGCAAAGGCCTGCATATCCGCCTGACGATGAAGAACGGGGCGCAGCGCCGCCACGGGAACGCGCACCTGCATGTTCTCAAATCTGTCCGATGCTTCGACGGTGACGGTTTCGCCCTCTTCGCCACCGGCCAGCGTGACATAGAAGAACCGGTTACAGCCCGAACGCAGGCCCTGGCTGACCCGGATACCACCCTGTTCAAGCGTTTGGAGGTGTGCCGATATCGCGCCGGGCGGCAGCATGTCCCGCAATCCCTCAGGGATAGCCGCCGGTCTTGCGTCCCCG
>VFQQ010004015.1_pt1 | contig 13448 bp, 21 predicted proteins | sample 3512341 | NCBI WGS metagenome assembly VFQQ01 (sample SAMN10412373, study PRJNA504923) | tailings metagenome | isolation source: Relicate 2 Philex TSF1 revegetated site | place: Philippines: Tuba, Benguet | collected 2017-08-29 | reverse complement strand
GCTCTCCTGCTGTGCGCCCGTCAGGCGAGAGGGGTTGCACGCTCGCCCATCCTCGCCAGCGTACTGTCCTCTAGGTGGGTCAGTAAGACCATCGGGCCCATCCGGCGCTGCGATGGCGCACAGAGAGCGCACCCATCACGCGTGCCCTACCTCACGCCCACCTCGCTGAGCTCTGCCCTGCAGCTTTACTCAAGTCAGCCAGCTCTCAGCACCTCAGCTGAGGTGCTTGTCATATGACATCAACTCAAGAACCAAGCCCCATCTAAACATCGGCACCATCGGCCACGTCGACCACGGGAAGACAACTCTGACCGCAGCCATCACAAAGGTTCGACGTCCGCAGTGCCCCGCAGCTTACACAGCACACAATGCCACAGCTGCTGGGCGTGACAAGGTCTGCTAGGGTTGGCGATGCACAATCACAGAGCAGGGGACCACTGAGGCTGTGGCTGACCAACGGGCGGTATGTGTGTGTGTGTGCGCAGATCCTTGCAGAGACTGGTGGTGCCACCAAGGCCATTGCATACGACCAGATTGACAAGGTGCGCGTCAGCAGATGCAGCGTCAGGGCGTGCTGGGTCAAGCAGCGATAGTTGAACTCAACGCAGACGGAAGCCATCGCAGTCTCAATCGCACGAGATGCTGCGGCCAGACAGCTTCCTTCGTCAGGCGCAGACAGCTGCAGGGTGTTTGTATGTCGTGTCTCATGGCTGCAGGCTCCAGAGGAGAAGGCAAGAGGCATTACCATCAACGCAGCACACGGTACGGCATGCATTATTGTTTCGCCATGCTGGGTAGCCTTCAGCCCCCACCAAGTGCACACGACTAGGGTGGCGAGTTGCTGGCGTTGTGCGTACTTCACTTGTGTCTGCAGTTGAGTACCAGACAGAGAAGCGGCACTATGCGCACGTGGACTGCCCAGGCCACGCAGATTACGTCAAGAACATGATTACAGGCGCGGCGCAGGTGTGTGTTTGTGTCCATGACAGCAGCGGCAGTCGGGGGCACTGGGCAGCACAGTACACAGCGCTACGCGTTGCACAGAGCGTGTGCTAGCAGACAGGCACAGGATAGGGCGTATGTCAGACCATTGCCTGGAATGTTCCCTGCTGTGTGCAGATGGACGGTGCCATCCTAGTCGTGTCAGCTGCGGACGGGCCCATGCCTCAGACAAGAGAACACATCCTACTCGCAAAGCAGGTACGGGGCGCATAGCAAACACCACTGTTATGGATACCCACGCATCCAGGCCTCGCAATGCATAGCCCCTTCCCAAGCACGCGCCCGCGGCAGCCAGGCACACTTCCGAGTTTCGTGTCCTGTATGTGGGTGTGTATGCATGTGTGTGTGTGTGTGTGTGTCCCCGGCCCATAGGTCGGCATCCCCTCCTTGGTTGTATTCATGAATAAGGTCGACATGGTCGAAGACAAGGAGTTGTTGGATTTGGTAGAGATGGAGGTCAGAGAACTGCTATCTTTCTACAAGTGAGTCATTCATGTGTGTCAGCGTTCACTCGGCAGCAGTGTGCGTCACCGAGCACCGGGCATGTGTCTGCGCTGGGCATCTGTCTACACTGTACATGAGGGAGCGGTGCGCGAAGCAGTCTTTGTATGCCACTTGCACGCTCATTTCTGAGCCGCGTTGGCGGTGTGGGTGCAGAGGTGCCGCTTACACCAGCATGCCGCTCCCAGCCACGCTCTGTGTGTGTGTGTGTGTGTGTGTGTGTGTGCGCGCGTGTGTGTGTGCGCGCGTGTGTGCGTGTGTGTGTGGCCTCAGGTACCCTGGTGACGAGATCCCTGTGGTCAAGGGCTCAGCGTTGTGTGCCCTCAACGGCACCAGCCCAGACATTGGCAAGAACGCTATCCTAAAACTGATGGAGTCTGTGGACGCTTACATCCCAGTGCCACAGCGATCACTCGACCTGCCGTTCCAGATGTGTGTGGAGGACACGTACAGCATTGCGGGGCGAGGCACGGTCGTAACAGGCTGCATTGAGAAGGGTACGGGGTTACGAGAGCATGCCACACACACACACACACACACACACACATGGCAGCGGGCATGGCGTCTTGACATGCGAAGGGAACACATGCTATCGTGCGTGTGTGTGTGTCTGTGTGTGTGTGTGTTTGTGTTACAGGTGTCATCAAGCCAGGCGAGGAGGTAGAGATCCTGGGTCTGCAGGCGCCTGTCAAGACAACCGTTACAGGTGTTGAGATGTTCAGAAAGTCCCTGGCCCAGGGCCAGGCCGGTGAGAACGTGGGTCTGCTGCTGCGTGGCGTGAAAAGAGAGGACGTCAAGAGAGGACAAGTCATTTGCAAGCCAGGGACGGCAAAGACATACAAGGTGGGGCTGGCGTGAACACGCACGCGGCAGCACAGGCAATCAGTGACAGACACATGGATTTTAGACGCCAGAATGCAGCAGACCGTCATGCGTGCACACATAGAGGAAGTACAGGGTTTACTGATGCTGTTCGCAGTTGTAGCACTTGTGGGCTTCTTGCCTGGTGTATCAACAAGTGTGTCTGGTATGTGTGCTGCTTGCAGAAGTTCAAAGCTGAGGTGTACGCCCTGACGAAGGAGGAGGGCGGGCGGCACAGCCCGTTCACGTCTTCGTACAAGCCCACGTTCTTCTTGCGGACAGCAGATGTCGTCGGTAAGCGCTAGTGCGGCAGCTGTGCGCTTATCGGCAGATGCGTGCAGGGTCGGCGCAGCGTGACTGAAGGCTGCGTGTGAGTGATGGCGCGCGGTCTGGCGTTTGCTACTGCGCAGGTGGCATCAAGATTGAGGGTGCAGAGATGGTCATGCCTGGCGACAACTTCCGCGCCACCATTGAGCTGTCACTGCCCGTCGCCGTCGAGCAAGGGATGCGCTTTGCGATCCGTGACAGCGGGAAGACAGTAGGCGCGGGTGTTGTGAGTGCATTGGTAGATTGAGGGCTGCGCCTGCCTGTCCTGACAGTGTCCTGACACCTACTGAGAGACGAATGACACGACAGAGCGGAAGAAAGAGCGAGCAGGAGCGAGCAGGAGGGCGCGGCAGGGTTTCGGTTTCTGTAACACACACTTTTTGCAGAGAGCTTCTGCAGCTCCCTGAGTCGTGACAACACGTTCAGCGGTTCAGAGCAACAGCCCAGGGGCAACACAGAGTTTCTGCACGCAGCCCCAAGCCGCGCGCCACCAGCTGAGGACATCATGGCAGGCAACGCGCCTCTTGATGAGACCGACAAGAACATTGAGATGTGGAAGATTAAGCGGGTGTGTAGTGCGCAGACTTTGAGCTCAGCAGCCGGCAGCGTGCGTGGCAGACCAAAGTGGACCAAATCCCTGGTGTCTCTGCCTCTCATTTGCAGCTCATCAAGGCCCTTGAGGCTGCCAGAGGAGCTGGCACCAGTATGATCAGCTTGATTATGCCGCCTAAAGATCAGGTGGGCAGAAGATCCCCTTTGCATCCCTTGAGGGGCGGCAATCCACAGGAAGTGAGCCACAGCGCAGCTCTTCATCTGGTGTAGCTGCTGTGCCACCTGTGCAGGTGTCCAGAGTACAGAAAATGTTAGGCGATGAGTATGGCACAGCGTCCAACATCAAGAGCAGAGTCAACAGGCTGTCCGTGCTCAGTGCCATCACATCAGCCCAGCAGCGTTTGAAGCTCTACAATAAAGTAAGGAGCGCTGGCGGCAAGCAGGCCAGCAATGACGTCAGCTGGCGCTCACCCTCGCCGCCAGGTTCTCAGCAGCGCGTCGCACGCAGAGCCGTGCAGGTTGGCCGCGTGCGCAGCAGCAGGGCAGAACAGCGTGGGCCGCAGCAGCCTGGGGGCGTGCAGCAAGCACAAGGGGTTGCCAATGCTGCGCGCAGGTGCCCGAGAATGGGTTAGTCGTCTATACAGGCACAATCATGACAGACGATGGCAAGGAGAAGAAGGTCAACATTGACTTTGAGCCCTTCAAGCCCATCAACACATCTCTGTACCTGTGTGACAACAAGTTCCATACAGAGGCACTCAGCGAGCTCCTGGAGTCAGACAACAAGTGCGTTCAAGCTAGGGACACACACGCAGGCGCATACACAAGCAGAGCGGGCAGGCACGCACACAAGCACACAGGAAGGCGGAAGGCTCCAGCAGTGTGCTTGCTGCAGTGCTGCAGTCACTGGCACCCTCCAAAGCCTAGCTGCAGGAAGCGGGCGGGTCTTCTGGAGCTTGTGTTCTCATGTGTGCACATGTGTCTTGTGCCATGCTACTCTGTTGGCAGGTATGGTTTCATTATCATGGACGGTAATGGCAGCTTGTTCGGCACCCTGTGCGGCAACACGCGCGAAGTGCTGCACAAGTTCCAGGTCGACCTGCCCAAGAAGCACGGTAGAGGTGGTCAGTCAGCGCTGCGTTTCGCACGTCTCAGATTGGAGAAGCGGCACAACTACGTGCGCAAGGTAACGCCCTGGGCGCAGCACACGCAGCACGCTTAAAGATCGTGCCAGATGCATGTGCCGCTACAGCCTCATGCCATCCCCGCTCCCATGACGGCGCAGTGGCTCAGCATACTGCTGACTCCGACCAGGCAGCTAGCAATGCGCATGCATACCAGGGTGTCTGACCCAACGTGCTTGTGTGGGGACTGCGCATGCGCATGTACAGGTGGCTGAGATTGCAGTTCAGATGTTCATCACAAACGACAGGCCCAACGTAGCAGGGTTGATTCTCGCGGGTTCAGCAGACTTCAAGACAGAGCTCAGCCAGTCAGACATGTTCGACGCGCGGTTACAAGCGGCTGTGCTGGGTGTGGTGGACGTGTCGTATGGAGGAGACAACGGGTTCAACCAGGCTATTGAGCTCTCAGCGGACATGCTCGCAAACGTCAAGTTCGTGCAGGTAAGGACAGGGTACCCAGGCTTTGCAGCAGGCTCAACTTGTAGCCATATGCGCAGCTGTTTTGCGACGCATAACGACCTGCGTAGTGAGCAATTTGCGAACGTTGCTGTGTCTGCGCGCATGGCCCAACTCGACACTGCGCTCTCGTAGCGTTCAGTTCACTCACACGTCGCTGTTTGCGTCACGTTGCCTGTGCTTACAGGAGAAGCGTCTCATTGGCAAGTTTTTTGAGGAGATCTCCCAGGACAGTGGCAAGTACGTATTCGGCGTCAAGGACACGCTCATGTGTCTTGACATGGGTGCCGTAGAGACACTCATCGTGTGGGAGGCGCTGGACTGCGATAGATACGAGCTGCTCAACCCCACAACGCAGAAGATAGAGGTCAAGCACTTGTCAGCGGAACAGGTGAGGATTGCTCGCGACACGGGCCCTGTTTCGCGCAGCGCACACGCATACAGGCCCTGGCCAAGCATCATTACATAATTTTGCATGTCCCGGGCTGCGCTGCATACAGGCTGTATCATACAGCGTCGGTGGGCGGCCATAGTGCATGCGTATGTTTGAACATGGTGACGATGTGTGTTGGTGCGGTGTGTGCTGATACACGGTTTGCGCTACTTGATGTGCGCAGGCGAAGAACACAGACCACTTCAAGGACAAGGAGTCAGGGTCAGATTTAGAGGTGCAGGACAAGCTACCGTTACTCGAGTGGCTAGCAAACAACTACAAGAAGTTCGGCTGCACGCTGGAGTTCGTCACAAACAAGTGCGTGACAGGGTTATGGCAGGGCAAGCAGGGGACAGCCTAGCAGCGTGCATTGTAGTCGTCTCACAGCCGCGCACAACACGACCAGACAGCTTGCACATGTTCACGTCGAGCACGCACAGTTCTGCTGAGCTATGATGCTAGTTTCTATTGCCACTGCTTGTCTGCAGGTCACAAGAGGGGTCACAGTTCTGTAGAGGCTTCGGTGGCGTTGGCGGCATCTTAAGATACCAGGTTAGTGTCCTGTTATCGCTTCAAGACGGGGCCAGGCACTGCCACACGCATGTTAAGGGCCCAGCAGCTCATGTCATGGCAGGCAAGAATGAAGAGATTGCAAACGTAATCTTGACATGTTCTGTGTGCGTACACGTGTGTCCTTTGCCTGCAGGTCAACCTCACAGAGCTAGAAGAGCCGGACGCGGATGGCAACTCGGATATATGGAGCGATGATGACTTCTAAACGACCTGTATGACAGTGTGACCATACGACTTGACAGGATGACCTGACTGTATGACTGACACGACACAGAAGCGGACATGACACGACACGCTGCAGGCTTGCGCAGGTGGCAGCACGCAGCTTGCGCTCCTGTGGCCGCGCAGGGTGTGCTTATGTGCAGGTGCGATTGGTGCAGCGGGCGTGAGCATGGCTGCACACACAACTGCGGCCAGGGTCGGAGCACGTGCCGACACGTGAGGATATGCAGGCTGTTCGCACCTAGCGGCCGAGCACCGCATCCTCGCGCCTCCTTCGCTGTACAGAGCAGACAAATTCCAGTGCCAGGTGTTCTGCAGGTTGTTCGCATGTGTCTGGTAGTGACCCTAGTATAGCTACTGTACGTGCCTCTGTCTGGCTGCGACTACACGGACCACGACATGCATATGCATTGCCGGAGTTAACATGCCAATGTAGAAGTGGACTTAGTCTTACGTCAAGTTTCGTTTGAGTTGGGGTTGGGTGTGACTTCATGATGGATTTTGTTGCGCTGAAGGCAGTTGTGGGCTGACGCTGTGCAGGGTTGTGCTACGTAGTGATAGTATGTGCGCTCTATGCTCTTGTTTGACACTAGAGAAGACGCGTTGCTGTGGGTGCTGTTGAATTGCTGTGCTGCTGTTACTGCCTAGTCATCCACATGCACAGCAGACCAGGGATACATGTGCCAGACCATTACATGGCGGTCGCACACATACAAAACCAAGCGAAGCGCCAAAGAATACAGTACAGAAGGCCATACAGCCAACGTTCCGAGCGTTGATGGTGATACAGGAAGCAGTCGCGAGCAATCTATCCGCGAGCTACGCTACAAAAATACGGAGAGTAAGCACTCTCCCGTGATAGATTCGGTTCTCTGGTGACTTCCTAGGTGTACATCATGTATGATACAGTGGTGTCCTTGCACAGTCAGCGGTATGGTCTATGTGTGTATGGATCACTGACTTCCCGTTCTGTGAGAGCCACAGGTGAGCACAGGCTGTGAGCTGGGTGCGCAGCTATGGGGCTGGATGGGATTTGTGGGGCTCAGCAGCTCCCGGATGAGTCTGAGTCGCACGGTCCCAGAGCACCCCTGAAGCCTGCAGCTGCGTAAGCCCTGCATGTACAAAGCAAACGAGAGCCCAATCAGCTGAGTTTGCCTTGGCAAATGAGCAGAGCAAGGGGGTATGAGATTTGAGCCTAGTAGGGTTTGTGACAGGGCTGACCACCAAACTGTGCACATCTAAGAGGTGCCCTGATGTGAGGCAAAGCCGTGCCTGTGCTGCTGCCAATGGCCTCGTGAGAGGGCCAATATGAGGTGTTCCCGTACCTGTGTCATCTGGTCAGCTCTTCCTCTGCCACTAAGACATAGTCCGGGTCCAGGTCTTGCTGATGCTGCACGAGTACCCAGCCCTCTGGCGCTAAGGCCTCAACAGCAGGGTGCTGTTGGGCCAAGGGGGACTCCGGGGCTGTTTGGACCTGACTTGTGGTGCATTCTGCTTGTTGTAGTTGAGGCTGTTCTACTTCTACTCGCGTAGCGCAGGGGAGCACTGCTGCATTGTGGACTTGCGGGTCGACTTTGCTTTTCCGCTGCGTGCTCGCGAGCTTCTGCTTGAGCGCTTGTTTCTGCTTCCTGTTTAGTCGCCTGCTGGGGCTGCTGGTGCTGAAGAGAAGGTTGGAGGAGACTGCAGAGCTTGCCATCGCGATATGCGTTGTTTTGGCGAAGCAAAGGGGCTAGAAACGACTGTGTTGGTGCTCTGAAAGTACTGGTGTGTATTTTGCGGGATGCGAGCGAGTCAAAGGGCCGGAAGAGGGCCCGGCACGCTCATATCCGGAAACGGAAGCGGTTGAGTGTTCGTCGCCGTCTGTCCTTGATTCTTAGGCCTCTGCGCTGCTGCTGACGTGCTGCCAGGCTCCCTTTAGGAACTCTCCAGGCCGCACAAGCTGTCTTACTCTGCCGAATCTGTAACTACGCAAAGGCAATTCTACAGGCCACTCAGTCTTAGCAGGGGTACACGCAGCTGTTCTGTGCGTATGTCGTCTACGCAGCACGAAAGGCGAGGCCGCTACCAAGGTGAGCAACACGGCAAGCGAGGCAAAGTACGAGCAAGTACTCCATACACAACCACCGTGCCGGGCACCAGCCTTGCCTCCCAAACCCATGCTTATGCTTGTCTGCAGTCTATGTGTAAGCGTGGGGCCGTCAGCCATGCAGTTGCACGCGCTTGGGGTCGCCCAGGTCATAAGAGTCAGTCTTACGTCTACTACCAACAAACGTAACCCACAAAACCAACCAAATCTGAAGAGCGAAACACGAGCACATAAGAACAGGGGTATGTCCGTGAATGACGGCGCTCTCGATCACTCACTCTCTCCATCGCTCGATCACACATCACTCACTCTCGCAAGCGACGACAGCACAACAAATGCAGCAGTGCCCCATACTCTCCGCTTCCCTCAGCAGCTGCGTCACTCAATTCAAACTCAATCCGCGCTCTCACACTCCCTCCTCCATAGTTCTCATTACTCGCGTCGCCCTGAGGAGGGCGCCTGCCACGCCACGCCAGTCAACACCTGCATTGTCAGCACAGCACATAACATGTTGGGTCAATGTACATGCGAATGCTTGTCAGGCAATGATCAGCGTGCCTATCGATTGCAAAAGACGGGTGTCACTACGTGGCTTGCAAGACGCCCTGGATGCACTCACAGACACCCATAGACACAGACACACGCACACACACACACACCACAGAATCGTACCTGCGTTATTGCTTCGGCCAGTCGGTCCTTGAGCACTGGCTTGCTCAGAAACCCATCCATCCCCGCAGCCCGACACTCCTCACGGTCTCGATCGCTGGCGTTCGCTGTCATCGCGAGAATCGGCACGCGAGGCACGCCCGCCGCGTCTACCGCAGCCTCCGGGGCGCTTGAGCCAGCTGCTGCCTGCGCGGCTACGCCACCCTTGTCCCCACCACCCGCCGCAGCAGGGGTGCTGCCCGCTGCTGGTGCAGGGGAGGCGGCATCAGACGTGCTGGTAGCAGCGCCGGCCGGCTCGGCTGCAGGGCCGGTGCCAGAGCTGTGCGCGGCTTCCAGCTCGCGAATTCGTCGCGTGGCGTCCACACCGCCCATAACAGGCATCATCATATCCATCAAAACAACGTCAAAACCGCTATCCAACGACCCAGACTGCAGCGCGGCCTGCACGGCCGTCACTGCCTCCAAGCCATTACTCGCCACAGTGCAGTGCATGCCCAACCCCGCGAGCATCTTCCGCGCGACTGTCTGGTTAATCAGGTTGTCCTCGACCAGCAGCACGCGCCGCCCGCGCAGCGCGGCGAGCGCGGGAGAAACCGCGGCCGCCGCGGCTGCGCCCTGCGGGCCGGCAACGGAGCTGTACGCGAGCGAGCTCGGCCCTGGACCGCCTACGTCGTTGCTGCCTTTGCCCGCTAGGAAGGAACCTGAGTACGTACCCTGCCCGCTGGACTGCTGTGCTAACACTGATCCCAGCGAGTCTGTGGACAATAGGGACACAGAGTCACCAGACGCAGGCGACGGCGCGCCGATGTCGCCGCGCGGCGCGCCCGGCCCCTGCGCAGGCAGCGCCATCGCACTCAGCGGCGGCGCGTCTGAAGCTGCCTGCAGGAGGTACTGGCCGGGCGGGACCGCGCTGCGGAGGTGGCCTGCGTCCATGCTGCGGCCGAGCGAGCCCCGCCCTGGCCCGTGGCTGCCAAGTACGCTGCTATCAGGGGACGCCCCAAGCTGGGCTAAGTGCTGATGGGACATGCGTCGCTGCATGAGCTCGTTGAGGGACGGTTGCTCCGTGTCCATGGTGAAGTGAGGTGGCATGTCCATGCTGCGGTGGCTGCGCGACGAGGCGCCCGCACCGTGCGCGCCGGCCGGACCCCACCCGCCGCCGGCGCCGTTGGCCAGCGCCTGGCGGCGCGCAGAGCGCGCGGCAATGGACACCGCGTACTGGTGACTCGCTTCTGGGTTGGACTGCAGGATGATGCTCATATGTTCGCTGTCTTGTGCTGGTGCACCGATCGGCTCTAGGGTACCCACCCCGGCACCCACTGCAGACGCAATGCTACCTGCATCCCGCTGCGCTGCAAGCGGCCCTGAGGACGGCGCCGACGCTGACCAGGGCGCTTGCTGCGCTGTGGGTACCGGTGCAGCCGCTGTGACAGGCTGGCTCCTGGCGGCTGTGTCTGTGGGCTGCAGGTCGTGTGGCTCGTCTGCGGGGGGTTGGCGGGGGGGCAGGATGAGTGGGATGGTGAACCAGAAGACTGAGCCCTTGTCAGGACTGGAGTACGCACCGATGCGCCCACCAAGCACTGCCACCTGCAGACAACATAGCACGGGTCAATACTTCGACATTCCTACACCACTGCATAGCGCAGGGAGGCGACATGGCTTAAATGCACATACTTCTTGTTGACTGTAGGGTTTAGATGCTGTAGCAAGTGCAGCGGTATCGTACCTGCTTGGAGCAGATGGACAATCCCAAGCCAGTCCCGCCCTTGCTGCGGGGCTTGCGCATCTCTGCTTCCGTGCCCTGGCAGTATTCCTTGAACAGCGCGTGTAGACCCTCTTGCGAGATGCCCACACCTGCAAGGATGCACGCGTCGGAAAACAAAACGCACACACTCAGGCCACTGCAGCAAGTGACATCATAGCCTGATCATCACCATCCGCGCCGCATGTGCTGCCACCCCTTCCTAAGCCTCGTGCTAGACCTGACCACGTGTGTGTGTGTGTCTGTGTCTGTGGCGTACCTGTGTCCATGACCTCAAACAGCAGCCATCGCGAGTTCTCATCGTCATTACCCGTCCTACCCCCCGCTGCTGCAGCACCACTGCCTTCCCCATCAGCCCTCACATTGCTTTCACTCGACACAGGCCCTGAGCCGCCCGCTGAGTCACTGACATGGCCTGCTGACGCAGGGGCTGCTGCAGGCGAGTCCTGCCCTGCTGCAGCACCCGTGGACACAGACCATGTAACACTAGCACCTTTCGATGAGGACGCGGCAGCTGCGGCGCTATTAGACGGCCCTGCCGGCGCATCCGACGCGGCCGCGGATGGCGCCGGCGGCAGCAGGGCCGCCTGGCCCAGCGCGGCGGCCGCGGCGGCCGCGAGCATGAGCTCGTGCGCGCTCTCTGCCTCCGACGGCCGGCCCTGTCCCTGCCGCCCTGGCCCTGCCCGTGCTGCTGGCTGGTATGCTGGTGTGACTGTGACCTTGCCGTAGCCTTCCCCTGGATCTGGCTCATGCTGCCCTTTGACTTCCTGCACCCTGAGCCCTATGTGACCCTGTTTAGTGAACTTGGCTGCGTTGGTGTATAGGTTGAGTAGGATGCCCCTGACGCGGTCTGGGTCGCAGATGATGTGGTGGATGCCGTCTGGCCCTACGCTGTCTGCTGACATGGTGAGCTCGGGATGCAACAGACGCACCTGCATGCAACACACACATTGCGACAACTCTCATAAGACCATGCATGGGTACGCATGTGCCTCAGTTTACGCCCTTGCAACCATCCCTAGCTGTCATACGCAAGCACGCTGTCCTGGCCTGACGTTGACATGGCTCATATGCAGTGTGTGTGTGTATATGTGTGTTTGTGTGTCTCTGACTCACGTTTCCGTTGCGTCCGACCATCGCCTCTATGATGCAGTGCACGTCGTGTACGAGCTGCAACAGGTCCACCTCTGTGCGCACAATGTCTAGGGTCTTCCCTGCCTCCATCTGCATACAGTACACACACACACACACACATCATGATCAAAAGCCACGCTGATGAGACATATTGCATGCTCCGAGTCACCCTGGCTGCGCTGGTGTAGCGCTACGTTGCAGTTCCTACGTGCGTCCGACCATAGCCTCTATGCTGAGCTCTGTGCTGATACGCTTTGTGCTTCTCCCTGCCAGATCGACAAGCTGTGTACAATTGTGTCACTGCAAGAGACTGGCTGCAGCGCCCACCTTGAAGAAGTCAAGGAAGTTCGACACTGTGGAGAGCAGGATAGACCCGCTGACTTTGATTGTATTGGCCAGCTCGCGCTGCTCAGGACACAGCTGGGTCTCTAGAATCATCTCTGCTGACGCCAGACACCCGTTGAGGGGTGTGCGAACCTGGACACAAACCACACACGCACACACACGGTATGTGCTCAGTACTGGCGCTTAGTACTGTGGTGCATGTGACGATACTGGAAGCACCCCCTGATGTTTTGCACTCCGCAGCTAGGTGGCCGCTGCAATGTAGCTATGATGTGAGGGCGTGTGAAGGCATGTGTAGTGTTGTGCTCACCTCGTGACACATAAGGCTCATAAACTCTATCTGTGCGTCATGCGCTGCCTTGTCCCTAGCCACAGCCAGCGCCCGCTGCGCAGCCTGCGCCTGCGCCGCCGCCAGCTGCCGCTGTGCACGCATACGCGCCTGCGCCTCCAGCAGCTCTTTCTGGTGCGCTGCCGCTGCCATACACTGACTCGCAAACATCTGTCTCCTATACCACTCTGCTAAGTATGCCATGAGCCCGCCCACTGCCCATGCCACTAGTATGTGCACGAGGGCGTCTGAAGGTAGCGCTACGTGGGCTGTCTTGCTGCGCTGCCACATGTGGAGGAGCACCACGGGCGCGGCGAGCACGAGGGTGCCCACCCACCACCGAAGCTTCAGGAACGTCGTGGTGCAGATGAGAAAGAATGCTGCGTATACGTAGTCTTGAGGCGACCCTGCGCCTAAGCTGGCTAGAAGGTTGCAGATAGCCATAGCCATAAGGACTGAGAGCGAGAGCTCTTCCTGCAAGGACACAAGTCACGGTGCGCAAGCGTGAAGAATGTCAAAGACAGCTCTGTAGGGCGCTGCTGTGGCGGCATACTATGTGCGAACGCGGTCTGCTGTGGAATACACACACATCTCAAACAACTGTAGCTCTGCGGAATCGAGGCTGCAGAACACACACGCTGCACTAGGGCGTGCTGCGCGCGCACACGAGACGGCCTGAAATCGCACCTGTCGTGCTGCTGTGTCCCCGTGCTTCCGGGATCTTCTGTTGAGCAGGCTGATGGCTGCGTAGAGCAGGCCCATGTTGGCGAGCTGTGGGCACACTTCTCGGCCGACCGTGAGTGCGGCGGAGAACAGGTCCATCCCTGCAACGCAACGCCGAGCAGTGTGCGGATTAAGCCACTGCTCATCCTTACTGAGCATCCTCGCTGTGGTCTGGGTTGGTGTGCGCGGCTGCGGAGCAGCGACAGTGCTGAGCACTCAGGTCTGGCCTGTGTGGTGCCCGCAGCAGGTGGCTGCCGCTTGTGGTAGGAATCCCTGCTCAGCCCCGTCAGGCC
>VFQQ010004014.1_pt1 | contig 13449 bp, 14 predicted proteins | sample 3512341 | NCBI WGS metagenome assembly VFQQ01 (sample SAMN10412373, study PRJNA504923) | tailings metagenome | isolation source: Relicate 2 Philex TSF1 revegetated site | place: Philippines: Tuba, Benguet | collected 2017-08-29 | reverse complement strand
AAGATCCTGCCCTATCTCGACATTCCGTTCCAGCACGCCTCGCCGTCGGTGCTCAAGCTGATGCGCCGCCCGGCCAACCAGGTCAAAACCCTCGACCGGATCAAGCGCTGGCGCGAAATCTGCCCGGACCTCACCATCCGCTCCAACTTCATCGTCGGCTTCCCCGGCGAGACGGAAGAGGATTTCGAGTTCCTGCTCGACTGGCTGGAAGAGGCAGAGATCGACCGGGCCGGCTGCTTCGAATACGAACCCGTCACCGGCGCCACCGCCAATGAGATCGAGGGCATCGTCCCCGACGAGGTCCGCCGTGACCGCTACGAGCGGCTCATGGAAGTGGCGCAGGACGTTTCCGCCCACCGCCTGTCGCTCAAGGTCGGCCGCACCATCGACGTGCTCGTCGACGACGTGAAGCCCGAAGAAGGCAAAGCGATCGCGCGCAGCCAGTGGGACGCCCCGGAAATCGACGGCCAGGTCATCATCGCCAATGCCCAGGGCATCAAGGTCGGCGACAAGGTCTCGGTCACCGTGACGGATTCCGACGAATACGACCTCTTCGCCGTCCCGGCCAGCGCCACCAAGGACGCCGGCTCCCCGATCGTCGCGACGGTCTGACCTGGGACGCTGACCGGATTACTCCGGCCAGCGGTCGTCCGGGCGCCAGAAGCCGAGCTTGGGCGTGTTCCACTCCTCCGTCGGCAGGAACATGGTGCCCGGCGTCCGCAGGCCCGCCTCGATGTTCTCGAGATTGAGGTCTATGCCCAGCCCCGGCGCTTCCGGCACGGTGACGAAGCCGTCGGCCATGTAGTTCTCGGGCAGGCCGGTGACGAGGCCCTCCCAGAACGGCAGGTCGAGGCCGTGGTGCTCGCAAGCGAGGAAGCTCGAAATCGCCGCCGCGGTATGGATATTGGCCATGAAGCCGATCGGCGAACCAGCGCAATGCAGCGCGGTCGGGATGCCCTCTTCCTCCGCGTCGTCCGAAATGCGCTTGGTCTCCATCAAGCCGCCAGAGGTCAGCAAATCCGGGTGGACGATGTCGACGGCGCGGGTGCGGATGGCCTCGCGGAAGCCGTCGCGCAAGTACCAGTCCTCGCCGGCGGCGATCGGAGTCAGCAGCGCGTCGGAAACGTGCTTGTGGCCCGGGATGTCGAAGCGCGACACGGGGTCTTCCATCCAGGCGAGATCGTACTTTTCTAGCGCCTTGCCGAGCCGGATCACCTCGTCGGCCGTGAGATAGCCCTCGCCAAAGTGGTCGACGCAGAGCTGCACGTCCTTTCCGACGGCAGCGCGCACCTCACCCACCACATGCGCGGCGCGCTCGATGGTGGCGTCGGTGAGCTTCACGCCCCGCCCGGCCATCGGCGTCTTGAACCATTTGCCCATGTCGAAATCGGTTTCGTGCGGTGCATCGTAACCGATCAGCGGGTGCTCGCCGGTCTCGAACAGGCTGGGACGCAGGTCGAACTTGATCCAGGTGAGGCCACGGGCGCGGCGGCCCTTCACGGCCTGGACGAAGTCCTCCGGCGTTGGATTGTCCGGGGTCGGCGTATCTCCATAGAGGCGGACCTTGTCGCGGTACTTGCCGCCGAGCAGCTGGTAGCAGGGCACGCCATAGATCTTGCCGATCAGGTCCATCAGGGCGATCTCGATGCCCGAGACGCCGCCGCCTTCGCGGCCCCAGTTGCCGAAGCGCTTGATGGCCCGGAAGATCATGTCGACATTGCAGGGGTTCTGCCCGAGCAGCATCGACTTGAACTGCAGGGCATTGACCGCATGGCCGGCGTCGCGGACCTCGCCGAGGCCATAGACGCCCTGGTTCGTGTCGATCCGGAGGATCGGATAGTCGTAATTCGCCGCCACGACAGCGAGGCGCATATCGGTAATGCGCAACTCGGTCGGCTGAGAGTTGCGGTTGATGGCGTTTTCGATCGTAGCGGTAGTCATCTCTCTCCCTTTCGCCTAGCGGCGGTGCCGGTATGCCGGCAGCATGAATTCGGTCAGGTCGTCCATGATCGCAGCCGCTTCCTCGCGGGCGTGATCGTCCAGCGCGCGGAAGCCGGACTGACGGCAGACAGTGCTGCCGATGACGCCACGCATCCTGAGCACTTCCTTCATCAGCGGCATGCCGTAATTGCTCTCCATGTCGAGCAGCGGCAGCAGACGTTGGAAGATGGCGCGGGCCCGTTTGTCGTCCCTGGCCTCGATGGCGTTCCAGAGCGCGACGTGGACGTCGGCGATCTCGCAGGCCGGCATGGTGCCGGAGACGCCGTGGCGGACCTCCTCCATCAGCGTCTTGCCGGCCTTGCCGCCCATCACGCCTTCGAGGCGACTGCCGGCGAGGCGGATGATCTCGCCCACGGTCTGGGCCGGATAGCCTGACTCTTCCTTGACGAAGCGAGCGGTGGGAATCTCGTTGACCAGTTCCGCCAGCAGCGCCGCGCTCATCGCCGAGGCGCCCTGCCCGACGACATTCTGCAGCACCAGCGGCAGCGAGGTGGCGGCGGCGATGGCGCGGTAATGCGCCTTGATCTCGGCCGGCGTCGACGGATGCAATGTCGGCGGCAGCGACATCACCGCATCGGCGCCAATGCTCTCGGCGTGCCGCGCATAGTCGGCGGCAATCGAGTGATGCGGAGCGGACACCGCAACGATCGCCGGCACCCTGCTCTTGACGGCGCCGACCACGATCTCGGCGGCCCGCTTGCGCTCGGCCTCACTGAGATAGCCGCCTTCGCTGGCCAACGCATTGGCGACGACGCCGTGCACACCTGCCGCGAGGCAGAATTCCAAGGTCCGCCTGAGACCGGTCTCGTCGAGTGCGTGATCGTCGGTGAACGGCGTCGTGACGATCACGAAGATGCCGCGGAAGCTGCTGCGATTCATTGTCGGTCTATCCCCTGCCCGCCGCGATAGAAACAGCGATACGCAGTCAGGGCAAGCGGGGCGAAAGTATCGTCAGGCCAGCGCCTTGAGCATATCGATTGCGGCGGTGAACTCGACGAAGCGCTGGGCCCGGCGGCGCGCCGCTTCGTCGTCCTCGCCCCAGAGCCGGATGTTGTGATCCTCGTCGACATGCGCGGCGGTCCACACCTCGCCCGACTCGATCAGCCCACGACGGTAGGCGAGCGTCAGCAGCGCCGAGCCGGTGAGCGACACCATCTGCATCAGCGCGGCCAGCGCGAAATGGTCCTCGCCCTCGATACTCTCGGCCAGCTTGTCCAGCGACGCCTTCGGCTGCGGCTGGTGGATGATGCCGACGGTGGGCGCAAAGCTCACACCGTGCTCCTCGGCGAGCGCAGTCAGCACCGGGTCCCAGATCTTCTGCTGCTCGCGCACCAGCGAGTCCGGGCTGTCGGCGCGGTAGAGCAGCAGGTCGTTGCCGGCATACTTCACGATCTCGTCACGGAAGGCCGGGGCACCCTCGGCGCCACTCTCGATCGCCGAATGCGCAAGCCGCACCAGCGGCATGGCGCGGAAGTCGATCTCGGTCGCCTGCGCCTCCCACTCGCGGCCCATGGCCTCGGCCAGCGCTACGGTCGGCACATGCACCGGCTTGCCGCCGGGCGTCTTCATGTTCTTGCCGTCGAGCAGGATGGCCTGCCCGCCTTCGGTCGGCGCCACGGTGACGGCTTTGTAGAACCGCTTCATCAGCGGCACCTTGTTGGCCGCCTGGGCACGGCCATAGCCGTCCTGCCGGTGCTCGTAGGCGTCTTCGAGGAAATCGCGCATTTCGGCTTACTCCAGGAGGCGGGCGATGGCCGCGTCCAGTTCGTCGTAGGAATCGATCATGGCGCCGGCGCCCGCCCGCAGCAGGTCACCCGGATCGTGATAGCCCCACGTAACGCCGATCGCCTTGCAGCCGGCATTCACCGCCAGTTCGACGTCGAACACGGTGTCGCCGATCATGATGGTCTCTTTGGGGCCCATGCCGGTCTCCGACATGGCGCTCAGCAACATGCCCGGATCGGGCTTGCTCGGATTGTGATCCGGCGTCTGCAGCGTCACGAAATGCGCGGCCAGTCCGTGATTGCCCAGGATGCGGTGCACGCCCGACAGACCCTTGCCGGTGGCGATGCCGAGCAGCATCTCGGGCCGCGCATGCAGCCTGTCCAGCGCTTCACGGGCGCCGTTGTAGAGCGGCTCACGGTCGGTTTCGTGCTCGAGGCTCTCCCGGTAGGCCGCCTTGTAGCTGTCGACCACGCGATCGACGAAGGCGGCGTCCTTCGACTGGCTCAGCCGGGCAATCGCCACGGGCAGCGACAGGCCGATGATCTGGCGTACATCACCCGGCGTCGGCTCCGGCAATCCGTTGCTGGTGAAGGCGGTGGCCATGTGCTCGCTGATCAGGCCATGGGTGTCGATCAGCGTGCCATCCATGTCGAACATGATGAGCGGCAAAGGCAGGTCTCCTTTGCCGCTCCCTCAAGCACAGTTTCGGGGCAGTGTCACCCCGCCCGCCTATTCGGAGAGCCGCAGGTTCCTGATGCTGTTGCCAATGGCGCGGAAGGCCGTTCGCAGTTCGGTGCCGCTGCCGGCGAGGTGCGCATGCTCTGCAGAGCTCGCGCAGTTGGCCATCAGGTCGCGGGCCGACTGGCTGTTGGCGATCTGGAAGCCTACCGTGTAGATCAGAATTCCCGCCCTCTTCATCGCGGCGCAGTAAGACGCCGCCTGGGTGTAGGAGCTGCCATTGGGGGCGTTGCAGTTGATCTGGTCGGTGATCGAACCACTGCCGTCGGTCGAGGACTGGCTGATCACCCCGCGGCAATACGAACTGTTGTACTCGCCATCGGTCATCAGCACCGCGATCTTGAGCAGGTTCGGCTCGGTATAGGGTCGCGGCCGCTGGCTGGTCGCCGGCCAGAGATAAGCATGGCTGGGTGACAGCATGTTCCAGGTCCAGCCGACACCCAGGTGTCCGCCGGTGGAGCCGCCGGCGGCCAGCGCCTGCACTTCGGCCTTCAGCGCCTGCCGGTTGCTGGTCAGCGGCGTGATCGGCCGCACCGAACAGGGATTGCCGGTCGGTGGGTAGTTGAAGGCATGCGGCGCGGTCGAGGGCGCGAGGTCCTCGTAGGGCCGGTCGGTGCGCTCGGAGACACAGGTGCTCACGCCGTGCACACGCCAGCTGCCATAGGCATTCTGGAACCGATAGTAGTCGCAGCCGTAGCGCACACAGTGAGCCCGGCCACCGCCCGACCAGGCCGGATAATCCGGACCATATGTGCCGCCGAGGGCAAAGCCCATGACGGTCGGCTCGGCCACGGTGTAGACCCGGCCGTTCAGGTTGGTGCCGAGCCGCCCGATGAAGTCCCGGACATAGACACCGTCGCCCGAGGAGAACCGATGCGACGGCGTCGAGATCACCAGCTCGCAGCCGCTGGCGAGACATTTGGTGATCGTGCCGCCCCCCGAATACTCGCGCCAGTTCGAGCTGTTGACCCCGTTGAGCGTGAAGCGGGTATTGTTGACCCGGGTCACGCGGTAATGGCCGCCGTTGAGGTTGTCGGCGAAGCTGCGGGTACCATTGTCGTTGATGTCCGCAATGGCGACGATGTCGCCGGTCTGCAGGCCGTGATTGCTGGAGGTCTGGATCCGCGCCGGGCTCTCATTGGTGATCGCGGAGATCGACCGACTGCTGCCGTCGGCCCACGCCACTGCCGTGATCGAACTGGGCCCCGCCACTGCCCCACGTATCGAGTCGGCATAGGTGCCCGCATTGACCCCGATGGAGTAAGGCACCAGCGCCATCTTGCTGTAGACCGGCGACTGCGAGTCCGCGACCACGAGATCGATCAGTTCCGCCGCCGCGACCTTGAGCTCGGACATGCGGGTGCCCTCCATCGAGCCGGTCGTATCCAGCGCCACGGCGATTTCGAGGTGATGCCCTCCCTGCGCCGCCTGGGCTGTCAGCGGCACCTCCATCGAGGGCACACCAACAAGCCGCACAAAGGCGAAGGGATAGGTCATGCTGCCGGAAAGCGTCAGCGTACCGGACCCGGCGTTGATCACCGCCGACGAGACCACTACCTGTCCGCCGCTGTCGCGCAGCATCTCGTTGACGAGACTCTAGGCCTCGCTGCGCAGAGTCTCCGCCTGCGGGGCGGGGTTGCTGTAGATGCGCGGTTGCAGCCCGAGCGCCGACGCGTCGAGCGCCTGCTGCGCCCGCGTCCGCATCTGCTCCATGCCGGTATAGTCCACCACAGACCCGGCGGTCGCGACCAGCACCAGCCCAAGGATGGCGAACAGCACCATGAACACGCCGCGCTCGTCGCGGGCAAAGCGGCGCGCGATGCCGCCCCGTCGAAATTGCTCCATTGCCCCCTGAACCCCATGCCCCAGAACAGATTTCGCCCCTAGGCGATTCATGCGGCCCGGTCAGTGGACAATTGGTCCCACCACCCTGAGACGCCCGGTCCAGGGTGGTGAGTTCACGCAAGGGTGATCACTAAGGTGCTGATCGACCGTAGATTTCCTGCCGATCAGTCGGCCGCGAAGCACATGAAGTAGCCATTGCCACCCGTGCCTATCAGGGCTTCCTGGCTGCAGCCGCGCGACGGATGAGCGGCGTTCCACGAGGTCGCCGTAGCAAGCGTATCCGGCCCCATGCGGTCGTGATGGCCGACGATTGCCGCGCCCTCACCGTTGCTCGTCCAGTCGCTGCAGGTCTGGCCGGCGGCCAGCGTGCCGTCGGCGTTCGAACCGGTCAGCACGTCGTGCTGGTTCGGATCGTCGCCGCGGCCTTTCACTATCTCGCCCTTCTCGGTGAGCGCGGTGTCCTTGCTGATGGCATTGGCGTCGCCATGGAGCGCCGCGAGATCGGCGGCGATCTCGACGCCCTTGGCATTCACCCACGGGCCAGCGCCGATGCGATCCTTGGCGTTGACGCCTTCGGCCGAGAGGTAGGCCTTCCACGTCTGGCCGGACGAACCGGCTGCTTCCGCCAGCTTCTGGCAGATGGCGTCGGCGCCCTCGAGACCGCCGAGATTGGCGCCATCGCCCGAACCGGCGCTGGTGACGAAGAAGCTCATTTTCGCCTCCTGCGCAAAGGCAGGCAAAGCAAGGGTACAGAGCGCGGCGGTGGCCGCGACGAGCACGATTTTCATGATGTCTCCCTCCGGCCCGACAGTGGGCCTGAAGCGACAACGCCGCGAGGCCGGCGAAAATTCCCGGCTCGCGGAAATGTCAGGAGGGCGTGATCAATCCTTCTCGGGATCGACGTCCTGCACATCGTAGCGGTCGGCGTCGAAGCCGAGGGCATCGAAACTCTGCTGCATATGCGGCGGCAGCGGCGCGGAAATATCCAACTTCTGGCCGTTGCGGAGCGGCAGGGTGATGCGGCGGGCATGGAGGTGCAGCCCCTGCCCCAGCCCTTCGGCGCCTTCGTAGTTCTGGATGTTGAAGTAGCGCGGATCGTCGATGATCGGATTGTTGAGCTGGGCCATGTGGACGCGGAGCTGGTGCGTACGGCCAGTCACCGGCTTCAGCGTTACCCAGGCGAAGCGGCGGCTGGCGGTGTCCGTCGTCGAATAATGTGTCATCGAGTGCTGCGCGCCAGGCGTGCCGTTCGGCACCACGACCATCTGCTCGCCGTCACGGGTCTCCTGCTTGGCGAGGAAGCACGAGATGGTGCCCTGCGCCGGCTTCGGATTGCCGAAGACGATCGCCCAATAAATCTTGCGCGCATTGCGCGACGAGAACACGGCGCCGAAATGCGCCGCCGCCGCCTTGGTCTTGGCGACGACGAGGCAGCCGGAGGTGTCGCGGTCGAGGCGATGCACGAGACGCGGCGCCTCGCCCTTCTTGTTGGGCAGGTTCTTGAGCAGCCCATCCATGTGCCTGAACGTGCCCGAACCGCCTTGCGACGCGAGCCCGTGCGGCTTGTTGAAGACATAGAGTTCGTCGTCTTCGTAGAGGATCAGGTCGCGGAGAAAGCGAGCCTCGTCCTGATCGATGCCGCCCTCCTGCTTTTCCGGTGCTTCGCCGATCGGCGGCACGCGGACGATCTGGCCGGAGGCGAGGCGGTGATTGCTCTTCACCCGGCCGGAATCGACGCGGACCTGTCCGGAGCGAAGCAGCTTCTGCAGATGGCCGAAGGTCACCTGCGGGAAATGGGTGGCGAACCAGCGATCGAGGCGCATGCCGTCCTCGTCGCGCGCCACCGTCTGCATGCGGACGCCGCTCATGCCGTCACCCGCATGGCCCAGAGGCCCATCATCAAACCGGCGACGGCGAAGAGCACCGAGCCAACGATGTAGAAAGCGGCGAGCAAGTAGTCGCCGCGCTCGATCAGCGTGATGGCGTCGAGCGAGAAGCTCGAGAAGGTGGTGAAGCCGCCGAACACGCCGACCGCAACGAACAGCCGGATCTCGTTCTGGTACTGCGGCGTGGTCCGCGCCAGGAAGCCGACAAGCAGCCCCATGGCGATCGAGCCAATGATGTTGATCAGGAAAGTCGACGTGGGAAAGCCGTTGGACAGCGAACCGATTGCGGCTCCCGCCCAATAGCGCGCCATGGCCCCGAGGGCCCCGCCGATGCCGACCAGAAGATAGGTGTTCATGGCGCTACCTAACGCCCGCCGCTCCGGGCGGCAATATGAATCGCTAGTGCGCGTGACCGTCGTCGTGGTCGGCCTCGCCCAGCCGCCAGTAGCCCGCCGCCTTGATCCGATCCGGGTCAAGGCCGCGATCGGTAACCAGATGCTCACGGATGGCCGCCGAAGCCGAGGACTCGCCAGCGATGAAGTAGTACCCGTCTCCCGTCGGCAAGGCCGCTGCCTTCACTGCATCGACAAGGCCCGGGCCGCCGGCCGATCGCTCGAGCCAGTGCAGCTCAAGCGCCACGTCGCTGGCGAAGGTCTGGCGCTCCGTTGGTGCCTCGATCTCGACAAACGCGATGACCTTGGCGCCGGCAGGCAATTCCTCGATCCGCCGACCGATGGCCGGCAGCGCGGTGTCGTCACCAGCCAGCAGGTAAAAGTCGAAGTCGCCCTTCACCACGAACGAGCCGCGCGGGCCGCCGATGCCCAGCGTGTCGCCGGGCTTCGCCGCTGCGGCCCAGCTGGCGGCGGGACCGTCACCGTGCAGCACGAAGTCGATCACCACTTGCTGCTTGGCTCGGTCGAAGCTGCGGGGCGTGTAGTCGCGCCCCTCGGGAAGTTGCTTGCCTTCCGGCCAGATCAGGCCGTTCGGACCGCGCTCCGGCATGACGATCTCCACGCCGGGGGCGGGGAAGAACAGTTTGACGTGGTCGTCATAGGCGGCCGACGGGAACTCGGCGAAGTCAGGATGGGTCAGCGTGATCCGCGCCATGCGCGGCGTGAGGCGCTCGTTGCTCACCACTTCGGCGATGCGGAATTTCAGCTCGTGGCGAACGCGTTCGACGGAAAAGCTCATGGTGAAGTCTCCTGATCGTAATAGATGCCGATGCGCTGGCCCTGGATCTCCTGGACCCGGACCGGCACCTGATAGATTGCGGTGAGAATGTCGGTGGCGATGATGGCGGATGGTGGCCCGCTATGGGCGACACGACCTGCCTGCATGCAGACGACATGATCGGAATAGACCGAGGCGAAGTTGATGTCGTGCAGCACCACCACCACGGTCTTGCCGAGGTCGCGTGCCGCCCGCCGCAGCAGCTGCATCATCCGCACGGCGTGCTTGAGGTCGAGATTGTTGAGCGGCTCGTCGAGCAGGACATAGTCGGTGTCCTGCGCCAGCACCATGGCAACGAAGGCCCGCTGCCGCTGGCCGCCGGACAGTTCGTCGAGGAAGCGGTCTTCGAGATCGCCCAGTTCGAGGAAGGCGATGGCCTCGTCGATCTTGGCCCTATCCTCGGCCGTCAACCGCCCCTTCGAATAGGGGTAGCGGCCGAAGCTGACGAGATCGCGGACCGTCAGCCGCGCCGTCATGTGATTGTCCTGCCGCAGGATGGCGAGGCGTTTGGCCAGCACATCGCCCGCGGTCTTGGTCACGTCCAGTCCATCGACCGTCACTATACCCTGGTCCATCGCCAGCAAGCGGCTGACCATGGAGAGGAAGGTCGACTTCCCTGCGCCGTTCGGGCCGATGATCGACGTGACGCCGCGCGCCGGAAGGGTGATGGACACCCCGTCGACCACGCAGCTCGCGCCATACCATTTGGTGACGCCATCGGCGACGATCATCGCGCGGCCCTCCGCAGAACGAGGATGATGAAAACCACGCCGCCCAGAAACTCGATGATGATCGAGAGCGCCGTGTCGAAGGCGAAGATGCGTTCGAGCAGCGTTTGCCCGCCGACAAGGCAGGCGATGGCGAGCAGCACCGCTGCCGGCAGCACGTAGCGGTGGCGGCTGTTGCCGACCAGCGAATGGGCGAGGCTGGCCACCAGGAGGCCGAAGAAGGTGATCGGCCCGACCAGCGCCGTCGAGACGGACACCAGTACCGAGACCAGCATCAGGATGATCACTACCGTCCGCTTGTAGTCGACACCGAGGTTGATGGCCTGCGCCCGGCCCAGCGATAGCACGTCGAAGGTGTGGCCCAGCCGCAGCGCTACGAGGCTGACGACCAGCACCACTGCCGACGCGACCACCAGCAGGGTCGTGTCGACGGTGGCGAAGCTGGCAAAGAAGCTGTCCTGCAGCACGTTGAACGCGCTCGGATCGAGCATGCGCTGCATGAACTGGCTGAGGCTGCGAAACAGGATGCCGAAGACGATGCCGACCAGAACCAGCAGCGTCATGCTCCGCTCTTCGCCGAGAAACAGCCAGCGGAACAGCAGGCCCGAGAACAGCACCATCACCACGACCTCGACGCCGAACTGCAGCTGCGGATCGAGGCTGGTGAGCGCGCCGGCACCGAGGAAAAACACGACGGCGGTTTTGAGCAGGATATAGAGCGCGTCGAACCCCATGATCGACGGCGTCAGAATACGGTTGGCGGTCACCGTCTGGAACAGCACCGTCGACACCGCCACCGAATAGGCCACGAGGCCGAGCGCCAGCAGCTTCTTGCCCCGGAACGGGATGACGAAGCTCCAGCTGCCCTTGGCGCCGAGCGTCATGAAGCAGACGACGGAAACCAGCGCCAGGATAGCCAGCGCGATCAGCACCAGTGCCGGTCTTTCCAAAGACCTCATGGTGAGCTTGTCGAACCACAAGGTCGTGCCACGCCCTCGTCCTTCGACAGGCTCAGGATGAGGGCTACTGCCGACTGCGATGGCTTCCTTCTCAGGCTGCATTTCGGCGTGTCCGTAGCAGGAGGTAGAGGAAAATGCCGCTGCCGATGACGCCGACCACGACGCTGATCGGGATTTCGTAGGGGAAACGGATCAGACGTCCGAAGATATCGCAGGCGAGCACGAACCCTGCCCCCATCACCGCCACCCACGGCACCGTCCGGCGCATGTTGTCGCCCACCATCAGGCTGACGAGATTGGGGATGATGAGCCCAAGGAACGGGATCGATCCGGCCGTCACCAGCACGCTGGCGCTGACCAGAGAGACGATCACCAGCCCCAGCACCATGACGCGCTGGTAGTTGAGGCCGAGATTGGTGGTGAAATCCCTGCCCATGCCGGCGACGGTGAATCTGTCGGCGGCGACATAAGCGAGTACGGCGCAGCCCAGCCCGATCCACAGCAGTTCGTAGCGCCCGCGCAGGATGCCGGAGAAGTCGCCCATGTTCCAGGCCAGCAGCGAGGGCAGCAGTTCGAAGCGATAGGCGAAGAACGTGGTCACGGCGCCGATGATGCCGCCCAGCATGATGCCCACCAGTGGTACCAGCATCACGTCGCGCAATGGAACGGCGCGGAGGATGCGGAGGAACAGGGCCGTGCCGGCCAGCGCGAAGCCGGCGGCGATCAGCATCTTGCCCATCAGCGGCCAGCCGGGAACGAAGATGGTAGCGACGAGAAAGCCGAGGCTGGCGGACTCCGTCGTCCCCGCCGTCGACGGCTCGACGAAGCGGTTGCGGACGATGATCTGCATGACCAGCCCGGCAATCGCCATCGACAGGCCCGCGAGCACCACCGCCAGCGTGCGGGGAACGCGGCTGATCAGCAGTACCTGCATCTCGCGGCTCTCCGCACTGTTCTCGAACAGGGTGCGCAGCGAAATGTCGCTGACACCCACGAACAGGCTGATGATCGCCAGCGCGATCGTCCCGAGAATGGCGAGGAGAAGCAGTCGCACCGATTGGCTTCCGGCTGATCGGGGAAAGATGACCCGGCCACGTTGGCGGCCGGATCTCTGGTCAGTTCGGTGATCAGACCTTGCTGAGGCCGGCCAGCACCTGGTCGAGCAGAAGCATCACGCCGGTATGGCCGTGCATGGTGATGTAGGAGGCCTGCGGGTCGAGATAGACGATGTGGCCCGCCTGGGCGGCCTTGGTCTGGTTCACCAGTTCGTTGTCCAGCAGCGCGGCAGCCGCGCCAGCGGTCTCGCCGGTGCCGGCGTCACGGTCGACCACGAACAGCCAATCGGGGTTGGTTTCGAGGATGAACTCGAACGACACGCTGTCGCCGCCGTGGTCGCCGTCCTTCACATTGGCCATCGCCGACGGAATGCCGACCTGGTTGTGCAGCCAGGACACGCGGCTGTCCGGACCATAGACGCCGATCTTGCCGGCATTGGTGACGAGGATCAGAGCGTTACCCTTGCCCTCGGCAGCGGCCTTCACTTCGGTCACCTTGGCGTCGAGCGCGGCGTTGAGTTCGGCGGCCTTGGCCTGCAGTTCGAACACCTCGCCCAGCTTGGTCAAGTTGTCCTTGATGCCGGCAATGATGTCGGTGTTGCTGACGGTCAGGTCGATGGTGGGCAGGATGTCCTTGCCGGTGGCATAGGCTTCGCGCGAGCGGGAGGCGACGATGTAGAGGTCGGCCTCGGCGGCGGCGATGCCCTCGAAATCGGGCTCGAACAGCGAACCGATCTGGATCGCATCAGCCGGCACGCCGCCATCGAGATAGCTCGGCGCGTTCGAGGCCGGCGCACCGGCCACAGCAACGCCCAGCGCATGAAGATTGTCGACCGCCGCCCAGTCCGAGGTCAGCACCTTGGCCGGCACACCCGACACCGTGGTCTCGCCCTGCGCATGCGTGACGGTGACATCGGCAGCGAAGGCGGCGGGAGCGGCAACGGCCATCGCGGTGGCGAAGGCCAGGGTCAGCAAGGATTTCATGAGCGAACGACTCCTGTTTTTGTCGCCTCGCTCTAACCTAACTTGACCTGGCTGTTCAACTTAACTTTCCGGGACGAATTGCCTCACTCGTCGCCCTGCTCGCGGCGTGCGTCCCAGAAGGCCAGCCGCTTGATCACCTCACGTTCGAAGCCGCGTTCGTTGGGCTTGTAGAAGGTCGGGCGGCGCGGGCCGGCCATCTCGTCCGGGAAAAATTCCTGGCCCGAGAAGGCATCCGGGAAGTCGTGGTCGTAGCGATAGCCCTTGTTGTAGCCGAGCTCCTTCATCAGCTTGGTCGGCG
>VFQQ010004013.1_pt1 | contig 13452 bp, 12 predicted proteins | sample 3512341 | NCBI WGS metagenome assembly VFQQ01 (sample SAMN10412373, study PRJNA504923) | tailings metagenome | isolation source: Relicate 2 Philex TSF1 revegetated site | place: Philippines: Tuba, Benguet | collected 2017-08-29 | reverse complement strand
AAATGCCGCGCATCGAGCAGCGCGAGCGGCAACAACATCCAGCCGAGCAACGCCCACATCCAGCCGGTCGTCCCCGGCATCATCGCCAGCGCTGTCGCGCCGATCAGCGCCGATCCCAGCTCGACCCGCCAGTGGAACGGGTCAATCGCCGCGCCGCACTTTCGACAACATCCGCGCGCCACCATCGCCGACAGCAGCGGCACCAGCTCGATCGCTCGGAGCACCCGCCCGCAACCGTCGCACTGCGACCGCCCGAGCACCGACCGCCCGGCGGGCCAGCGCAGCACCAGAGTTGCAATAAAGCTGCCGAGGACCAGCCCGGTCAGCGCGGCCAAAGCGACGCCCGTGCCAAAGGGCAAGGCATCGAGAAAGGTCACGTCAGAACCGGCCGCTGGTCGCCAGCACAAAGCCGCCCGGACCCGCCTTGAACCCCAGCATGGCGAGCGCCGCGGCCATCGCGGGGTCGCGAGCGACGTCGATCGCCAGTCGCGCCCGATATGCACCGCTACCGTCAAAGGACAGAGTCAGCCGCTCCATACCCGACTGGCTGGCCAGCGCCGCCTGCGCGCGTCCGTCCACACAGCGCAACGGCCCGGACAAGCCACGCGACAGATCGAGCCCGGCGATCGGCGCCGCGACGGAAAGTTGAACGCGTCCCGACGCGGCGACGCATTTCCCGGTAGCGTCGAAGCGCAGCGTCGCCCCCTGGAACATCACGCGGTCGACGGGCAGCAGGCCAAGACCGCCCGCCATCAGCGCGCTGCCATCGACGCCCGAAACGCCGCGAGGATTGCTGCCGTGCAGCCGCCCCGCCAGCGCGCCCAGTCTTTCGTCCGTGCGCGAAAAGGCGAGTTCCGCATGGCCGCCCAGCAAGGCAAGCGGCGACAGGCTCGCGCGCACGGTGCCAAGCGGCAGCGCACCCAGGCGGGCCTCGACCAGTTCGCCTGACCAGACCGACCCCCGCACCTCGCGCGCGGTGACCCCGGCCTTGCCGGCCCCTGCCATCGCCAGCGCCAGCCGCATGGGAAAGGTCGCGGCGATCAGCACGAACGCCAACAGCAAAGCAGCGAGAATCCAGCGCCGCGCGGTCACCGGCCGCCCTTTCGGAGCTCGGCGGTCAGGCCGACGGTGCCGTCGGCGGCGGGGGTGATCGTCAGTTGGTCGATGACAAATCCCTGCCCCTCCAGCGACGCCAGCCAGTCGGTCAGCACCGGCGCGCGTGCGGCGGCGATCGCAATCGTCGCCTGGTCCGCCCCCCGCGCCTCGTTACGGTCCAGCGTCAGTCCGATCTCGCTCGCCGACTGCGCCAGAAATTGGTCGATGGCCCCCGCTTCGACGATCGTCGCCGATGATTTCACCGGACGCTGTGCAAGCAACCGGACCTTTGCCGCGACCCGCCCTTCGCGCTCGAGCGCAGACCGGTGGTGGTTTTCCATGTCCACAATGGCGGCGTAGGCCGGACGGCCCAGCCCCCACAGCAGAACCGCGAGTGCCAGCATTGCCGCGATGGCAACGAGCCAGCGTTCACGCAGGCTGAGACCCTGCCACCAATTGTGCAGCTTGTCGGTCATGGCACCGCCCGGATGGTGATATTGGCCAATTGTTGCCCATCGCTGCCAGCCATCGGCTGAGCCGTTATGCGATAGCCGCGCGCCTGCAACGCCAGCAGGACCTGATTGATGTCCTCGACGCGCGGCGCCGCCAGCATCGTCGTAAGCGTCCCGTCGGTGCGGTGCGAAAGCGACCGGATCGAAACCCCCGGCGCGTCACGCATCGCCGCGTACAAGGCCGATGCGGGCACCGAGAACGCCAGCGGGCCGCCGCCTGCCGCCGCCAGCCGCCGGTCGATCTCGGCTTCCGCCGTGGTGGCGTCGGGTGCGTTGATCCCTGCCGATTTCGCCATTGCAATGACGGCGGCGTCGGCACGCCGGGTGTCGCTGGCGACCCTCAACATATGAACCACAGGGATCAACAGGCTGACGGCCACCAGCGCGATTGCCAACCGCTTTGCCAGGCGCACCAGCGCCGGGTCGAGTGCCCAGCGGCGTTTCGGTTTCCACGCCCCGCTGAGCAGATCGAGCGGCGGCGCCGCGACGGTGAGCAACAGCGCCTCGCGCATCCGGTCCGCCGCGAGCGGCAGCACGGGGTGCGACGCCGCGATAAGCGGGTCGAGCGCGGGATCGGACACATAGGCCCGGTCGGCGCTGCGCACGATATGCTCACCCCCCAGTTCGGCCCGCCACAGGCTTTCGGCCTCGGGCGGCGGCACCGCGGCCGCCGCGGGGATGATCGCGTCGGCGGACAATCCGCGTGCCGCCAGCCAACCGGTCCAAACGGCCATCGCGGCATGGGTGGTAACGGCAACCGGCACCGCCTGCCCCGACGTGGCGGGTTCACCGGCGACAATATGCAGCAACGCGCCTTCGCCAAGGCTGTCGCGCAGCGTGTCGACACGGGCGGCGGCCGCAGCCTGCGCCGGTGCGGCGTCCGGGTAGCGCCGCCAGCGAATTGGCACGTCGATTGCGGGGGCGAGTGCGATGAGACGATCGTCGGCATCGGCGGCGCCCGCCGCCCGTTCGCCGGCGTCGATCCATCCTTCGTCCTGACCGCTATCGACAATCACCCCGTCATCGGCACGCAGCCATGCCGGATGGAGCAGCGCATCGTCTTTGCCGTCGAGCGCCGCGACCGGAGGCAACCAGAGGATCAAGGTACGGCTCACGTCAGTCGCTTTCGACCCAGTTGCGACGCACGATCATCGGCGGTGCCTGTCCGGCGGCAGGCGCGCCACCATTGGCGTCGATGAGTGAAACTGCCGTCAAGTAACCGTCCCCCATCGTCACATTCGTCGTCAGTTCCAGCCAGCGGCTGGTCATCGCCGCCTGCTCGGCGACATCATTCGGAGGGTCGAACCGTTCGAGCGGACCCGATTCCCAGAATCGCACGCTGCTGCCATAGCCGCCCGCTGGCCGCGCCGCCAGCGCCGCCCGTGCATCGGCAAGCGTCAATTCGCCGGGGAGCAGCATGGCGACGAGCGGCGCCTGTTCGGGGGCGAGCGTATTCACATTAAGCCGCACCGGATCGGTGACCGGCAGGACGCATACCCACGGTTTCAATCGGGCGTAGATTTTCGGATTGATACCACGGATGGCGCGCAATTCACTGATATCCGCCATCTTCCGATTGGCGGCAAGATAGGGAACCGGCATCGACCGGTACACATTGTCTTCCGCGCCCAGCGGTCCATCGTTGCCGTCGCTGTCGATCCAGTCCGCCACGGCACCCGCAATCGCCTGTGCTTCGCCGCCGTCGATACCGATCGCGGTCATCAAGGCAGCGAACTGGCGCATCGCGCCCGATCGCTGGCTGAATCGCCCGGGAACGGTTTCGGCAACCAGGCTGTTGAGGTTAAAACAGTTGCTGGCGTCGCGCAGCCGCGCGCGGCCTTCCCCGCCCGGCAATGGCAGCACGAAATCGCGCCCCAGCCAATTGCCGGCCAGCGTCAGCTTTGCGGGATCGCGCCCGACAAGGTCGCCGACACCGCGGAGCGCAATCTGTTCGGCGGCAAAGCTGTAGGCACGCCCCTGATCGACCACCGCGGCGCTGCCCGCGATGCGGGTCGCAAGCGTCAGCCGGTCCAGCGCGGTGGCGGCGATCACCGCCATCACTGCGACGAGCAGCAGGACGGTGAGCAGCGCAGCGCCGCGTTCACCGGAAGCGCGGCGCGTCATGGCAACGGACTTTCGGATGCCGGGGACGGTGCTGGCAAAGTCGGCGCGGTCAGGAACAGCATCGTCAACGGCTCGCGCCCGCCGCGTGTCAGCCGCACCTCGACCGCGACCGGCAGGCGATCGCCGGGTTCCGAGTTCCAGCTGTCTGCCCAGTTTCCGGCCGTGTCGCGATAGCGCGCCGCAACCGCCACGACATCGCCGACGAGCCGGTCCCCGCTGCCCATCGCGCTCCCGTCGAGCATCGGTTGCGTCGCGCGCCGCCACTCGCCATCGGTAAAGGAATAGGCAACGCGCTCGACACCCGGACGCGGGGAACCCTCGTCCGTGGCGGCACCTGCGTGAACGAAGGTGAAGCCGGTGGAACGGCCGACAAAAGCGGGAACCGCCTCACCCGCGACGCCGCGCGTCGGACGCTGCACGGTCTGCGCCAGGTCGTTGGCCATGATCGCGCGGACGCGATTGATCCCGCCCATTGTCTGCAATCGCGCCTGAACGGCATCCTGCGTATTGACGCTGCTGCGCAGCAGGCCGACGCCAATCGCCGCGATCGCGGCGAACAGGGATAGTGCCACGAGCATTTCGACGAGCGTGAAACCGCGTTCGTCGTTCATCGTGACGACCGGATGATCGTCAGCGCCGCCTGCCCGCGTCCGTTTTCGGGCCGCACGATCAGGTCAACACGCAGCAGGCTGTCGTCGGCGGTGCGCGCGACGCGCTGTTCGACGCGCCAGTTGCGTCCCGCGTTCGCGACGCCGATCGCGCTGTTGCCGATCGTCGGCGGCGCGGGATCGGTCCACAGTTCGACGGCGCGGTTCTGCGCGACGATCCCGGCGACGGTGGTTTCGTCGAGGTCGCCCGCGGTACGTGCCGCGAAGGCATCGAGGCGAACGAGGGTCAGCGCGGCGATGCTGATCACGCTGAGCGCGACCAGCATTTCCAGCAAGGTGAAGCCCCGCTCGCCGCGCTGGGGGCGCTGGGGGCGTTCATTCACCACGGCTGATCTCTCCGGTCGCCGACACGCGCACGACCGCGCGCGCGTCGCCGCCACTCAGTACCACCGTCTGCGGAGTCGGGCTGGTGCCGACGCGGTCGAAGAGGATGCGCGCGACGCCCTGCCCGTTGCCCGCAGCGAAACGCACATTGCCCGGCCAGTTCCGCTGGGCAAAGGCGCGACCGGGCAGCGGCTGCCACTCGCCCGCGATCCGGCGTTCGAACCCGTAGCCCGACGGCGCGAAATTCACCGCGACGCTGCGGCCCTCGATCACCGCAATATCTCGCGCGCCCGCCAGCCGCGCTGCGAGCCGGTCGGCTTCGCTGCGTACGCCGCGATCCTCGCCGGGAATCGTCAGCACGACGGCCGTCGCGGCCAGCGCCATGATGGCCAGCACGACCATCAGTTCAACCAGAGTGAAACCGTTGGTAGCCGGGCGTCGGCGCGGCTTAGCTGTCGCTGCGAATATCCGCATTATCGTCGGTCCCGCCGGGGGCGCCGTCGGCGCCGAGCGACCAGACGTCGAACGCCTTCCCGTTCGGGCCGGGCGCCTGGTAATTATAGGGCCGCCCCCACGGATCGGCGGGCAGTTTCTTGACATAGCCGCCGCGACGATAGCGCTCGGGCTGGGCGAGCGACGGCGGAGCCGAAACCAGTGCGTTCAGCCCGTCGGTCGACGCCGGATAGGTCAGATTGTCGAGCCGATATTGTTCGAGCGCCGTTTCCAGCGTCGCAATGTCGGCCTTTGCCTTGGTAACCATCGCGCGGTCCTGGCTCGGAAGGACGTTGATCATCACCACCGTCGCGAGCAGGCCGATGATGAAGATGACGACCATGAGTTCGGTCAGGGTGAAACCCCGCTCGTCCTTTTTGCGGCGCCGGGCCGAGGTCGGGCGCGACGGATCGAGCATCAGGCGAATGAAAAGCTGCATCAGCGACATTTATTACAGTCCGGCCAGATTCTGCAACTGAAGGATCGGCAGCAGAATCGCGAGGATGATAAGAGCGACGCACGACCCCATAAGCACAATTATGACAGGTTCGAGTAAGGCCATCGACGCTGCGGTGAAACGATCGAACTCGCGCTCGAGATAATCGGCGGCGCGTTCGAGCATGACCTCGAGCCGTCCGGCGCTTTCGCCGCTGGCGGTCATGTAAACAAGCAAGGGCGGGAACACCCCGGCATCGCGCAGTGCCGCCGACAGGCTGCCCCCGGCGCGGACCTGATCGACGATCGCCGCCGTGGCGCCGGCCAGCGCCGCATTGCGGATCGTCGGCAGGGTCAGCCGCAGGCCGTCGACGAGCGGCAAGCGGCTCGACACCATTGTTGCCAGGGTGCGCGCAAAACGGGCGGCATAAAGGTCACGGAGCAACCGCCCGAGCAGCGGGAGACGCAGAAGCCGCGCATCGACGCGCGCCTTGAATGCCGGGCGCCGCATCGCGGCCACCCAACCGAACGCCGCGGCGATCATCAGCAGCGCGATCAGCCACCACCAGTTCGCGGCGAAGTTAGAGATCGCAATCACCGCGCGGGTCAGGAACGGCAGTTGCTGGCCGGTGTCGGTGAATTGTTCGACAACGCGCGGGACAACAAAGATCATCAGTGCCGCGACGACGCCGATCGCAACGACCGCGAGCACGATCGGGTAGGCGAGCGCCGCGATCAGCTTGCCGCGCACCTCGGCCTGCCGTTCGAGCAGATCAGCGAGGCGTGCGAGGATCACCGTCAGGCTGCCGGTGGTTTCGCCCGCCGCCACCATCGCGCGATAAAGCGGCGGAAAGCTGGCGGGCTGGCGCGCCATCGCATCGGCAAGACGGCGGCCCTCGAGCAGCCCGGCGTGGACGTCGCCGATGACATTGCGGGCACTTTCCGCCTCGCTCTGGCGGGTCAAGGTGCGCAGCGCTTCCTCAAGCGGCGCGACCTCGGCGAGCGTCGCCAGCTGGCGTGTGAACAACGCGAGCTGTTTGCTGTTCAGCCGCTCGCGGCGGAACGCGATCAGCGACCGGCTGGCGGGCTTTGCCCCCGCCGCTTCGACCGCGACGATATGGAATTTGCGCCGCACCAGATCGGCACGCGCGGCATCGTCGTTCGCGGCGGTCAGCCGTCCCTTGCGCTCGCGGCCTTGGGGATCGATCGCCACATAGCGATAATCAGGCATCGACTTCCTCGCGCCGCGCGATGCGGATCGCTTCTTCGGCGGTGGTCAGCCCCTTGGCGACCATCGCGCGCGCCGCCGAGGCGAGCGTCGGCGCTTTCAGAAACGCATGTTTCGCGATCATCGATTCATCGCCGCCGGCGTAGATATAACGGCGCACCGTCTCGTCGACCTTGATCGCCTCGAACACCCCGATGCGGCCCTTGTAGCCGGTGCCGCCGCACGCTTCGCAGCCCTTCGGACGCCAGATGACGGTGCCGATGTCGAGACCCAGCATCGCCGCGACGCTGTTGTCGGCCTGCACCGGTTCGCGGCAGTTGTCGCAAAGTTTGCGGACAAGGCGCTGGGCGAGGACGGCGCGCAAAGTCGAAGCGAGCAGAAAAGGTTCAACCTTCAGGTCTTTCAGGCGCGTGATCGCGCCGACCGCGTCATTGGTGTGAACGGTCGACAGCACGAGGTGGCCGGTGAGCGAGGCCTGCACGGCAATGTCGGCGGTCTCGCGGTCACGGATTTCGCCGACCATGACGACATCGGGATCCTGGCGCAGGATCGCGCGCAGGCCCGCGGCAAAATCGAGCCCGACTTTGCTGTTCACCTGCGTCTGGCCAACCCCGTCGACGGCATATTCGACGGGATCCTCGACGGTCAGGATATTGCGCTGGCCGTCGTTGAGCTGCTTGAGAGCGGCGTACAGCGTCGTCGTCTTGCCCGAACCGGTGGGGCCGGTGACGAGGATGATGCCATTGGGTTCGGCCAGCGCCTCGCGCAATATCTGGTCCGCCGCGCCCGACAGGCCGAGGACGTCGAAATCGATCCCCGCCGCATCCTTGTCGAGGATACGCATCACGACACGTTCGCCCGCACGGCTCGGCAGGGTCGAAACGCGGACGTCGACCGCCTTGCCCGCCAGCGTCAACCCGATACGTCCGTCCTGCGGCACACGGCGTTCGGCGATGTCGAGCCGCGCCATCACCTTGATGCGGCTGACCACCACCGGAGCGACGTGCGGCGGCATGCGCAGATGTTCGCGCAGCACCCCGTCGGCGCGCATCCGCACGACAAGGCCGCTTTCATAGGGTTCGATATGGATGTCGCTGACCCCCTGCCGCACCGCTTCGGCGATGATCGCGTTGATCAGGCGGATCGCGGGGGCATCGTCGGCGCTGTCGAGCAGGTCTTCGGCGCTCGGCAGGCTGAAATCGATATCACTGCCGTCGAGCGATCCCGCCATCGCGGCGGCCGAGCTGTCGACGGCATAATGGTCCGACAGCAGCCGGTCGAAATCCGCCGCATTGGCGGTCACAACCGCCAGCGGCGCGGCAAGATAGCGCTTCACCTCGATCAGCACGGCGGGGTCGGCATCGTCGCGCAGGGTCGCAAGCCACGCGCCACCGTCGCCCGGCGCGATCACCACGCCGTGCTGGCGCGCAAAGCCGTAGGGAATATCGACCGGCGCGGGCGGCGCCGCGATCGGTTCGGGCTCGCTCACGGATATTCTCCCGGCGGCGGCGCGGGCGCGTTCGACACGGAAGGGGGCACATCGGTCGATATCACCCGTCCATCGGCGCCGCGCAGTTCGGGCAGGTTGACCGGACCGACGGTGATGTCGGCGGCGGTCGGCTCGGTCGGTACCGGCGGCACCGCGCCCAGATAATCGCGCACCAGCGTGTCGATCGCGGGTTCCTCATCGGGGTTCCGCTGCAACTGGAAGTCGCGGATATAGCCGTAGCGCCGCGCGGTCAGTGCCGCATTATCCTCACGATTGCGCAGGATCGTCGGGCGGATGAACACCATCAGATTGGTTTTCGAACGCGTCCGGCTGCGTGACTTGAACAGCTCGCCGAGCAGCGGAATGTCGCTGAGCAGCGGGATGCGCTCGATCGTCTTGCGCTCGTCGTCGTTGAGCAGCCCGCCGATCGCGAGGATTTCGCCATCGTCGACGGTCAGCACGGTTTCGAACGACCGCTTGTTCAGGATCAGGTCGCTGTTGCGCGACGATACCGGACCCGCGACGCTGGACACTTCCTGGCGCAGGAACATCTTCACCTCGCCCGCGCCATTGACCTGCGGCGTCACCTCCAGCTTGATCCCGACCTCTTCGCGCTGGACGGTGCGGAAGGCGTTTTCGAAGTTGGTGCCGAGCTTTTCGCCGGTCGTGATCGGCACGTCCTGGCCGACGAGGAATTTCGCCGCCTGATTGTCGAGGGTGACGATATGCGGCGTTGCAAGCAGGTTCGACGTTGTGTCCGATTTCACCGCGTTGATGATTGCGCCGAAAATCGTGTTTTTGCCGATGTCGCCGGCAAAGCCCGCGAAACCGCCGGTTGCCCCCAGGATCGACGCGGCAGCAGCCTCTTGCAGGCTGTTGCCGAGCGCGCTCGTTGTCTGGGTCACCACCGTCGTGCCGTCGACCGTGGTCGTATCCTGCGTCAGCCGGGTCGCGGCATAGGCGCCGCCGAGCGTGAAGATATTCGGCTGGGCATTGCTGTAGTTGGTCGCGACAAAGGGAATGTTCTTGCCGCCGAGCAGGAACTGGACGCCCAGCCGTTTCGCCGCATCGTCGCCGATTTCGACCACGATCGCCTCGACCAGCACCTGTTGCCGCCGGCTGTCGAGCTGGCGGATCAGTTCGCCGAGCATCCGCTGCACCTCGCTATTGGCCGCAACGATGATCGCGTTGGCGCCTTCGTAGCGGGTCACGATGGCGGGGCCGCGGGTCGAAATGCTGCCGCCGGAACCACCGACGGTGGCCGCGGTCGTCTGGGCGGGAGCGGACGACGACGCATCGCCGCCACCGGAGGCGGCCGCCGGGGGAAGCCCCGCCTTTTGCGCCGGGTCGCTACCGCCGCCGACCAGCTGTTGCAGCGTCGGCAGCAAGGTTTCGGCGTTGGCATGTTCCAGCCAATAGACGCGCAATTCGGTGCCGCCTGCAGCCTTTGCGTCAAGATCGTTCGCCATCTGGACAAAGCGCGCAACCAGCGCCTGGTCACCGCGCAAGGCAATCGCATTGCTGCTGTCGATCGGCACGATCGCGACCGGTGCGCGCGCACCCTCTCCCGCGGCGGGAACGAGCGCGGTCAGCGCCGCGGCGATTTCGCGCGCGCCCGCATTTTTCAGCGTCACCACCTGGCTGGTCGAGCTGTCGCGGTCGATGCTGGACGCAAGCGCGCGGATACGCCGGATATTGTCGGCGAAATCGGCGACGATCAGGCTGTTGGCGTTGCGGTTCGCGGTCAGCGATCCCTGCGCGCTGACCAGCGGGCGCAAGGTTTCGACCGCCGCAACGGCGTCGATATGGCGCAGGCGGATGATTTCGGTGACGAACTGGTTCTGTGCCGCGCCGCCGCTGCCGATCCGGCCGGGCTGTGCCGCGGCTCCGTCGATCGGCTGGACGCGATAGCTGCCGTTGGGACCGGGCACTGCGACCAGTCCGTTCGAGCGCAATGTCGACAGGAAAATCTCGAAATACTCGCTGCGCGACAAGGGTCGGTCGGTCACGACCGACACCTTGCCATTGACACGGCCGTCGATGACGAAGGTGCGCCCGGTGATCCGCGCGGCGTCCTGAATGAAGGCGCGGATGTCCGCGTCGCGGACGTTCAGCGTATATTGCGCCTGCGCCGGGGTGGCGGACAGCAAGGCGGCGGCAAGCATCAGGGAAAGTTTCAGACGCATAATCTCTATTTCGACAAAAAGATGGCGACGGGAACGACGCTGGCGCCGCGTTCGATTTCAAGCGAGATGCGCGCACCCGGCGCAATCTGGTTGGCAAGCGCGGCAGCATCGCCGGCCGACCCGATCGGCCGTCCGTTGATACCCCGGATCACGTCGCCGGGACGCAGCCCCGCGGCGCGGAACACCGCACCGTCGCCTTGCGGCTGGACGACCAGGCCGGTGACGCGGCCATTTTCGGTGCGCGGCGCGAACCCCACGCCCGCTTTCAGACTGTCGGGCGACAATTCGCCGCTCGCGCTGCTTCCGGCAGGCACTGCCGCGACCTCGGGCGTTGGCGCAGGCAATGCCGTTGCCGGAGCGGCCACCGCCGCTTCGCCGCTCTGGTCGAGAAACAGGCTTTCGCGCGCGCCGCCACGGTCGATCAGGACATGGTCAAAGGCCACGCCGGCCAGTTTCACACCCGGGGCGATCTCGTCGCCCACCGCATAGCTGGTCTGCACCCCGTCCTCGCCGGCGATGATGGCCGAGCCGCTGCCGGTGGCTTCGTTGATATTGACCCCGAACAGCGTCAGACCGAGCGCGGTGACGGTGGCCGAGGCCGGCCCCTGTGCGGCGGTGCGGAAAAAGGGATCGACGCTGCCGAACAGCGCGCGGCGTTCTGCGGGCGACGCGATGACCGCCTCCTGCGGCTGCCACGCCCCCAGCGGCGACAGCGGGGTCATGACGGTCCACAACAGGCGTACCGCCTGCCAGACCAGCAAGGCGCCGAGCAACGCGACAAGCAACCGCGGGCCGACATCGCGCGATGGTCCGCGCGTGACGCGAAGCCAGGCAGGCAGCCCGCGCGGCAAGCTTACAGCCGATCCGGACATCAGCGTCGCCATGAAATCGTCCTGTCCCCCGAGGCTGAAGTTGCCGTCGCGAATCGCCTAGGGGCGATTGATGACAATCAGTTGACCGGAAGATTACAGTTTTTTGACCGGCGGGCGAGTCCGGTGGTGGGCTTGGCGCACCAACGCCCTCCCCTTCAGCGGAGGGCAGCGAAAATTACGAACTTGTTTGTTAGGCGCAGCGGGTGAGGGCCAGCGGCCTTGCGCATGGCCGATGACCCTCACCCCACTACGACCAGGCAGCAAGCTGCCAAGCCTTCGTTGCCCCTCCCCTGAAGGAGAGGGGCTGACACATGGGTCAGAACTTCAGCGACGCGCTCAGCGAGAAGGTGCGACCGAGCTTGTAACGGTTGAGGAAGATGCGGTTGTCGCCTTTTTCCTGCACTTCCTGATATTTGCGTCCGGTCAGGTTGCGGGCTTCGAACTTCAGCTCGATCTCGCGGTTGAGCAGGCTCAGCCCCTGGCGCGCGACGAAATCGAGCGAAATGCCGGGTTTTTCGCGGATATCGGGCTGTCCCGACGGACCGCGGCTGGTCACACGCGGGCTGGCATAGGTGACGAGGATCGTCTGCTGCGACAATTTGTCCTGGTCTTCGAGACCGATCTGGAAATTGACCAGATGATCGGACTGACCGGTCAGCGGCGAACCGTCGAAAAAGAAGTCGGCGGCGTTGAGCGTGACGCCGTTGACGACCGTGGTATCACCGGCCCCGACCTTGATTTCCGATTGGGTGTAGGTGTAGTTTCCGATCAGAACCAGGCGACGGCTTTGCCAGAAAGCCGCATCCGACATTTTGTCGAGCGCAAAATATTTCTGCACCTCCACCTCGCCGCCGTAGAGCGTCGCCTTGGGCGCGTTGGCAAAGCTGGAGTTGGCAACCGAGTCGGTACTGATCGAGGTAAAGGTTTCGATCGGCCGGTCGATCGACTTGTAGAAACCGGCGGCGGTGAACCGCTGGTCCTTGCCGAAATACCATTCGTAACGGACTTCGGCGTTCCACAGCTCGCTGTCGACCAGCGAGGGGTTGCCGCGAAACTGGCGGTTCGATTCGGGATCCTGATAGATTTGCGCGATCAACTCGCGGAACTGCGGCCGGGCGATCGTTTTCGACCCGTTGATCCGCAGCTGCATGTCGGGCGCCACTTCCCAGGTCAGGGTGATCGCGGGCAGCCAGTAATCATTGTTCAGGCTGGTTTCGACGATCGCGCTGCCGCCGGTTCCGAACAGATCGATCGGAACAACGCTCTGCTTCGCTTCCTCATACCGTACGCCGGCGTTGATGTTGACGCCCGAGAAAAGCTCGGCCTGGATTTGCGCATATCCGGCATGGGTGACCAGATCGGCGGCAAAGGCGGCGGTGCCGTCCTGGGCCGATGCCTCGACCAGCGTAATATCGTAGAGCTGGATCGTCGCGTCAGAGAGAAGGTAATCGGGCCGCAACTGCTGCACCGCGATCGGCAGGTTCGATCCGCGAATCTGGAACGCGCGGCGAACGGCGGTGCGATGCGTGTCGCTATAGGCATAGCCCACGGTGGCGGAGATGCGGGGCGCCAGTTCGTATGACAGGTCGACGCCGCCGGACCACAGATCCTCGTTCAGGTCGGAGAAGGCGACCGTTGCACCGCCGCGGTTGCCGCCAAGGTCATTGACGAATTTGTTGCCGACCGGATCCTGCTCGAGCGGCAGGTTCGAGCGGACATAGGTGAAGCTGCGTTCATAGGGTGCCTCGCGCTGCGAATTGGCATAGCCGCCGCGCAAATCGACCTTCAGGCGGTCGAACCGAAGTTCGCCGACCAGCTGGGTGTTGATCAGCTGGCGCTCGTACCAGGCCGTATCCTGCACCAGCGTATCGCGCAGCTGGACGTTCTGGTCCTTGCCGAGCCCGAGGCGCGACTGCTTCAACGTGTCGCGAATGTACAAATTGGTCCAGCGAAACTTGTGGTCGCCAAGTTCAAGACCAAATCCGAGCAGCCCGTTCACCACGACGCGATTGTCGGTGATGACGCGC
>VFQQ010004012.1_pt1 | contig 13457 bp, 15 predicted proteins | sample 3512341 | NCBI WGS metagenome assembly VFQQ01 (sample SAMN10412373, study PRJNA504923) | tailings metagenome | isolation source: Relicate 2 Philex TSF1 revegetated site | place: Philippines: Tuba, Benguet | collected 2017-08-29 | reverse complement strand
GCTTGTGTGTGCACCCAGCCACGTTGCTGGCCCCAGCTCAGCTCACACACGACTCAGCCAGCCAGCCACTTAAGCACCAAAGCCACAAGTCCAGCGACTCACTTAATGGGCCTGCTTCTCGGGCCAGGTGGTGCTGCTGCTGCCGCTACCGCTGCTGCACCGGCCGCTTCTAACACCAGCTGAGCAGCCAGCGTCACTTGCTCAGCCCATCTTTGCTCGCGCAATTGCCGCTGGCGGATGGCGGCCTGATTCTTTTCCTGCGCCGCTTTTCTAGCTGGAATGTTGTACCTGAACCGCTGCGGTGTTCCGACAGCAGCCCCGACGTTGAGCTGCACGGGCTGCGCTGTCTCAGCTGCTGCTGATGCCTTCGCCGCCGCCGCACCGGGGGCCCATGCCCCAGCACCTCGGCGGCATTGGGGCTGGCATGAGGCAAAGCTGCGGCTGCGGAAGCCAGCACTTCCAGCCGCGAGCGGAGGCCAACTGCTGCGTGCACTCCAGCTGTGGAAGCAAGGATGCAGCAATCATGGGTGAGCACTTCAGTTGATCACAAGCCGAGGTGGACGCGAGCGTGGTTAGTCGGCGGCTGGGCTGGGCGGCGGCTCGGTCGACATCATGCCGCCAGCGCTAGCACAACACCCGGCCAACTCGTGCACAGTTGTGCACAGCTGCATGAACATCCAGCTCAAGACTGGAGCCCCCTGCAGCTGCATTGCTTATGATGTTGTGCAATCAGCTTTTCCTGCTCAAGGCACGTACAAAAAGTGGTCATCCCCTCGCTCGCACCCCACACCCACCTTGCTAGAGCTGTCACGACCCATGAAGATGAAGTCCCTAGTTGTAAGTTCGTCTCAAAGGTGCAACTGCATGGGGGCAAGCATGTGGGCAGCACTGCTTCAGCCATGGGTGAGTCACTTGCCGGCTAGTGGCGCAGGGGGCGTCCGTGCCGGCGTGCCGGCGGCCGTGCCGGGGGCCAGTCGCCCCCACGGCGCCCTCCAAGCTGTGCTGCAGCTGCATGCAGGCCATATTTTATGCATGCTGCATTGATATAGTTGTCCACCACCCCATCTGCAGTGCAAGAACAGCATCAGCTGGTTGCACAGCAGCGGCCACGCATGCGGTGCCTTCGTGCCGGCACGACCGCCGGGTGGGCGTCGGCACGAGGGCCTCTCCCGGCCTGGCCTGGCCTCACCTGCGTGTGCCAAGCACAGCCGCGGCACCAATTATCCATAAGAAGCATCAGGGCTGGCCTGCACATGGTGAAACGGGAGGAAAGGGCTGCAAGTTGTGTCCCACCTTTGCAGGGAGGCGGCGGCAGGGTGGCGGGCGGCGGCAGGGTCGATCGCGACGGTGCGGCCTGGCTGTAGCGGCAATAGTGCGGTGTTGCACGCTTGAAAGCAGCCGGATAGGTGCCCCTGCCGCAGGCGCAGCGAGGAGCGGCCGGCAGCTTGGCCCGCACCTTGAGAGAGCCGGACGGCCGGCTGGACGGCTGAATGATGCTACCGATAGCAACCGCAAGCTGCTGATCGCGGCTGAGAGCCCCCGGGAGCTGCCGCTGGCGAGAGGTGCGACAGCGCGCGGTGGCAGAGAGCTGCGGCGCGTAGATCCGAGTTGTGTAGCGCGATCGCAAGCAGGAATGCAAGCTTGCAGGGCTGCAGGGCGCATGTCATTGAGGAGCTCCACGACAAGGGTTGTGGCTCACTGCAGCAGCTGGGCGCCCCGCATACGCTTCGCAACATGCTGCCAAGGCCATTGGTTATGCCGCCGACAGCCGCCGACGCAGCTCCCGCACCGCCGCCGCTGCCGCCTGCCGCCGATGCCGCCACCCGCCTGCAGCTATGCCCGCTGCACCGCGCCCGCTGCCTCACGCGTCGCACCGCCTGCAAGCCAACACACTAGAGCGGTGTGCGTGTGTGAACTGGCTCTGCTACAGGCTCCAAATCTCGCTGCTGCATGGCTTGCACCAAGGGAAGCAACGCACCGCGCCACCGAGCACTGGTGAAATTCGCAGCGGCGACGCCGCCGGTGCAACGCAGGCGGCAGGAGGCAGCCAAGCGTGTACACTGCCCCCAGCAATTGCAGCATGCCGAGACCGTAGGCGTGTCAGGTGGCACCACTAAACTCCGGCCCCTCCTCTTTGCGTCCATCACCGCCCTCGCCGCCGCCGCCACGGGCCCCGCACCCCATGTCCAAAGCACAGCACTCAGCAGCAGAAGCTGCAACACAAGCAACCGATCACTAGCGTGCAACATGGCGTGTCAGCACAAAATGAGAGATGCCTTGCACTAGATTAACTTATAAATGGCGTGCGCCGTAGGCCACTGCGGCGCTGCTGGCAGAAAGCGGCACCCCTGCCTGCACAGGGAAAATGTCCAGATCGCCGCCAAGTGCTACCCTTCAGGGTGTATACGAGCCGTTGCGCTGACCCTCCCAGTGGGCGCCCAAGCAGCACGCGTGCAGTCGAACCCTTCTTCTCCGAGCGCTGCAGGCAGCTCGTGCACTCCTCGAAGCAACCAGCAGACAAGCAGCGTCGCAATTTCACACCGGAAGCAGACAGCGGCCCTGTCTGCCGCCGCCCCTGCGGCCGTTTGCTCCAAGCAGCCTCTTGCTCTCTGCTGCCACGCCGGCGCATGGGGCCACGTGCACGCTAGGTTGCCTCCTCGTGCATTGCTGCCCAGGGGCCTGTTCATTTATCATACTATGCTCTACCCTTTGGCATCTTGCCTCCGCAGGATGAGCCCACCAGCGGGCTGGACAGCTTCACCGCTCTCAACTTGATGCGCACAATGAAGCAGGTGGGCAGAGGTCGGCGGCCCAGGAGCAGATAAGGGCAGGGTGCCAAGGTAGTGCAGCCGTGATGGCTATGCTGTGCAGCACAGCTGTTGAGCCGTCTTATGGGGCAGCGGGCGCACCCACCCTTTGCTTAAATCAGCATCACGCCCACGTGCCCCAGGCTGCCTCACCTGCAAGATGACCCTGCGCGCTACGTACAATCCCCTCCGCACAGGTGGCCAGCGGCGGCCGCACCGTGCCGCTGTCCCTCCTGTTGTGTGCCTCATAAACAAACCCTGCGTTTCACATGGCTCCTCCCGCCCAGGTGGCCAGTGGCGGCCGCTCGTGCTGTTGTCCTTCCACCAGCCCTCGCCCGCCATGTTCGGCCTGCTGGATCGACGAGGCCTCCTGGCCCGAGGCGCGGGCTGCCCTGCACCCGTGGGCACCGCCATCGTTGAGCACACGCTGGACTCGGTCAGCGATCCCTCCACGCTGTCCCAGCTGCTGGCCGCACACAGCAAGGAGCGGGCAGCGGCGGCGGCGGGGTATGCCAACGGCAGCTGCTGGCGCTGCACTGGTGAGGAAGAGAGGTGCATTGGGTGGGTGTGAAATGTGGCAGGTGGCGGGTGCTGCTGGCTCAGTGGATTGCGACACATTCCGACGGCGCGTCCCATCTTGCTTTCTTTTGTTTGTGAGCTGCCTCTTTAGTGCATTGCTTAAATCTATAGCAGGTACAAATAGCACGATTTCCAGGAGGTTGTAATAGAATCACAGGAAGTGCAGGCAAGTGCAGCACTTGAACACGTCAGCTCTGGAAGAGGCGCAGGCAGAGGGGCAGGGTGCCAGCGCTGAGCTCAGCTGCTGCCCTTGCGGCGCTTGGCAGGGCGCTCCGACAGCTCGGCCTCGCCCTGCTGCTTGGCGGTGCGCAGCATGGCGGACACATCCTTCTCAAAGCTGGTGCATTGGGCGGGCTGCCGGCAAAAGAACGCGTTCGCATTGGCATAGCTACCAATGCAGGCCGGCTTGACTGCCTGCACCGGCTTGCCCAGCTGCTTAGCCAGCTGCTTGCAAGCAGGCACCATGCCAAGTGCTGCATTGACCTCCAGGGTCTCTCAGGTTAGCGATCTTGGTGGGCAGGCTGGCCTTCACGTCGGCGGGCAGGCTGTCCACAGCCGCCTTGAGCAGGCCGAGGAACTCGGTGCGGTTGGCGGCGGCGGCGGCGGTGCGGTTGGCGTGATAGCCAGCTGCCTTCTTCTGCTCCTCCGCTGCTGCCGCCGGCAGCGCTGCACGCTCGGCAGCCGATAGCCGCGCCTCTGCTTGCTGCTTGGCGCTGCTCAGCATGCTGTACAGGTCAGCCTGGAAGGTGTCACCACGCTGCAGGGCGTACTCCAGGAACCTTGCGGGCGCATAGTTTCCCATGAAGGCTCGCGCAGCGGGGGTTTCCAGTGCTGCCCTGACGGGCGCTGGCAGCTGGGTCAGGCTGGTGGGCTCTGTGAGCATCGCTGCCTGCTGTAGAGCTGGCAGCTGGCTGACGGCTGTGGTGATGGCAGCAAACAGCTGCGCCCAGTTGGCCTCTGCCGCGCCGTGGCGCTGGGCCTGGTGGGCTTCCAGGCCCGCTGTAGCGCAGCCTCGCCGGTGTGCCTGGTCCTCACACTCGTGCTGCTTGGCCAGCGCTGCAACACGCAGGCTGACCTTCTGCAGCGCTGCTGCATCTGTGATGCTGCTCTCATCACCGATGTTGTACCGGCTCAGGCGGTTGAGCTGCTGGGCTGAGAAGCCGTGCAGCGGGTGCTGTGGCTGTGCTGCCAGCCGGTCCACTAGCGGTGCCAGAGCACCCTCTGCACGGCTGAGGACGTAGCCGGCCTTGCCGTCGATGCTGCCGAGGCCGAACATGCTGACCAGCTGCCCAGCTGCTGCTGAATCGCTGCTGCTCTCTGCCTCGTCAATCATGGCATCGAGCTCCTCTGCCAGGGCTGCGGCGTTGCTGGCGTTCCGCTCGGACCTGTGCACCCAGCCGGAGTGCAGAAGAGCGCTGGCAATGGCAGGGTGGCCCTTGTGCTGGTTCAGCCAGGCTTGCAAGCTGCCTTGAGTGCTCAGGTTGGCTGCAGCGCTGTCCGCAAGCAGCGGCAGCAGCTTGGCCGCAAAGGCCACGCCCAGGGTGACGGTCTCGCCGTCTGCGTTCATCTGCAAATAATAGGTGGTGCAAAATGGACCAGGGTGAGCATACCATGTGGCCTGTTTTGATCTCCTGCCGAGTTGCTGCAATGCATTCGTTCTGCTCCGCCCCTTCCGCTGCAAAGCACGGTGCTGCACAATTAGCTGCAGCGCGGGCAGCAACATGCCTTGTCAGCTCCCAGACTGAACCACATACGCACAGCCGCCACCCAGCATTGCCCAGGCCCACCTGCAGCATGCCTTCTGCCACCGCATCAGCCTGCGCGTCCAGCTCCTCGGCGCGCTCGCGCATTGCGGTGTCCCAGAGGGTGCTGTCGGCATCGTCGGCCAGGATGGCAGGCAGCTGCAGTCCAGAGAGGGGAGGGGCGAATAGCAACAGGATAAGCGAAAAAAGTACAGAAAGGGTGCTCCATCAAGTCCTCTCATCCCTACCGGCATGTGCAATGGCTGGGTGCAGGCATGTTATTGGCCGATGAACAGGAGCCTGCACAATGGGCAAACAGCCAACCCGGCTGCAGGGTCTAATGCTCACCTTGTCGGCCGCAAGGTGCTCGGGGGTCTCCAGCGGCTCAAGCGTCTCAGGGTGCAGCTCGCCTGCATGAGCATGAAACATGCAGCAAAAAAACAGCTGGATTGGCAAGAGAGAGTAAAAGGAGACAACATGCATGGCCAGACCAATGTATGCTTCTTCCAGCCCCTCTCGGCCACCTGCCCGCCCACATCGCCGATGCAAAGCACTGTTGCCCAAAGCACGCACCTGCCAGGACGTCGCGCAGGTGGTCGCCCTGGGGCAGGTTGGCAAACGGCACGTCCAGTGCAGCGCACACCAGGTTGATGATGTGCTTGCACGCGCTCTTGCTGCGGCGGCCGCGCGGCCACGGCAGCAGGCTGTCCCAGCCGCACAGATCGGTGCGGGACGAGGCGGTGGTGGAGTTGGGCACAGAGACGCCAGCAGGCAGCGGGTTGAGCGGCACCCAGGTGTTGTTGAAGATGGAGGGGGTCGCCACAAACAGGTGGCGGATCCAGGAGCGGCAGACGGCGTCCACCACGTCTGGCTCGGGGTACTGGCCGCGCAGCACGTCCTCCAGGAACTCTTCGCTCTCAAACAGCTGCGGCATGGGCAGGGGAGGGCAGCAGGGCGGGTGGGTGCGCAGGGGCGCTGCAGATGTGGAAGCAGCAGGCGGGAGCGCATCAACTTGAAGCGCCTGCAATTGTGGCAGTGGGGCAGCAGGGCGGATGGGTGCGCAACGGCGCTGCAGATGTGGAAGTGGCAGGTGGGAGCGTCGAAACTTGAAACGCTTGCACCGGTGGAGGCAGGGCGGCAGGGCGGCGGGCAGGCGACTGTGCAGTGCTGCACAGGCAGCAGACCGGCAGAAACAGAGGGGGTGGACAAGTGGGCAGCAGCGGCATGGGTGCAGGGACGGCCAGGGTTTGTGGGTGCACGGGGGGTGGGGCAGGGATGGTGGGTGCAGGGCTGGTGGTGCAGCAAGGCGGGCAGGAGGTTTGTTAGCATGGCGCACCTCCTTGGGTGAGGTGACGTTGGGGTTGGACCGCAGGAAGTCAGCCATCTTGGCGTGGCCCACGTTGGGGATACCGCTGCCGCTCCAGTCGTCGCCCGCCGCGGCAGCCAGCAGCGCGTGGTGGCGAGGGTCGGAGAGCTCAACCGCTGCCCAGTAGGCCGAGGGCTGCACAGTGCGGACCTCTGCCGCCAGCGGGTCGGTGCCAAACGGGATTGAGGACAGGAAGAAGGCCTCGCCCTGCATAGCATAGATGCAGGGTGGGCAAGGATCAGGAGCCTTCAATAGTCAGTGGCAAAGAAGGCGCTTGCAGCGACTAAGGCCGTGCACTTTGGTGGAACACAGCCCTGGCTGCAGCCGGCAACCCTCGTGGTTGGCACCCAAGATGGCAAGCCCCGCAACTGGCTGCGCGCACCTCTATGCCCTTCGCCAGATAGTCTGTGTCGTAGCCAAACAGCGAGACACAGTAGTTGGAGGCGAGGTAGTGCGCTGTGATGTGCGCGCAGACCTGCGGGGCGGGAGGGTAATGGCACACTGTATCGTCAGCAGGCGGCAGCTTGAGAATGGATGGGCAGGTTGCAGGGAACTGCGGGTGCATGAGAAGGGAAATAGGGCTGGCGGCAGCAAAGCCCGGCACGGCCGCGCCGCCCAGCCTGCAGCCACCAGAACTAGGGCGCACCTGATCAGCACTGGTGGGGGCGGCGGTGAAGAAGGCCTTGCAGGTGGGCAGCCTGCAAGCACAGTGAGAAAGGGAAGCAGGGTGTGGGCAGCCCGAGCACCCACGTGCATGCCTCATGAGCCTCTTAGAACAAATTTGTTTAATTCGTTTAAACGATACGGGCCAACAGGCTTGCTTGCACCATGCCAAAGTGCTGGCGCGCAAAGCATGCACTGGCTGGTGCGCACGTTGTTTCGTTGTACGACTTCACCAGGTCGCGCACGCCAGCCACCACGTGCATGTTGCGGAAGGAAGACTCGCGGCCCGTGACGGCGTTCTTGAGTGCGTCCTGGCCGCAGTCAAGCACCACCTGCAAGGTCAGGGACAAGGCGGTAGCAGGAGTGGTGGGTGCTGCTTGCAGCGGTGCACTGGCTTTTGCACAGCACATCGCAAAACGCAAGCTGACAAACAGCACCTGCGTGCAACCCTGCCATGCATGCAGCAGCACCCGCAACACTCGAACTCACATGGACTCGGCAAGCGCCAGCCGCTGCAGCAGCCTCAATCAGCTTGTGGGTGCGCCGCACGCACTGGCGGTCGCGAGCAAGCCGCCGGGCCTTGGATTTCATAGCACCCGGGTTGCAGCGGTCCAGAGCCACTGTGACGTGGCTCAGATCGATCACCACGACCAGGCCCCGCAGCCCAGGTGCACAGGTCTGCAGTGCCTGGTGCAGCAGCTGCACGCACTGCGCCTGCTGCTGCTCTGCGGCGCTGGGATCGCACAGCAGCAGCAGCTGCTCCACGATCTGGTCACCGCCCTGCTCGCCGCTGCGCCGGGGGCTGGCGGCTGCGCCGGCAGCCACCACTGTGAGCAGCAGAGACAGCATGCTGACCACGCGCAGCACGCCCTGCTTGCGGACATTCTGTGGGGCTCCGTTGACGCCCATGGCTGCGAGGCAGGCAAGGGAAGGGATGAGGGCAGTGGCGGGAGGGCGGCCGGCGGGCGGCGACCGGCGGCAGCCGGTGTTCAAATCCAGAGCAGCAGTGCACGGCCCTTGGCCGCCTCCTGCGCTCCCCTGCCCCCCCCCCCCCATGAGGAGCCCAGACCCTCGGCAGCCTTGGGGAGGCGAGCACGGCGCCCAGCACTTGAATAGCAGGCGCGCTCAACGCCCCCAGCCGCCTCCCCTTCATCCCCACAGCATCACCAACCTGCAGCTACGTTGGCAGGCGCAGCCGGGCGGCAGGGGCGTGCAGCAGGCTGCCGGGAGCACGCTGGTGCTGCCCGCTGTCTGTCCAAGGGGCGCTGATCAGCACCTCTCAGCCCAGCAGCGAGGGGAGGAGTGCACTGAGGGGCAGGGGAGCTGCTCAAATTTGCGGCGGCCCCATGCGCCACAGCTCAGCAACTGGGTGATGTGCCGGCCCCTCTGGCCTGCCGTCCCTCGTTGCATCGTGCACCAGCACTGATCAGCTTTGAACCTAGCCCTGCTGATGGCGGAGGAGGGGAAGTCGGCTCGGCCGTGGCACGGGTGGCGGCGCTGCACCGCTGTGGGCTGGTTCAGCAGCAGCAGGAAGTTGGGTGGGCACCAGCGGCATTGGCTGGGGAGCTGTGGACCCGCGGCGGCGCTGTCCGCCTGCACTGCGGCGTCGGCGACCGCCGCACAGCCTCCACAGCTTCAGGCAGAGATCGTCATTGCCCTCCCAACTGTGCAGGGTGCACATCCTGGGACTGCGATGGGACATCCTGGGTAGCTCACCAGCATCGGGCAGCACCCTGCCACCCAGCCCAGTGCAGGCCCCGAGGCGCGCTTGCCTATGATGCGCACCCTGCCACCTGCAAGCTAGCAGGTCACAAACATTGGTGCTATTATCCAGGCAAGCGAGGGCGTAAGCGTTACAGAAGGACTGTTGGCTGGGGGTGCTGAGTGCCAGGCATTGACAGTGCTGTGTGCCATCATCCAGGCAATCCAGAGCGCTGGCCTCTGCAGTGCTGTGTGCCCCGGGCTTGGGGGGATTGCAGTGGAGAGGCGTTCGGCACCCTCTTCATACAGCCTGCATCGTTCCTCATCATCTTCTGCAGATGGGAGAGGCCTTTGGCTATGCCATCAGCACGCAGTGGCCAGACTCGCCGGGCTGGCTGTGGGAGCGCAACGGTAAGAGGGCGGCTGCAGATAAGGAGGCAGGCTTATGAGTTAGTGACTGCCTCGGAATCTGGAGGGCCGAGGTGGGCAGTGGCAGGTGCTGGCACCGCGCGCCATACATTCTAAATGCTCTCATCTGTCTATTTGGTGTTCTGATGCAGGCACGGCAGCCATGCTCTTCTTCACACTGGTGGTCATCTTCCCGCTGTCCAACCTGCCCCGCATGCGCCACGTAAGTTCAAGTTAAGCTTTGTTCTTTGTTTATCTGCCCCGTTCGCGCCTCGTTGGTTTGCTTTGTTCAATCTGGCCGGCATGCGCCACGTCCGTTTGGAGAGCTGCCTCGGGGTGCACCAGATGCCTTGCCTGCAAGAGAAACCTGCTGCGGTTCCTCTGCCCTGTCCTACCTGCCCCGCATGCGCCACGTAAGCGGGGCAGGCACGGCTGGAAAGACTGCACTGAGAGGGGGATTCAGAGCTGGCTGCACTGGCTATGCAGTGCGAGCCAGCTGCTGTGCATTGCAAGCCGGCTGCGGCCCTGGCAGGGCGTCCAGTGGTGTACCAGTGCTGCAGTCTGGCTGCATCCTTGCTGAAAGCGCGTCGCCGCTTCCCCTTCTGCATGGTACAGCTGGAGATTGTGGGCAATAGCGGCATTGTCATTCGCTTTGCGTTGGCAGGTGTGTGCGACTCCTTGTTCTGTCTCAGCTGCAGTTTGTGACGTGTGTGGCCATCAGATTGCGGTGCTGGTGCAGTGTCGGGGCGGTGCCGCGACAAATGAATGAAGCGCTTGGTGCCGCAGTTGCTGCAGCCTCAATTGGCCCACTGCTTAGCCTGCCCTCCCGCCCCACCTCTGGCTGCAACTGGCACTGATCGTGATGGTCAAGGCCATCAAAACCTGCAGGTTTATTTATTAACCCCATCCCTTTGCTTTCAACACAACCCGCAGTAATTGTGATGGTGAAAGCCATCAGCAACGGCATGCCGGCACTGGCGTCGGGAGACTTCCCCCATGTGTCTTCAGGGGACCTGAGTGCGTTCTGCTGATTGTGCCCAGGGTACAGCGCAGCTTTTGTGGGATATGGAGCAACTATGCTGGCTATTTGGGGAACTGTTTTGCAAACCAGCCAGAAGGCTGCCCTCCGCACCCTCACGAACTTCACAACCCGCCGCCCTCCCGCCCTCCCTCCCTGCTTCCAGCTTCCATTTCCGAGACCTTCTCGCTGCTGTGCTTCGCATTCTACCACCAAGGTGTGACGGCTTGCGGCTTGCACGCGCCTGGTTGCCCCCGCCGCCGTGTGCCTCCGCTGCGGCGCCTTACCCGCTGCAACCGCCCAGCTAACCGCCCTTCCTCTCTCCACAATGAGCAGTGATGATGATGCCGATGCTAAACGAGATGCCACGCATCACATCGGATGTCGCCCGCCGCAGCGCAAAGGAGCTGCACAGGTGGGGGGCTCCCAAACCCCTTTCAGATGTTTGCTCAATCCATAGCAAGCCCTATACTGTAGTTGCCCTGAAACAACAGCAATATCTTCAACAGAATGACCGAAAAATTGTGAATTTTCGCTCTGCAGGGCGAGCACCATCACGATTCTGGGGACCAGCGGAGCCTACTACTGGATCACCGGCTTCTTTGGCGCCAGCATGTGAGCGGTTTTATTTGCAAATTCGACGACGAGTTGCTTCACGCTGGCTGGCTATAGCCAGCATAGGGTGCTGCATGCGGTGCTGTGGGCTGCTTGGCCAGCTTGCTCTGTAGTTGGAGCCAGCATGTGAGTTGCTTGCGCTCATGACGGGCTGCTGTGGGTTGGTGTGGGCCACATTGCTTGGTGCCGCTCAGAGTCTTTTTTATTCAATTTTGAGAACCATTGGACTTGCATGGTCGGGCTGCAAAGCCACTGCAGATGGCACCGCTCACGAATTGGTGTCCCCAGCCCTCTGCTGCCGACCCCACCCACCCGCGTGTCTCACCGTCTCCCGCCGCTGCCGCCGCTCAAATTTAACTTAACCCACGTTGTTTTGCATCCCCGCGTGCAGGTATGGCACCAGCGGTATCAGTGACAACTTCCTCGAGAACATATGGCTTCCAGGGGTGGGCACGTTCATCCTCAACCTGATTGTGACCAGTGAGTTGGCGGCAGTGCGGCCCGGGAGCGGTTTGAGACGGGCCCAGTCGGAGTTGCCTGGTTTGATGCCTGGTCTAATTTCCGGTTTGTGCCAGAGTAGTGCCAGCCCCTGGAGGGTCCAACTAGCAAGATAATGTAAGTATGGGACAGGTATGAGGAAAGAAACAAGTCGTGCAGCTGCCCTGAAAACGACCACGTGCGGATTGAACCAGCCCGTGTTGCCACCGCTCCCTGCTCCCTCCCGCCATGCCACAGTCTACCTGTGCATCAGCACCCCGCCCATCTGGCATGCTTCCTTGCTGCATCTACAGTCTTCCCTTGATTAGATTCCCACCGTTTGTTCCATTTTTCCTCCTCACCCTAATCGCAGTCTACCTGTCCATCAGCATCCCGCCCATCTTCCCTGCTTTCTGTGCATTGGCACGGCACAAATCATTGCCCTGCCTCCTCCCACATTGCAGTCTACCTGTCCATCAGCATCCCGCCCATCTTCCACGCCACCAACCACTCGATCGACGTCTGGTGAGCAGGGTGCTTGCAGCGTGTTTGCAGCACATCTGCAGCCATTCTGCAGCAGGCAGCGAGTCGGGCGCTTTGTGGGGAGCGGCACACCTGGGTGCCTGCTGAAACGCTGGGTGATGCTGCAATTTTAAGAGGCTTACAGCTCTCATCCTCTATATGCCATCAGTTTGCTGACTTGTGTACTTTATCTCCCCATTCCCTCTTCCCAGGCTGCTCCAGCTGTTCCCTCGAAACTACGGCGGCCTGCGCCCAGCGCTTGATCCTCAATTGCATCACAATCTTCAACTTTCCATCCCCTTTCGCAGGCTGCTCCAGCTGTTCCCCCGCAACTACGGCGGCCTGCGCCCCTGGGCCCAGCGCCTCATTCTGAACTGCATCACCATCTTTACTTGCCTGGGCGTGGCGGTGGCGGTGCCGGGAGAGAGCGGGACTGTACTCACTGTCACCGGCGCCACAGGTGGGTGATGGAGTGGTGTGAAAGGGCGGCTTTTTGGTTGGATAACTGGCCATTGCAGACGGGTCGGCAGCACCATGGCATTTGCATCACACTGCAGAGCTACTCTCAGTTGCAGGTGGGGAGAAGAATTGTTTCCCTAACCCAAGCTGCGTCTCCCTCCCCTCAACCGTAACCCTGGCGCAGGGGTGGCTGTGTGCAGCTACATCACTCCTGGTGCGCCTGTGCAGCCGGGGGCTGCCTTTGGCGCATGTGTGGCTGGGGGCTGGCCGCCCCTGTGCCGCAAACCTTTGACTGGCACGGGCTTGCATGCTCTGCTCGCCCTTGAACACTCACAAATGTACTGTCTCACCCTTACGCCCCCGCAGTGCTCATCCACTTCTTGCTCTACTTTGGCAAGGCGCGCTGCATGCGCGTGCCGCCGCCCGGCGCCGCCGAAAGCGGAGTGGAGCTTGCAACGGCCGCCGCGCTGGGCCCTGCCGCCTCTGGAGCAGCGGAGAAGGACGCAGAGGCTGGGGAGGGCGCACTGCCCGCCCCTGATGCCACTGATGGCTCCTCCGATGGAGGCCTGACCAAGGCAGCAGCAATTGATGGAGCGGCGGTGGCGCCGGCAAAGGGCGAGGCGGCGACTTATGTGCCGCACCCGGATGCCCCCGCCGGCCTGTTTTACGTGAGTGTTGCGGGCTGCTTGCTTTCAGTCAGGTTTTGCGGGGGTTTCTTGCTGGGAATGGTGAGTAAGAAGGTGAACGCAAGAAGTATCAATAAGCTCCTTCAAATAACACACCCTCCATATGTGCAGCCGTACCGCAAGCAGCGCTGCCACACCCTGCTGCTGCTGAGCCACGATTTACTCCCCATTCTTTGAGCCTTTGAAATCGGAAGCGCCCCTCTTTCCATGCAGCCCTACCGCAAGCAGCGGTGCCACACCCTCATGCTGATTGGCTACGATTTCGTGCTGCCCATCCTCGTGGTCGCCCTCGGCTGCTTCTTCTCCGTCACCACGCTGGTCCTGCTGTTCCAGGTCAGCCGAGTGGTTTTTGAATGCCCATCAATGGGTTTCGTGCTGCACACTGCATGGTTGTCCTCGGCTGCTTCTTTTCTG
>VFQQ010004010.1_pt1 | contig 13470 bp, 10 predicted proteins | sample 3512341 | NCBI WGS metagenome assembly VFQQ01 (sample SAMN10412373, study PRJNA504923) | tailings metagenome | isolation source: Relicate 2 Philex TSF1 revegetated site | place: Philippines: Tuba, Benguet | collected 2017-08-29 | reverse complement strand
GTAGAAATGAACTTACCCGTTAGGGGATTTGAAAAAAACGCGGATTTAGAGATTCTAAAGCCCACTGGTTTTTCGGTCTTGACCCAGCAGTTTGATTTGAAATAGTAATAAATACTTGTCATAAAGCAGGACGATTAGAAAGAATCTTTTTGAAAAAATACAATGATTAAAGGAGAAGTGACAGAAAAAAGAGCCCCCAAAAATGTGGTTTATACTTCTGATTTGGTGGTCGTAGGTGGCGGATTGGCGGGCCTTTGCGGAGCAATTACGGCAGCAAGAGCAGGCACCAAAGTGGTATTGGTTACCGACCGTCCTGTATTGGGGGGCAACTCTTCGAGCGAAGTGCGTCTGTGGGTGCTAGGTGCCACCTCCCACATGGGCAACAACAACCGTTGGGCGCGTGAAGGAGGGGTAATTGACGAATTGTTGGTTGAAAATATGTACCGCAATCCCGATAGCAATCCGCTGATTTTTGATACGATTTTATTAGAAAAAGTGGTGAGTGAGCCTAATATTACCCTTTTGCTTAATACCTCTGTGTATGATTTGGAAAAATCGGCACCCGATACCATCGCAAAAGTATATGCTTTTTGTTCACAAAACTCCACCCAATACGAACTAGTGGCACCTTTGTTTTGTGATGCTTCGGGCGATGGTATCGTAGGTTTTTTGGCAGGGGCGGCTTTTAGGATGGGCGCTGAATCGAAAGAAGAATTTGGGGAGAAATTCGCTCCTGCCAAAGAGTATGGAGAGCTGTTGGGGCATAGTCTTTATTTTTATTCCAAAGATGTAGGCAAACCCATAAAGTTTGTAGCTCCAAGTTTTGCGCATGATGTCACCCAAAAGGTTCCTAAGTTTAGGTCATTCAATACCAACGAATTTGGCTGTAGACTTTGGTGGATTGAATACGGAGGCCGATTAGACACTGTTCACGATACAGAAGCCATCAAATGGGAATTGTGGAAAGTAGTGTATGGAGTGTGGAATTATATCAAAAATTCGGGAAATTTTCCCGAGGCCGAAACCCTGACTTTGGAATGGGTGGGGCATATTCCAGGTAAGCGCGAAAGTCGGCGGTTTGAGGGAGATTATATGTTGATTCAGCAGGATGTCGTAGAGCAACGCGCACATTATGATGATGTAGCTTTTGGTGGATGGTCGATTGATCTGCATCCCGCTGATGGCGTCTTTTCAGAAATCGGGCAATCGAGCTGCAATCAATGGCACAGCAAAGGAATTTATGGCATTCCGTATCGGTGTTTTTATTCCAAAAATATCAACAATCTGTTCATTGCAGGGCGTATCATTTCGGCGAGCCACGTAGCTTTTGGCTCATCGCGTGTGATGGCCACGAGCGCCCACGGAGGACAAGCCGTAGGAATGGCCGCCAAGCTGTGCATCGAAAAAGGTCTTCTCCCAAGGCAGTTGTCCGAAAAAGAGCATATTGTTGCTTTACAAAAAGAACTCCTCAAAACGGGGCAGCATATTCCAAATCTTCGTTTGGAAGACGACCAAGATTTGGTTCAAAAAGCAGAAATTAGCGCCAGTAGTGAATTGGTATTAGAAGAGTTACAGGCTTCGGGGGAGCTGCTGCCGATGGAGTTTTCGGTAGCGCAGATGTTTCCACTTACTTCTGAAGCCGTACAGCATCCTTTTAAAGTAATTGTGCATCCTTATGCCGATGAGTCTACCGACCTCCAAATAGAACTTCGGGTATCGAGCAAAACCGATAATCACACGCCCGATGTGGTACTTGAAACACAAACGATTTCCTTACAAAAAGGCCGTAATTGTGTGCATTTGGTTTTTGATTTGTCAAAACATGCTACTTTGTTAGGTACCACACCTAGTTATGCTTTTTTGACAATCAAAAAGAATGAAAAGGTAAAACTCCAGTATTCAAACCAACGAATTACGGGTCTGTTGTCTGTTTTTAATCTTGTCAACAAAGCCGTTTCTAATTATGGAAAACAGGCTCCAACCGAAGACATTGGCGTTGATACCTTTGAGTTTTGGTGTCCGCAGCGCCGTCCAGCGGGTAAAAATCTAGCTCTCAAATTCGAGCCGTCACTGAAAGTATTTGGTGCTCAAGAAGTACGCAATGGTCTTCAGCGACCCACTCATCGCCCCAATGCTTGGGTGGCAGATTATGAGGATGCGCAGCCCCAACTAACGCTACAATGGTCAGAACCACAGTCCATCAAAAAAATAGTTTTGCACTTTGATACTGACTTTGACCATCCGATGGAAACCGTGTTGATGTCGCATCCCGAAAATGAGATGCCTTTTTGTGTAAAAGACGTAAAAATTCTCAACGAAGATAAAGAAACCATCGTCGAAATCACAGATAATCACCAGAGTCAGCGCATGATAGTGTTTGAAAAACCTATCGAAACTCGCTCACTCACTATTGTATTGGCGCATCCTTCTCCTGCGGTAGCGGCCTCTTTGTTTGAAGTGAGGTGCTATGAGGCATAGTTTGTAAAATATTTGTATTATTTCAAATACATTTTTAAATTTTTGGAGTTTTGGTGGTAAGTGCTTGACTTAATGTTAATTAAATGTTACATTGGTCAAGCATTCAGCCGCTATAAAAACTCCATATGAAAAACTCTTTACTCGCAGTATGCTTTTTGGTAGCAACTACTTTTGTTTCATTTGCTCAAAAAGTTAAGATTAGTACTACAAAAGGCAACATCGTCTTGGAGTTATATGCTGAAAAAGCGCCTCTGACAGTAGCCAATTTTTTACGCTATGTAGATGAAAAACGCTACGATGGCGCAAAGTTTTATCGGGTGGTAAGGATGGATAATCAGGCCACTAGTCCGGTGAAAATAGAAGTGATTCAAGGGGGACTTCAAAATGATTCTACCAAAATGCTGCCCCCAATTCCCCAAGAAACTACTAACAAAACGGGCATTTTGCACGTAGATGGCGCGATTTCGATGGCGCGAGGTAAGCCAGAAAGTGGAGCTTCTGAGTTTTTTATTTGTATCAATGCCCAGCCCGAACTTGATTTTGGAGGAAAACGAAATCCCGACGGGCAAGGTTTTGCTGCTTTTGGCAAAGTCATAAAAGGGATGGAGATAGTCAAAAAGATTCAGCAAGGCATCACTGGACAAGACGGACCTACCAATGCCTATTCAAACCCCATGCAACTCCTCAAAGAGCCTGTCATTATTAAATCGGCACGGCGCGTAAAATAGTCTTTATTTATCCTAGTACCCCGACTTATCCCCCATTATTAGGATACTATTTTCTTTCACTAACAAACAAACATCAATTTTTTATGAAAAGACTGTTACTTTTCTTAGTAGCACTTGGTATGTCCTTGCTAGGCTGGGGGCAATCAAGGACGATTTCGGGTAAGGTTACCTCGCCCGAAAATGAGGCCGTGCCGGGGGTAAATGTGTTGCTCAAGGGAAGCAACGTAGGGACTGCGACCAAAGTGGATGGAACTTATCAGATTACCGTACCTGATAGAGCCGGAACGTTGGTGTTTTCGTTTATTGGGTACAAAACTGCCGAAGTAGAAATTGGAAACAAGACAACCCTAAACATTCAGCTTGAAGCTGATTTGGTAAACCTCAATGAAGTGGTAGTGACGGCCAACGCCATCGTACGGGAAAAGAAAGAACTGGGTTATGCGGTATCGACGATTGGAGGTTCGGAACTCGTCAAAGCACGTGACCCAAACTTACTCAACTCCATGGCAGGGCGTATTGCGGGGGTTCGGATTTCGCAACAATCAGGCACCGTGGGTGGCTCAAGTCGGGTCATGATTCGGGGGGCCAACTCGATTTCAAGTTCTAGTGAGCCTTTGTTTGTGGTGGATGGGATGCCGATTTCAAACTCTTCATTCAACAATTCAGAAACTGACATCGTAACGGGCGGCGTTGACGTCGGAAACCGTGCTGGAGACCTTAACCCCGATGATATCGAAACCATGACCGTACTGAAAGGCGCTGCGGCATCGGCTTTGTATGGTTCGAGAGCGCGGAATGGTGTGATTGTGATTACTACAAAAAGAGGCAAAGAAGGCGCAAAAAAAATGAACGTGACCGTCAACTCCTCGTATCGTACTGATAATGTTTTGCGCGTACCTGAGCTACAAAATGAGTACGCCCAGGGTAATTTAGGTGTTTATAATCCCCAACTAGGAAACGGCTGGGGGCCTAAGATTTCGAGCATTACGGGGCCTGTCAAAGACTATAAAGGTGAAACTGTTCAAAGCCTGCAAGCTTACCCACAAAATTGGAAAAATTTCTTTGTGACAGGACATACGATGATTAACAGCGTGTCGCTTGACGGTGCCACTGAGCAAGGGGATTATCGGATTGGTTATACGAATCTTCGCCAAACGGGTACAGTGCCAGGGTCGGAACTCAACCGAAATACCTTTGCCATCAATGCTGGTAAGAAAATTACGGATAAACTTACTTCAAGGGCTTGGGTAAACTACGTGCGTACCACCAGCGACGGGCGACCCCAACAAGGTTCAAATACCACCAACATCATCGCTACGATTTTGGCGGGTCTTCCCGTAACGGTAGATATTAATGAGCTGAAAAACAATCTTTTTGCTCCGGCTACTCAGGCTGTTCCGGCAGGATGGACGGGTGACTTGGCACGGTCTATCGACCTCAATGGTGTACAAAATAATCCTTATTTTGTAACTACTTTCAATCGTTTTTCTAACTCAGTAGATAGAGTCTATGGTGGGACGAGCCTCAGCTACGATGTAGCTCCTTGGTTCAATGTAACGGGGCGTGTCGGTACCGATTTCTTTACCGAAAATCGCCGTTCTGTAACCCGCAAAGGTACACGGGGGCGCTTGAATGGTCAATTTGAAACCAATGACATTTTTGAACGCGAGCTACAGACTGATATCTTGGGAACAGTTTCTCGTAAAATAACCGATAGCTGGTCTTTTAAAGGAATAGTAGGGCATCAGTTCAATCAGCGTACCATTCGTCGGTCGCGGTTGTTGTCTGAGGGGCTTAATATTGACCAACTTTATACTTTTGCCAATGCGCAATCTAACGTACCTTCCAATTTCTTTAGCCGACGCGAAATCTTTGGGGTATATGGCGATTTTAGTTTTGACTACAAAAATTATTTGTTCTTAAACGTAACAGGTCGAAACGATTGGTCTTCTACGCTACCTGTCAACAATAACTCTTATTTTTATCCATCGGCTAGTGTTTCGTTTGTGTTGACCGAGGCTTTCCCGAATTTGGGCATTGTCAAAAACGACATATTGAGCTATGCCAAGCTCCGCGCCAACTACGCCAATGTAGGTTCGGACGAAGACCCCTATCAGTTGTCATTTACGTATAATCCGCTAACGCAAGCAAGCGACATTTATACTTTCAATATCTTGTATCCTATTGGAGGCGCTTCGGCTTTTGGGGCGACCAACATCTTGCCTCCTACCAATCTCAAACCTCAGCAACAAACCTCTTATGAATTTGGGGCAGAATTGAAGTTTTTGGGAGGACGCATTGGGTTGGATATGACTTATTACAAAACCCTTAATTACGACCAGATTATTTCGATTGCGGTTCCACAAACTACGGGTTACTCGGCGCGTAGGCTCAACGTGGGCGAAATCTCGAACCGGGGCCTCGAAGCCATGCTAACCGTGACCCCGCTCAAAACCCGTTCGGGATTGCGCTGGGATGCGGCCTTCAATTTCAACCGCAATATCAACCGTGTGGAATCTTTAGCGCCTGGTCTTTCGGAATTTATCACTACTTCAGGGGATGGATTTGGGATATTTATCGTAGCGCGGCCGGGTGAGACTTTTAGTATTCAAGGAGTAGGATGGCTGAGAGATCCTCAAGGAAATATCATCATCAATCCTACTACGGGCTTGCGTACACCAGGGCCACGTAAAGTGTTGGGGTCGATTTATCCCGATTGGACATTGGGCATCAACAACTCCTTTTCTTATAAAGGGATTGATTTTAACTTCTTGATTGATGTACGCAAAGGCGGCGTAATTAACTCCCAAACGGTGAGTATCGTAAGAGGAAGCGGATTGGCTGCCGAAACGGCGGTCAATAATCGCACGCCTTTTGTGGACCCCGGCGTAATTCGTAATGCCGACGGAAGTTTTAGTCCGAATACCACTCCCGTGGCGAGCGTACAGCAGTATTGGAGTCAGTTAGACAATTCCGTAAGTCCCGAAAACAATGTGTTTGACGGCTCTTATACCAAGCTACGCGAAGTGAGAGTTGCCTACAATTTGCCCAAATCTTGGATTAGCAAGACTCCTTTTGGAAATATTTCATTGGGAGTGGAAGGTCGTAATTTGTGGATTATCAGTTCCAAAGTACCACATATTGACCCCGAAGCAAACGTCTTAGGAACAGGACTCATCGGAGAAGGCTTAGAAAGGGGCAGTATTCCGAGTAGCCGTACCATAGGAGGCAATTTAAGATTTACATTCTAACATTTCATTTTCATTTTTGTTTTAGAACTATCATAATCGATTATCCATATGAAAAAGCTGATTATAGTCGCTCTGTTGGCACTTTCAACAACGGCTTGTTTCAAAGATAGTGACATCAATGTCGATCCCAATCGCTCTACTTCTGTCGATCCGGCTTTGTTGTTTTCGGGAGCCGCCACGCAGTTTTCGCTTTTGCGCGTTGCCGAACTTACTTGGCCTGTTGCCCTTATGAATCAAATGTGGGCTTCGGGAGGGCGTTGGGGATTGTCGCAAGCTCAGTATGACCAAACCCGTATTCGTAGTGCTTGGGGGCGTACTTACACTGATGTGCTCAAAAATCTTAATGTGGCGGTAGATATTGCCCAAAGTAGCCAACCCGTTAATAAAAATGCGGTGGCTCAGTGCAAGATTTTGATGGCGTTTGCTTATGCCCAGACCTCTTTACTTTGGGGGGATATTCCTTTTACAGAAGCTGCCACGGGCAAAGTAGATTTCCCAAAATTTGACAAACAACAAGACGTATTGAACGGCTGTGTGGCTATGCTCGACGAAGCTCTTGGGCTGATTGATGTCAACAGCAAAGGTATCGTAGCTCCCAATGACTTGTATTATGGCGGAGATATGGCAAAATGGAGAAAGTTTGCTAATTCATTGAAAATGAGAATTTTGTTTTCTATGGTAGATGCTGATGCCTCCAAAGGTGCGGCGATTGGGCAATTGATAGCAGGCGGAAACATGATTTCTTCCTCAGCCGATGCGATGTTGTATAAATATTTCAATCAGCCGGGTCGTCAAAATCCCCGCTTCTCTTTTACTGCTATTTTTAGGGGAGGTGTGCAGTCGGATTGGTATTGTTCAAAACCCGTCTATGATTTATTGGTTTCACTCAAAGATCCGCGTATTCCGTACTTTTTCCAGCCCGGCCCTGATGCGGCGGCCAACGAATTTATTGCACTCAATTCCGTAGAGACTTATACTACCAAATCGGCGTTGGTCAATATGAACCTTCTCAAAGCTGATTTGCCCGAAGTATCATTTTCGTATTCAGAGCAGCTTTTGTTTGAGGCGGAAGCCATCGCTCGTGGTTTCGCTCCGGGAGGGTTCGACGCCGCTACTACCAAAATGCGGGCGGGTGTGAAAGAATCATTGGTTTCTTTTGGGGTGCCCACTGCCCAAGCTGATGCTTATGCGGCGGGTTTACCAGTGCTTACTACCGCCAATTACAAAACGGTTTTGGCCCAGCAACAATACTTGGATTTGTTTATGCGCCCCATCGAAGGTTGGGTTCAGCATCGTCGTTCGGGAACAGTAGGGCAGGAAATTCCTACTATGAATACTCCCACAGGCGCACCTGTAGCGGGATTGATACGCCGTTTGCTGTATCGTAGTGAGGAGGTAAACTCTAATCCCAACACCCCTTCCGGCTTGACACTTGACGCCCCACAATGGTTTGATAAATAGGAGAGTGTATAAATATTAGAAATACCTCGGCATTCAGCTTTAATTTCTGAATGACCGAGGTATTTTTTTGTTCAAAGCAAGGGAAATTTGTCGATGCCCCTTGCCTTTGTAACTTTGCCGCAAAGATTATGATACATGTCAAAACCCATCTTAGTTATTAAATTTGGAAGTGCGGCTATTACCAAACCCAACGGTGAACTCAACCCCTTGGTAATGGTCGAGATAGCGCGTCAAGTGGCGCAGCTTTACAATGATTACCATGTAGTGATAGTGTCGTCGGGAGCAGTGGCGGCGGGTAAGCAGTATATCCGCAATTATGCGGGCGAAATTGCCCAACGAAAAGCAGCCGCTGCGATTGGTAATTTACTTTTGCTCAACAAATACGCCCAATTTTTTGCCCCTTACGAAATCCCCGTGGCACAAAGCCTTTGTGAACGTGGGCATTTTGCGAATCGTGACCAATTTTTGCAAATGAAAGAAACATTTCAAGAATTGTGGGAAAACGGCATTATCCCCATTGTCAACGAAAACGACGTAGTAAGCAGTCTTGAGCTGAAATTTTCGGACAATGACGAACTTGCCACGCTCATTGCCGTAGGATTTGGAGCCGATACGCTCATGCTTTGTACATCGGTGGGAGGATTGATGGACGACCAAGGGCAGATTATTCCTCAAGTAGAGCAGGTCAAGGATGTGTTTAAGTATGCCCGCACCGATAAGTCAAGTGTGGGGCTAGGTGGAATGACTTCTAAGCTCACTTTCGCCAAACTCGCTATGCGTATGGGAATCCGAACCATCATTTTTGGGATGAAAGAAAAGGACGGCATTTTGCGGGCTTTTGAAGAAAAAACAGGAACTGTATTTGCCGCCCAAGAAAGCACCCTTTCGTCGCGCAACCGATGGCTTGGTAGTGGTAGCTTAGTAGCGGGTAAGCTCAAAATCGACGCTGGCGCAGCCGCAGCCCTGCAAAACCGAAAAAGTTTATTGGCCGTCGGAATCACGGAAGTAGAAGGTGAGTTTGAAGCAGGAGAAGCCGTAGAGATTGTGGATGAAAACCGCAATACCGTGGCCGTGGGCAAGGCCAAAGAATCGTCGGTGGTGATACTTCTCAATTTGAAAAAGCAAAATTTTGAAGTTGCCAATGCCAACGATATTGTGCTTTTATAGAAAGTTAAAAAGGCCGCTTCAACTTCTGAAGCGGCCTCTTTAGATAAGAAGGGAATCATTTTTAAGAATTAGCCAATTTCGATAACACGAGGTGTTTTTTTGGCTTCATCTTTTTTAGGAAGTTCAATTTTGAGGACTCCGTCGGCATAAGTAGCATTTACTTGCTCTGCATCTACGGTATTGGGCAAAGTGAATGACCTGCGGAAGCTTGCAAAGCTAAATTCCTTACGGGTGTATTTTTCGGTGGTTTCTTCGTTTTTTTGCTCTTGCTGGGCCGAAATAGTCAACACATTGTTTTCTAAGTTGATTTTGAAATCTTCTTTTTTCAAGCCAGGAGCTGCTACTTCAAGACGAAAACCGTTGTTGTGTTCTACGATATTAACAGCCGGAACGCCGTAGTTGCTTAAGGTAGCAGGAGCAAAAAGATCATTGAAGTCTTTGCCGAATACGTTGCCGAAAAGGGTAGGAAAGTTTCCGTTGGTTTTTACTAAAGTTGCCATGGTTGTTGTTATTTTAATGTTTTGATTAAGTTCTTGATTTTTTCTCGCCATTGTCGGCGACGTATCTATTTCTTCAACTTCTGTACCATGAAATCAATAAAAAATAAAGAAAACTGGAGATAAGTGTTGTTATTATCTTGATAATCAGTGATTTGTTGATTTTTTTGGGGATTTTTATAAGAAAAAAATAAAATGACAAAATGTCTTATTTTGAAAATATTGCAAAATTTTATAATGACAAAATGTCTGCTATGCTGTTGTTTTTGTCATTCACAACTCAATCTTTAACCAACCGAATCTTGCCTTATGTTTAAAAATCCAAACCCTTATATAAATGCCGCTTGGCAAGGCAATAATAAATTAGGGATTTATGTGGCAGTTTTTTTGCTCGTCATTATCGCCAATGTTTTAGGGTCTATTCCGGGAGGGTGGGCTTTGGTAGAATGGAAATCATCGCCCGACAGTCTGCCGGTGTATGTGGTGTTGGCAATGATGCTTTTGGGTTTTGTGACGTCGATTATTGCCTTATGGCTTTCTGTGCAGCACATTCATAAGCGAAATCCTTTGACAATGATTCGCCCTACCGCAGCGGTGGATTGGGGAAGAGTGGCCAAATCGGGCGGGCTTTGGGTAGCCTGTACGGCCGTGGTGGAGATAGTGACTTATCTTAGTTTTCCCGAAAAATATACTTTGAGTCTCAAATGGGCCGAGTTTTTGCCTTGCGTAGTGGTGGGGCTGTTGTTGATTCCTCTTCAAACTTCTTTTGAAGAATTGTTTTTTAGAGGGTATTTGATGCAGGGCATTGGCTCTTGGAATTTGTGGGCAGGCGTGGCGATTACGTCGGTATTGTTTGGTCTAGCACATAGTTTCAACGACGAGATAGAAGCAGTAGGTTCTTTGGGCATTGCTATGATATACTACATAGGAGTAGGCCTATTTTTTGCGTTGCTAACGCTCAACGACGAATCGCTCGAATTGCCGTTAGGGATTCATGCCACCAACAACTTGTACGCATTTTTGATTGTAGGCTACCCTAGCAGCTCCGCACCTAGCTCCACGATTTGGATGCTTACAGAGTTCAACTTTTCACTCATGATGATACAGTGGGTAGGTGCTGTCGGGCTTTACCTTTTGCTGGCACCTCGCTTTTTAGGAATAAAACTCAGTGGAAATTGAAGTTTACCAATTAATACCGTTTTCGCCAAGACCTAATTTGCGGGTAAACTGCGACGATAATTTTGATTTGCTAGAAATATACCTCACACTTGCGCCTACAAAAGGTGCGATGTTGGGGCGTTCGGTACCGAGGTTTTCGCGGGCGGAGTTGAAGGTGCGAAGTTGTCTAAAAGTACCCAATCCGGCTTCTAATGATATATTGAAGACCGTAAATAAGTGTGCATTGGCAGCTACCGAAAACTTGACGTGTTGGTAATTGCTGCGGCGCAGGGATTTTTCTAAGCTCGTTACGTGTTGAAATCCAGCGCTATAGCCGTCAAATGCCCCTATCATATCGATGTTAAACCATTCGTTGATGCGATGATTTACATCTACTCTAAAAGGCAATAGACCCGATGCACGCCACTGTTTATTGATACGTTTGTTGAATCCAAAAATAGGAATTAGTCTTACTTTCTGGTTAAAAATCAGAGCGGTCCCGTAGGCGATTTGGGTATGTAGACCCAATATCCTCATACGTGCGCCTCCTGCCCAAAAGAAAGGTTGGGGCGTAAAAAACGTTTCGTTGGTTTCGGTAATTCCCAAGCCTCCGCCATAAATCCACAGGCGGTCGCGTAGGCTTGCTTGGAGCATCAAGACTCCCACAGAAGCGGTTTTGTAGCCGTTGGCGGGTGAGATGGTATTGTTGATGGTAGGGTTAATCTGGGAGGCATTGGCAAGCATCAGAAAATGCCGCGCCCGCAAATCAAACTTTTTGCGCAAACTAAAAGATACATCCACTTCACTTCTGAGGGGAATGAGAGCGTTGAACGAAGTCCGACTGAGGCCATAACTTTGATTGTTTCCCATGTTGGCACTGGGCATATAATCGGCACGTAGCGTAACATTGGGGTAAAAAAGACGGCTTAAAGCAAAATGCTGAGCCCTAACTTGAGATACAAAAACAATTAATAAAAGAGGAACGCACAGACGTGAAGTGGCCATAAAAAATGTATTTGGTGGAATTAACGCGCAAAAATGCGCGATATTGCACAAAAATTATTCAAACACCCAACAAGTCAATCGAATAATGAGCAAAATAAATGACCTTACCCACAAAGTAGTGTGGATAACAGGTGCGTCGTCGGGGATAGGGGAGGCCTTAGCGCATGAATTTGCCAAAGAAGGCGCCAAATTGGTATTGTCGGCGCGGCGGAAAGAAGAACTAGAGCGCGTGAAAAAAGAACTTCATTTGGCCGAAGATAGGGTCTTACTTCTGCCGATAGATATGCTTCAACCCGATACTTTTAAAGGATATACTCAAATTGTAATTCAGCATTTTGGAAAAATAGACATACTCGTACCCAATGCCGGAATCAGTCAAAGGGAGAAGTTTCTGGATATTGCTCCTCCTGATTTTCAAAAATTGATGGATACCAATTTTACAAGTGTGGTATTGCTGACGCGTGAAGTGTTGCCTCATATGCTTGCCCAAAAATCAGGGGGAATTCTCGTAACAAGTAGCGTAAGTGGTAAAATCGGCACGGCTTATCGTACTTATTATAGTGCTTCCAAACATGCTATTCAAGGCTTTTTCGACGCGCTACGTGGCGAAGTGTGGCGCGAAGGTATCCAAGTAACGGTGGCTTGTCCGGGTTACATCAAAACCAATATTTCGATCAATGCCATCGGTAAAGATGGCAAGCCTTTTGGCAAAATGGACCAAAATCAAGCCAATGGAATTTCGGCTCAAGTATGTGCTCACAAAATGGTAAATGCCCTCAAGTCGGGCCGAAACGAAATTGTAATAGCGGGATTTAAGGAGACTTTAGGTACTTATCTGAAGCGTTTTGCGCCGGCGTTGTTGTGGCAGCTTACCAAAAACTATACCATCAAAACTACCGACCAATAGGCTTTGCGCCTCAATCGTATTCTAATGGAACTCGCACCTGTTGTCCTTTTTTGTTATAATCGACTCTCGCTCCTGCAACAGACCGTCGCTTGTCTTCAACAAAACCCCTTGGCGGCTGATAGTACGCTGATTGTGTTTGTAGATGGCCCTAAAAGTACTAATGACGACTTACCAAAAGTACAAGCAGTCAGGGATTTTGTAAAACAAATTACGGGTTTCAAACACCTTATTATTCATGAATCAACGACTAATTCGGGGCTAGCCAAATCGGTGATTGCGGGGGTATCGCAGGTGTTTGAGAGTTATGATAAAGCCATCGTCATGGAAGATGATTTGCTGTGTAGTTCTGATTTTTTATTGTTTATGAATCAAGCACTTACACGCTATATCAACGACCCCCTCATTTGCTCTGTAACGGGCTATATTTACCCTTTTCCAATTCCAACTTCTTATACCAAAGAGGTGTTGTTGATTCCGAGAGGAAGTTCTTGGGGGTGGGGTACTTGGAAAGACCGTTGGCAACAAACGGATTGGGAGGTGCAGGACTTTGAAAGTTTCTTGACATCTCCTGACCAAAAACGAGAATTTACCAAAGCAGGACCTGATTTGTTGCCAATGCTCATCAAGCAGCGTCGAGGCTTGATACAGTCGTGGGCCGTACGATGGACTTATCATCATTACAAAACAGGTACTTACTGCTTACACCCCACTAAATCCAAAATCACGCATATTGGCTACGATGGTAGTGGTACCAACGAGCATAGTTTAAGAGGAGGTGAAATCTATGAAACGGCAGTGGTTTTTCCTGATACTATCTT